>JACXTT010003784.1_pt1 | contig 22972 bp, 23 predicted proteins | sample 9270951 | NCBI WGS metagenome assembly JACXTT01 (sample SAMN15532306, study PRJNA645909) | rock metagenome | isolation source: weathered quartz diorite | place: Puerto Rico | collected 2017-06-21
CCCCGCATCTGAATCGCGCAACACACGCGTGCGCAAATCCATCGAGTAGGGCGCCATGGCACCTCCGAACGGAGAAGTACCATGCCGGGGTACTACGTACAAGAGGAAAACGCTCTAGCTTCGGCGGTGGACGCGGCCGCGCAGCTACGACGTCACTCCCGATGGCCAGCGCTTTCTCATGACGAAGCTGCCGCGTGAACAGGTGCGGCCCCGTATCCGGGTTGTGATGAACTGGTTCGACGAGCTTCGTGCGAAGGTTCCGCGCTGAAACGCGCTTACTTAGTGCCCGGCTTCTTCAGATGCCCGTACAGCATCTCCTCCGAGAACTCTGCGCACCGGTATTCCATCAGCTGTGAGTTCTGCTCGAGGTGACGATACAACGGGAACTGCATCCTCCACGGCCGCGTGTAGATGGCTGGATCCTCGAGTGTCACTTCGTAGTTGATGGCGTCGCGCGTGATGGGCGTGTAACGCTCGGTGACATGGAGCGTATCGGTCGTGTAATTCCCCGCTCGGTCGAGCCATGGCTCGCCGTTAAACCCGGTCACGTCAACGACCAGCGTGTCACCTTCCCAGCGCGCATTCGACCATCCCATCCACGAGTCGACCGGCGACACCTCTTTGCCGTTGATGTAGATGGTGCGCGCGGCCCCGGCAAATTCGTACGTCATCAGCACAACCGACGGGGTTTGGACGATCTGGAACGGGTAGGGCATGTAGTTCGCCCGGGGAACGCCAGGCATGTAGCACTTGACCTCTGGATCCCGCTGCGTCCATTGCAGCTGGTTCTCCACCTTCTTGGGGAACGCCTCCGGCTTGTACGGAATTTCGTTGCCGACCACGATGCCCCTTCCCGCGGGGATACTGAAGGCCGCGCCCAGCGCGAGGACGGGTCCCTGCTCCGCAGAGTGGTCCTGAATATTCCAGTTGGCCGAATTCATGGCCTGCCAGATGCCGTTGAAATCGGGCTTCTTGTCCGCCGTCCGCGGAATGTTGGCTGCTGCCTGTCCGGCGGCCGGCGTCATCGTGGACGCCAGGACCACGATTCCCATTCCGAGCACTGCGAGCACACCTGTGACGCGATTCTTCATTCGACTCTCCCCAAGACTGCTGCGACTAATACTCCTTTTCGCCGCCCGGACCCTTGTCGTCGGATCCAGCTACAAAGGCGCGGCCGTCCGGCAACGTCACCCTGCGGCCTGCGGCGATCGCCGATCCGTTCTTCGAGCGATATCCCTCGACGGTGACGATCGTGCCGGGCTGGATCGTGTTCTTGGCGAAGCCACGGCGGATGAGCGTGTTCGGGGACCCCTGCTCGATGGCCCACTCCACGACCTTACCGTCCGGCCCCTTCACGTTGATGTGTAGCCAGGCGTGCGGATTGGTCCACTCGACCTTCACGACTTCGCCCTTCAGCGTGACCGGAGAATTCGCGTCGAATTCCGCCGTGAATGCGTGATGTGCCGAGACGGGAACCGCGCCGGCAACCGCTAACAGACCGAGAAGGACAATGACCGTGCTTCGCATGACCTGTGCCTCCAATAGATGTGCGCGACGTATTGAGTGTGCGAGATGTATGCGTGCGTTCATGGCTTCGATGCTGGTGTCCGAGTATTTTGTGACGTGGTCTTTTGTTCTGCCGTCCCCTTCGCCTCTGACGCTCCCTTGTTCATTCCTTCCTGATCCCGAATGCGCCCTTGCAGGAGGCTGCCAGACATGTAGTGGAAATTTCCCTCGTTACAGGCGTATTCGACGACAAAGAAATTGGGCGGCGCGATCTTGTGCGTCTGGACCGCCGTAAACGGTCGCGTGAACACATCCGGATCGCTCACGGTGAACTCATGCCGGATCGTCTTCTCGTCCGTACGCGTCCAGCGCTCCACGACCTTCATATGAGACGTCTGCTTGATTCCCCCGCCCAGCTCCGCGAACAGCTGGCCCTTGTCGTTGAAATTCGTTGTCTCGACCACGAGCGTGTCGCCCTCCCAGTGCCCGCGCGGATCGCCGTTCCAAAAGCGGATGCTCTCGCCAAGGTGCGGCCGCCCGTCCACAGGAATCGCGCGCACGTCGTGAATGAACTCCGAGAGGATCACGACCCAGCCGGGACTCTGCGCGATGCGCTCGTCGTCACCGCGGAGGTACTCATCGGGAATCCCACTCGTAATGCACCGCTCCCGAACGAAATGATTCTCCCAGGTATCGCCTCGGGCAACGACGTCGTAGAAGAAAAATTTGCCGGGCAGCAGCGGAAAATGGCCGTCTGCGGGATCCACAATCAGAGGCTTTTCTTTCGAGAGTTGACTGGTCTGCTGACCGCGCCTGTCGTTCTCACCGTAGCGGGACCTGCGTGCCGCCACCAGCCGATCGCCGAACTCAGGCGGCAGCGTCGATTCCGCCTGGGCCGGCGAATCCTCGTGCTGCCAAACCCCCTGGAAATCGGGATCGCCCCAAGGCGTACGCGGAACCACGTAGGGTTTCCCCTGGCCCTGCGCCTCTGGCGCCGCTGGTTTTGCCGCGCCTTCCGCGGCCTGTCCGGCGCCTCCCCGTCCCCCCGGTCTCGTCCCCGTTTGCGCGGCCTGTCCGTGCACCGTTGCCGGCATCGCCCACACGAGCGCGGCCGCCGCAACCGCAATTCGGGAAAGCCGATAGAGACGTTCCGCTGTCAGCATGTCAGCTCCTTGCGAGAAAACCGTGGCCCTGCCTTTAGATCCCGCCGACTTTACGTGGAAATCGGCTCGGGCGGTAGATTTTTTTTGTAATTTCCTGTCTCGTGAATTGGCGCCGTACGCCGCCGGCCGAACCGGCAAGGCGCGTGCATAGGATGGTTGTGAACTGTGTGGGAGTCGGCTGGCAGAGTAGGATGGCGGGGGCCGCATTTGTACGGCCCATTGGTTTCACACACCGGAATCACGCATGAGAGTCGACGCTGGCGTCCACGGTGTCCTCGGCACGACCTGTCTGGTTGGCCTGAGTCTGTATGTATTCGGCGCCATCGATTGGGGAGCTCGGGGTGTCGCACTCTTCACCCTGCTCGGGTTCGTGTGGGTCCTCATCGTGCTCACGGGGCTCGCCGGCGAGCAACGTCGCCGGCTGCCTCGTTACGACCAGCATCCTGAAGAGCGCACCAAGTAGGTCGATGCGCTACGCAACGACTCGATCGCCCGGCTGCGGCACCAGGCGAATATACGGTTTTGGTGCTTTCCATCCCTGCGGATATACCTTCCGTGCGTCGTCGTCAGACACCGAGCCGGCGATGATGACGTCGTCACCCTGTTTCCAGTTGACCGGCGTCGCGACCTTGTGTTTTGCCGTCAACTGCAATGAATCGATCACGCGCAGTACCTCGTCGAAGTTGCGTCCCGTTGTCATCGGATAGACGATCATGAGCTTGATTTTCTTGTCGGGTCCGATGACGAAGACGTTCCGCACCGTCTGGTTGTCGGCGGCCGTTCGACCTTCGCAGGTGCCTTCGAGGTCGGCCGGCAGCATCCCATAGAGTTTCGCGACCTTCAGCTCGGTATCGCCGATCATCGGATAGTTCGGCGCGTACCCTTGTGTCTCCCTGATGTCGTTCGACCATCGCTCGTGATGTGTGACCGGGTCGACGCTCAATCCGATGATCCTGGTGTTGCGCCGATCGAACTCGGGCTTCATTCTCGCCATGTATCCGAGCTCGGTCGTGCACACGGGGGTGAAGTCTTTCGGGTGCGAGAAAAGCACTACCCAGGAGTTACCGATCCAGTCGTGGAAGCGAATAGGGCCCTCGGTCGTTTCGGCTTCAAAATCAGGAGCGATGTCGCCAATTCGAAGAGTCATTGAGCACCTCCATTGGGGCCTGCGGCAGGCCGTTGCTGAGGGGAACCCACGATTGGAGTGAAGAGATCGTTGTGGGGTCCAAAGTGAGAAACGAGGTAATCGACTAGGGCGTCTTTGTCGTCGTCACCGACGCCGGCACCCCAGCGCTGCATCTTGTCGACCTCCGACTGCCACTGCGTTTCCGTCAGTTGCTGCTGCAGGAGCATCTCGGAAGCGTGGCAGGCAAGGCAGTGCGTTTGCGCCGCGTCTCGACCGTCGCCAGGCGGCAATGGAGGAATCTGGGTTCCGACTAGCGGAAGGTTCGACGCAGACACCGGGCTCGCGTTCACGCCTTGCGTCGGATCGGCCGCTCGATCGCTGTCATCGCTGATGCACGCGCACACGAGCAAGGGCAGGACGAGCAACGTAGCAACTCTCACGCTCGTACCTCCACCGCGATCGCGTGCCAGCCGTTGTGGAGATAACCACTCTGGTTCCAGACTGGATCCCTGGGCTGCGTGCTGCCTCGAGAGTCGATCGCCCGCACCATCAGTCGATGCACGCCTGCTGACGCCGGTGTCCACCTGTACGACCAGAGGCGCCACGCGTACGGATCGTGCCGGGAATCCAGATCCGCCGATCGCCACGTGTGGCCCTCGTCTTCGGTGACTTCCACTTTGGCGATGTCTGGCGCTCCGGAAAACGCAAATCCTCCGATGGTGACGCGTGCGCCTGCGCGCGCCTTGGCTGGCGCCGACGTGATTGTCGACTTCACGAAAAGCTCGGTGATGGGATTGCCAGGCCGCGACGGATGCTGGTAGGCCGTGTCCATGTAGAACCCACTCTGCGGAGTGGGGGAGGGTGATATCCGTTTCAGCCATTTCATCCAGTGGTCGCCCGCCCAACCCGGCACGATCAAGCGAGCGGGTGCGCCGTGTTCGTGCCAGAGCGGCTCGCCGTTCATCTCGAAGGCGATGATGCCGTCCTGGATCACCTTCTCGAGCTCGAGGCTTCGATGGAACGGCGGCACCTGCCTCGGCGGTACGTCGCTGCCCAATGTGTGCAGATGACGCGCCGAACCCTTCAGGCCGGCTCGCTCGAGTACCTCTTTGACGCGCACACCGCTCCAGCGTGCGTTGCCGACGGCTCCATGGCGCCACTGCACGCCGGGCATGGTCGGCTTGAACAACGACCGGCCATTTCCGGCGCACTGCAAGACGCACGTCGCTTCCACCTTTGGCAGCTTCATGAGATCGGCAAGCGCTAGCTGCATCGGCCTCGATACTGCGCCGTCGATCGTCAGCGTCCACCTATCAGGATTCTGCCGAGGAGCGATGTAGTGGCTGCGGGTGAAAAACAGATCGTTCGGTGTGATGTAGGTGTTCAGCAGATCCAGTGGCGTCTCTGCGTCGAGCGGGTACGCGTTCAGCTGCAACAGGCGCTTCGCGAGCGGATGCGACGTCTGCAGCGCATGGACAACCGCGGCCGGCGTCACCGCGGCGATTGTCGCCAGCTTCAGAAACGATCGACGGTCCATGTGCGAAAGCTCCCGATGTCGTTCAAGCCGCCAGCCGAGAGACTGAGAACCCCGCGGCTTCCCACGCGGTGATCCCACCCGCCAGCTCGCTGATCTGCTTGAAGCCCATTCGGCGCAGCAGGCTCACGGCGATCGACGACCGGTAGCCGCCTGCGCAATGCACGAGTAGTGGGCGGTCGGACGGCAGACGATCCGCGAGCTCCTCCAGGTGATTCAGCGGGAGTGAGAAGCTCCCGTCGATGTGCTTCGTTTCGTACTCATTAGACGCCCGCACGTCGACCACGAGCGGTGAATCTGATGACGCGAGGCGCTCGGCGGCAAGCGCCGGGCTCAATCGCTCGGTGCGCGCTATCAGTTCCGGCCGCGACTCGAGACTGCGTAATCCCTCGTGCAGATAACCGACGACCCGATCGAACCCGATGCGACCGAGCCGCATCGCTGACTCCACCTCGCGACCTGGTTCCGCGATGACGACGATCGGCCGTTGCGGGTTCAGAATCGTCCCCGCCCACGTCGCGTATTGGCCACCGAGTCCGATGTTCACGCTGCCGGCGAGATGCGCGGCGGCGAACTCCGCCGGATCGCGGGTGTCGAGAATCTGCGCACCGGCGCGCTGAAGGTCGAGGAGCTGCTCCAGCGGTACCGGCTTCAACCCCGCGGCGAGCGATTCGTCGAGCGTCGGGCGCTCTTTCGCGTTCAGGACTGCGTCGTATACGAAGTACGCGGGCGCGTCCGGCTGATCGGCCGTGACCAGCTTGATGAACGCCTCACGTGTCATCGGCTGAAGCGCGTAGTTGGATCGACGCTGCTCGCCGATGGTCGAAAACGTTTCCCGGCTCAGAGCTTTCCCACAGAGCGACCCGGCGCCGTGCGCAGGGTAGACCAGCGTGCTGTCGGCCAGTGGCAGCAGTTTGGTGCTAATCGAGTCGTAGAGCAGGCTGCCTAACGATTCGGCCGACCAGCCAAGCGCGCCGCGCAGATCAGGCCGCCCTACGTCGCCGACGAACAGGGTGTCGCCAGTCAGGACCGCATAAGGGGTCGTGTCGCTTTGATCGAGATCGAACACAAGGAGGGAAATCGATTCGGGCGTGTGACCGGGCGTCTCGAGCGTCTTGATGCGGACGCGGCCGAAGTCGACCGATGCGCCGTCGTGCATGGCGAGGAACGGGTACTCGACGCTTGCCGCGGCGCCGAGGCAGATCGTCGCGCCCGTTCTTTCGCGGAGCTCGAGGTGACCGGCGACAAAATCCGCGTGCAGGTGGGTCAGGAACACATGGGTGATGCGAAGGCCGTGTTCCCGGGCAAACGCCAGGTATTGCTCAATGTCGCGCTGTGGATCGATGACTGCGGCCAACCGGGATTCGTCGTCGGCGACAACATATGAGGCGTGCGCAAGGCAATTGAGGTAGAACTGCTTGAGAATCATTGGAGCTCCTTCACGGCCCCTTTTATAGGCGTGAAGCGTCCGCAAACCCATGGATGGCGGATGATTTGTTGATGAGCGTTTGATGAGCGGCGTGGGAGCGGACCGCTATAATGGCCCGCCTCAGCCGCTCCAGCGACCCGGAACCATGTCGACGCCTCAGACCGCGGTTCTTCGTTTTGCCAGCTTCGAGCTCGATCCCAGAAGCGGCGAGCTGCGAAAAAAAGGCGATCTGGTCCCGCTGCGGCCGCAGGCACTCAGGGTCCTGACGGTGCTCGCGGCGCGGAGCGGCGAAGTGGTGACCCGCGACGAAATCCGCCAGCAGATATGGAGCGAAGACACTTTCGTCGACTTCGACCAGGGCCTCAATTTCTGCATCCGCCAAATCCGCGAGTCGCTTGGCGACGATGCGGACGCGCCGCAATACATCGAGACGCTGCCGCGGCGCGGCTATCGCTTTTTGATCCCCGTGGAATCAGCCGGGAAGGGACGCACGGCGTCGGTCACACGGCTCATCGTGCTTCCATTCCGGATGCCGCAGGCTGAACCCGAGACGGCGTTCCTGACCGAGTCTTTGCCCGAGGCTGTGGCCAGCTCGCTTTCTGGGCTGGAGTCGCTCGTCGTGCGCTCCAGCATCTTTGCGACGCGGTTCGCCGGCGTGGCGCTCGACCCGAAGCGGATCGCCGCTGAGGCCGATGTGGACGTCGTGCTGACGGGCACGTTGCTGCGAGGTGGGGAAAAGCTGCGCGTCAGCACCCAACTCACCGAAGTGCCTGCGGGCACCCTGTTGTGGTCGCAGACATGGCAGCTACCGCTCGGAGACATCTTTCAAGTTCACGACGAGCTTACGAGCCACATCGTCGAATCGCTGGCGTTGCCGCTCACGACGCGAGAGCAACGGATGCTGAAGCGCGATGTGCCATCGAGCTCTGGTGCGTACGAGCTCTATTTGCGCGGCAATCAACTCAGCCTCGATTCGAAACAGTGGACGCTGGCACGCGACGTGTACTTGCGATGCGTCGAGGAGGATCCGCGGTATGCGCCGGCGTGGGCGCGGCTCGGGCGGATGTACCACGTCATTGGCAAGTACATGGATTCCAGCGAGCGTGAGAGTCTCGATCGCGCCGAGGCTGCGTTTCGGCGAGCGTTGGAGCTCAACCCCGATCTCGCCATCGCGCACAAGTTGTACGCACAGCTCGAGGTCGATCTCGGGCGCGCCCAGGACGCGATGGTGCGCCTCGTTGAGAGGGCGCGGACGGCCGACCCCGAGCTCTTTGCAGGGCTCGTGAGCACGTGTCGGTACTGTGGGTTGCTGGATGCATCGGTCGGGGCCGACCGCCGCGCGCGTTCGCTCGATCGGCGCATTCGAACGAGCATTGCGCACACGCATTTCCTCCGCCGCGACTACACCCGCGTGGTCGATTCCAAATTCGAGGAGGTTCCGTACATCGCTGCCATCTCGCTCGCCGAGCTCGGTCGAGGTCGAGAGGCGCTGGATTCGCTGAAGATGCTGGCGCCAAAAGCGAATCCTCGCCTGCGGGAGTTCATGACGGCGGCGCAGACGCTGATCGAAGAACGGCCGGTCGAGAGCCTCGAGGCTGTGAATCGGATTGTGTCGTCGGATTTTCGCGATCCCGAAGGACTCTTCTATCTGACACGCCATCTCGCGCGCCTCGGTGACGCAGCGGGCGCGATGCGTCTGCTCGACCGCGTGGCCGCGGGCGGTTTCGCGTGTTATCCGGCGTTGGCTGAAGATCCATGGTTGTCGACGTTGCGTGCTCGGACGGCATTTAAGAAAGTGGTGGCCGACACGCGCAATCGTCATGAGGCGGCGCGCGCGGCCTTCACGGCAGCAAACGGTGCACGCCTTCTCGGCATCGAACTCTAGGTGCTCCTCATCACGATCTTCTTCGCCGCCGCCGCGATGACGCCTTCATCGCAGTCAACAGTCCAACTCCGCGGATCGTGGCGGGCTCCTGCGGGAACGCGCGTTCTGCAGGGCAGCTGGACTGCGGACGTGAAGCCGAACACACCAAATCTCGCGCAGGGATCCTGGACGGTCATCGAGTCGAACCGCGTCGTCGTGCAAGGAACGTGGGCGGCCGAAAAGCAGCGGACAGTGTGGCGCGGCTCGTGGTCAGCGCTCGTCGCGTCCGCACCTTCGGGATCACCGCCAATCACCGGGACATGGCAGGCGAACGTCAAGGACTCGAGCATCGACACGCTGACGGAGATGCTGCAACGCACGGCGCAGGCGCAGATCGATGGGACGTGGCGCCGCGGACAGACGTCGGGAGGCTGGTCGATCGTTCGATAGACCTGCCAGACGTCAGTTCCTCTGGTGAGGAGCGCCGCCCGAATTCGCTGAGGATCGTCTCGAGCACCGGCAGCATCATGCCGGCGCGCTTCGCGCGAATGACGACGTCCCACAACGGTTCGAATTTTTTCCATCCCGCGGCGTACGCGAAGTGGCGCAGGCCGGACATCACCGTACCGTGCGTGGCGGCGCCGCGGGCGATCGATTTCCACCGATAAAAATCGCGGTACGCACGCCAATATCCCCGTTCAAGTTCTTCCGCCGACATGTGCGCCGGCTGAAAGACCGCGTGACGCGTGTCGTACAGGTCCCAGTTTTGAGTCGTGATGCGGCGTTGCGCGTCCATCCGCGTATGCAGCGCCGTCCCTGGGTAGGGCGTGAGAATGTGGAATGTGGCCGTCTGGATCCCCTGTGCGATCGCCCATTCGACCGTGCGGTCGAACACCGACGCATCATCGCCGTCCATACCAAAGACGAAACTCCCGTTGACCATGACGCCAAGATCGTGCAGCCGCCGAATCGCGGCGTTGTAGTCGCGGCGCAGGTTCTGGAATTTCCGCTGCTCGAGCAGATTGGCGGTCGAGAGCGATTCGAAACCGACGAACAAGCCGCGCAGTCCCGATTCGACCGCCCGTTCGAGAAGGTCCGGTGCAAGGACGGCATTCACCGTGCCGGCCGCCTGCCAGAGGCGCCCCATGCCGCGCATCCCTTCGAAAAGCGCCGCGGCAAACCGTCGATCGCCGAACAGATGATCGTCCAGAAAGTAGAGGTGACGACCCGGCAGTCGGTCGATTTCCGCGAGCGCTGCATCGACGGTCTGTGTGTAGAACGAGCGGCCGCCCTCGAAGAAGGCTTCCTTGTAACAGAAGTCGCAGACGTGCGGGCACCCGCGCGACACGACGATGGAGTTCGGCACCAGATAGAGCCGCCGCTTGATCAGATCGCGGCGAATCGGCGGAACCTCTGCCAGCGTACGCGTTTGCGACCGATAGACGCGGTCCGGGCAACCTCGTCGAAAATCCGCGAGGAATCGCGGCCACGTGTCCTCGCCTGGCCCCAGAAAGATGGTGTCCGCGTGGGCTGCAGCCTCCTCGGGCAACGACGTCACATGCAGACCGCCCATGACGACGTATGCGCCGTGCCGCCGATAGTGATCCGCGATGTGGTACGAGCGGTATGCCGACGTGATGTAGACCTGGATGACGACGAGATCCGGCGCATCCTCGAAGTTCAGCCGCTCGACATGTTCATCCTGTATTTCAGCCTCATCTTCATCGTCCAGATAAGCGGCAAGTGTCGCAAGGCCGAGTGGTGGAAACAGCGAGTACTTGATCGGACGCCACCATGGGCTGGTCGCCTCCGTCAGTGCCGGGAGAATCAACTTGACCTTCACGACTCTCCCTCTCCAATCGCCACGACAGAGACGCTGCGAGTCCGTGGTCCATCGAGTTCAACGAGAAAAATGCGTTGCCAGGTTCCGAGCTGCAGTCGCCCGCCTGTGATATTCAGGCTGACCGACGGCGCAAGCAGCAGCGCTCGACAGTGCGAATGCCCGTTGGGACGGTCGGCAAGGACGCAATTCGAGGTGCGCAGGCCGACGTTATCGTGGCGGTAGAAGCCGTCCTGCGGTGCGATGCGCTCGAGCATTGCGGCCACATCGCTCAGCAGGAGCGGGTCGTGTTCGTTGACGATCACCGCGGTCGTCGTGTGGAGGCCTTGAATGTTGACAAAGCCGGTCTGGACTTTCGATGCTTCGACAAGCGCAATCACTTCGTCGGTGAGGTCGATGAATTGCGTGGGATGTTGCGTCTCGATCCGAATGGTCGTCTGACCGAACGTCGGTGTGCGTGTGAGCGTTTCCACCTGGATACCTCCTCGTTCGAGGATGCGCGGCCGGAAACGCGAAGTCTTCAGCGATTGGTGAGCGTTTCGTGAGATGTGCGTGAGGAGGGGCGTCGCGTCAGCCCGAGCGCGAGTCCGAAGCCGAAGATCGCGCCCTCGCCGGTTCCGATCAGCCGCTGCGACACCGGACCGAAATCGGGCTCTCCGATAAGGCGCGCCAGCGGCGTCAACGTGATTTGCGATCCGCGTGCCTGACGTGCGATTCCGTGCAGGGTCCCACCAACGAGAGGACGGCCAGCGAGCGTTAGCGAGAGTGCGCCCGCGCCACACAACAGTGCGGTGAGCGCCGCCGCCCGAAGTCGTTGAGCGCCTCTCGGTGCCGCCAGACCCGATTCGATTCGCGATGTCCCAATGGCGTAGCCGAGCCCTGCGCTCGCTCCGATGATCAGACCTTCAAGGCCGCCTCCCGTTTCGACCCGGACACCGACGATTGCCAGCAGACTCCACCGAGCCAACCACTGAACGGCCCAGCCGACAAGGGCGCCCCCGAGTGCCGCTGCGCCGATAAGCGCCAGGCCCCTCTTGGATCGGGCAACCGCCTCTGCGACGGATAACCCGGCCCCGACACCAGCGCCGCCGATTGCTCCGCAGGCGCCACCAATCATGGCGAGAACTGGAACGACCGCGATGGGTTCGGCACTATCCGGCGCGGCGGTGAGCAGCAGCCCGCCGGTGGTGCCGGCGAGCATCCCGGCGACTCCGCCGCCAACTGCCGCACCTCGCCCAACGCACGGTGATGGCGCGAGCGGCGCGCCGAAGTCGAGCCGCGATCAACTCGCGTGTAACGGCGAATGGCGCCGGCGAGCCGAGTACTGGGACGTCTGCAGCCTGAGGAGAATCCCATCGCGTATCCCGAAGGAGCGCGCGTGCGGCGGCATGCCCCGGCCTGGTGCCGAGCCTGCGAAGTGCTTCGGCGGTCCCAAGCGCATGAAGCAGCTCCGCGGCTTCGCGACGGTCTTGTTCCTCGCTTTCGTTGCCTGGGACACGCGTGACGCAAACGAGGAGCGGTTCGAACGGATCCCCGGCAATCTCCGAGGCGATCACTTCAGGTGAACCAGACGCTAGCTGCTGCCGCAATTCCTCGTGATCGTCCTCCTCGACAACGTCAGCGAAGACGAACCGATACCCGTGCCGCGACACGGTGCGGATGAATCGAGGCTCGCGCGACTCCTCGCCGAGCGTGCGGCGGAGTGTTCGGATCGCCTGGCTCAGTGCGCTGTCGGAGACGACGACATCGCTCCAGACCCGTTCGAAGATCTCACGCCGATGCACGGCCTCGTGGCGACGCTCGACGAGAAAGACCAGGAGGTCGAAGTAGCGTGGGATGAGCGGCAGCTCGCGTCCGTCGCGCACCAGCAGCCGTCTGCGCGGTGAGAGGATGAAGTTGTCGAACCGGTAGCGGGGCACGCGCCGCCTTGACGGGTCGCCTCGATCCGTCGCTGCCGACAATCAGCGAAGGATCGCGACCAGCGGGTCCTCCTCCGGGCGAATGTTCCGCGAGCCGATCTCAATCTCGTCCGCCTGTATGCGGCCGTCGATCTGCAGGCGGAATCGGATCCGATCCGTTCGTTGTCCGACCTTGAAGTCGAACCCATCGATGTCATCGTCGGTCAGCGCCGTGAAGCGGATTTCGTGCTCGCTTTCCTGGTTGATGTGATCCTCTTCGCGCGCGGCGACGACAGGAGCCCGGCCCGGTGCGACTCCACGGACCCGGCCGCGAGGGCCACGGACGACGCGGCCCGGACGGCCCGGCCGGATGACGCGTCTCTCCTGGTCCACATCGATTCGCTTGAACGATTTCAGCTCGTCTCCGTCGACCAGCACGTTGCCGGTGAAGCGCTTCTGGGCGCCGAATGTCGTCCAACGCACCTTCCAGGTATCGCCCTCTCGCCAGATGAAGTAGCCGAACGCCTTGCCTTCTTTGAACTGTGGCCTTCCGTTGAATTGCGCAGCGGTCGTGGCCGCCTGCACGGTGAAGAATGCGCCCAGAGCCACGGCGAGTGCGAAAGCCGACACCACACGGAACATCAGTCGTCGCATCATCTCTACCTCACGCAAATGTTCGAGCACATTCGATAGCGGCTATCGTCTGACGAACAGCTCGTTCCACTGCTTGTCCCATTTCGTGGCTTCGTCGAGAACCGTCACCGGGTCGATGACGACGAATGGGAAGTTATTGAATTCACTCTTGATCTTCGTGCTCGCCGGAACGCGACCCATCGATTCGAAGAGCTTCTGTCCGTCTGGCGAAAGCACGAACTCCGCGAACAGTGCGGCCGCGTTTGGATGCGGTGCGTTCCGCGCCACGCCGATCCCTTGTGGCCGCGCCACCACCGGCTGCACGGGCACGTAGTCGATTGGAGCTCCCTTGCGCTTGAGTGTCTCGATGTTGCTGTTGTACATCGCGAGACCGACGGGCACATCGCCTGCCGCGACGAGCGACGCCAGCAGCACGTGCCCCTTGCGAAGCGTCGGCTGCAGCGCGGCAATCTTCCGCACGACATCGGCGCCCCTGGTTCCTTGCGACGTCTTGATCAGCGTCGCCATCCACTCGGAGTCCGTTGCCTCGAGCGCGATGCGCCCCTTCCACTTCGAATCCGCGAAGCCCTCGTAGGTGGACGGGATCTCGGCGCGTTTCACCTTCGCCGTGTTGTAACCGACGACGAAGAAATTCATGCGATCCGGGAACCAGGTGCGATGCGCGGGGATAGCATTGGCCGGCAGGTCAGTCACATACGCGGATTGCAGCTCGCCAAGCAGCTTCTCGCGCGCAATCATTTCCATCTCGGGACCGTTGGTCTCGATGACGTCCACCGCGTAGCGGCGTCCTTTGGCTTCCGTCGTCACCCGCTGCACGACCTCGTCGGAAAGGCCGCGCCAGAGCTGCACTCGTATGCCGTATTTCTTCTCGAACGCGTCGGCGAGCGGCTTCGATTCCGTAGGCGCGAGCGACGTGTAGAGCGTCAGCGTGCCTTCGCGCTTTGCGCGATCGAGCAGTCCGGACGACTGCGCGACCAGGACGGCTGACACGAGCAGGGCAGCGGCCAGTGCGTTGGCGAGCGTCCGCATCGCGATGTATGTTTAATCGCCCCGCTGGCCTATGTCCACAAAAACCCAGACCACGACGACGCACTATCACATTCAGAAGAAGCGCCGCGCCGAGTTCATGGACGAGTGGCGCAAATACCGCCAGTCCGTCATTCGCAAGGAGGACGTCACGCTGGTGCCGACCGCGCGCGGTCTCCGCACCGGCGTGTACATGGGATGGGACGGCGACCGGCCGACCCGCCAGCTCGATGCGCTGGTCCACGAGATCGATCCTGGAACGACGACAACCATCCACCGCCACTCGTGGGACGCGATCCTGTTCATGGTCGAGGGAAGCGGATGGACAGAGGTCGATGGGGTCCGGTACGACTGGAAAGCATGGGACGCGATTCACCTGCCGGCGTGGAGCTGGCATCGGCACGGCAATGAGTCGGACAAGGCGGCGCGTTTCATGAGCTACTCGTCGGAGCCGACACTCTGGACCCTCGGCATGAGCGTGCTCGAAGACGCGGGCCAGGAGCCGTTCGCGACGCTCCCACCGCGGCCACCCGTCTCGCGCGGTGTTCCCGGCAACGATCCGTACGCCCGGCGGCTCCGACGGCTCGACGTGGAAGCAAAGAAACGGCGCTCGGGACGCATCCACACGCCGTATGACGAACAGGAGATCCTCGCGACGCCTCGCGGCACGCGCACGAAGTTCCTCAACGATCGCGCGATTGGCAATCAGGCGTCCGGCCTGACGCAGGTGATGATTCAATTCGCTCCGGGCAAGACCCAGTCACTGCATCGCCACCCCGGTGAAGCGTGGCTCTACGTCGTCGAGGGGTACGGCCACAGCTTCATGGGCATCGCGCCGGATAACGGCGAGCACCACCGATGGAAGAAGGGCGACCTGATCATCGTCGATCACTACCTCTGGCATCAGCACTTCAACGACGATCCGGTGAATCAGTGCCGTTTGGTACGTATTCACATGTTCGACTCGCTGCTGGAAACGATGCGGGCGGTGATGGATCCTATGGTGCTGTTCGAGGAAGCCGAAGACACCCTCGTCTCCATGCAGGAGCTGTCGCAAATCCAGTGGCCCGACGATAAGCGGCCGGGCGAGTGATGGACATTCCGCGCTCGGCACTGCCGCCCGGCGTTCTCTCGCTCCACATTCTGCCGGCCGAGCATCACGATCGTGACTGGGACGCGATCATCGTACCGCGTGAGGTGAAGGAACGCCTCCTCTCGCAGGCGCTGCTCGTCCTGCAGCACGGGCGCAAGCTGTCGATGCTGTCGGGACTCCCGCACGGACTCATCGTGCTGGCAGGTCCCCCTGGCACGGGCAAGACGACGATGGCGCGCGGGCTCGCGCAGGTCGCTGCACTGGCGCTCGCGCGGCAGGGGGCGACGGCGCTGGTCGAAATCAATCCCCACGCGTTCCCGAGCGACATGCTCGGCGAGAGTCAACGCAACGTGACACGGCTATTGACCGAGACGATTCCCGAGATTGCCAATCGGCGTCCGTTCGTCATCGTGTTGATCGACGAGGTCGAAAGTTTCGCCGTCCGCCGGTCCACGGCGTCGTTTGAAGCCAATCCGGTCGATGTGCATCGGGCGACCGACGCCGTGCTGCTCGGTATCGACGAGATCGCGAAGAACCTGCCGTCGGTGCTGTTCGTGACGACGACGAACTTCATCGAGGCGGTAGACGAAGCGTTTCTGTCGCGCGCGGATCTGGTGATGAAGTTCTCGCTACCCGATCGCGAGACCATCGAACGCATTCTCGACCATGCGCTCGGCGAGGTGGCGGTCCAGTGGCCGGCGCTCCTGCCGCTGACGGAGGATCGCGCGCGCCTCTCGCAGCTCGCGGCGTTGTGCGAGGGATGGGACGGACGCCGCATCCGCAAACTGGTGCTCGCCGCGCTGGCGCAGCGCCTCGAGGTCGCACGCGACCCGTCAACGCTGTCGTGGGACGACCTGCTGACAGCCGCGCGCAAGAAGGGGGGCGTCGAATGGGCCGGCGGCCGCGCGCCTACCTCACGCGAGCTGTTCCCCGATGTGCCGAAGGACTTGATGCATGACCACGACCACGGCCATCGCCACACGCACACGCATCAGAAAGACGAAGTCTGATTTACGTCGTGACGTCAACGGAAACAGGAAAATGATCGGACGCGTGTTTGTATTTCGTGTAGATGGCCGAGCCGTCGGGCATCTTCGAGTGCACCTGCGCGCCTGTTACCCACCCTGCAGCCTGATTGCGTGAGTACAGGATGTGATCGATCCACTCCTTCTGATACACGCCGTTGAAGATCGGATCCTTGAAGCTGGTCGTGTGGATCGATGAGAAATCGAGCTCCTCTTTGTCTTTCTGCTTGAGCGTGTCGAACAGGGCATTGCCGAGGCAGAACTGCGGACGCCAGATGATGCCCATCAGCCGCTCGATGCCGCTGCCGAACAGACGCCGCTCGCTGGCGTCGAGCCCAGGGCCATCGTTGATGTCGCCGCACACGATCAAGGGTTTCGCGGCCGTCGCCGCGTCCGAGAGAAACGGCTCGAGGAACTTCATCCGGATCTGAGTGCACTGGGCCAGAATCTTTTTCCGATTGGCGTCTGCCGTGTCCCACCAGCGGCTCCATTCCAGCGCGTCGAAGATGCCCTTGCTCTTCAGGTGCAGACCGAGGATCGTGAACGCCGCGCCACCGGCCGGCGAGACGGAGGCGAGCAGCGGACGACGCTCGAACTTGTGCTGCTCGAGGACGTCGTCGCTGTCGGTGTCCACAAGGAACGGATCGAAACGCTTGTCGATGGCCGTGTCCTGGAGCTGCAAGAATGGAGCGACGAACTTTCCGGTGTCAGTCCGCACGGCGATGCCGATGTTCTGAGACTGCGCCGGGCTGCGCTGCAGATCGACTTGCCACGTTCCAGGCACGTCGGTGTCGAAAAAGAGCTTCAGCTCCTCCTTGCGCGACGGCCCTTCGCACACGACGACGACGTCCGGCGCAAGGTCTTTCAGGACGCCCGAAAGGTGTTCGCGCCGTGTTTTCACGGTGGTATCGGTGTTGTGCTGAGGCTTCTCAGCGTCAGGCCGAAATGCTGCAGGTCCGTTGCCCGCAACAAAAAGGTCGTTCATCCATTCGACATTCCAGCACAGCAACTTGATGGTGGACATTCACGCTCCTGCGAGCAATTCCCCGACAAGAAATGTGATTGAGGTCGAGAAGATTACGGCGTGACGGTGACTTTGACGAGCGCGGTCGTCCAGCAGCAGACTTCGCCCCCGCCGCCTTCGCCGGAGTAGTCGTTCGCGGTGACGTGGAGGACGTAGTCGCCCGGTTCTTTGAACGTGGCAGTCGCCGTCGCCTTGCCGCGGAACGGCACGTTCACTCCACCACCGGCGAGCACTTCATTCGTCGGATTCTCTTTGTCGAACGCGACGGCGGCCGGCCCGCGGTACATCGACCAGTAGACACGCACGGGCGGAGGGAGATTCTTCGGCGGCGCCATCGTGCCGCTCGCAAACTTCGCATCGTCTTCGGTCCACACAGACAGCGCCAGTGGGGAAGCCACGCGCGCCGTGCGCGTGACGGCGGTGGCGATCGAGCCAAGCGGACCCTGCACACCGGGACCCTGTTCCGCGAACTGCAACACCGGCGGTGTGTTCTTCACGGCGACGTCGGTGAACGGACTGACGACGTAGTCGGGATGCAGGCGCAGCGGAATCGTCGTCGACTGACCGTTCGCGACGATCGTCCACGTCAGGCGTTGATCGGGTCCTGTGAACTCCGCCGGCACCTGAAACGTCCACATGCCCCAATGCCGGCCCGGAAGGAAATGCGTCGGCTGTCCCATGTCGGGACCGCCCGGGTCAACGTGATTGTTCGGACCGATCGGAACATCCACTGCCGAGCTGTTGTTCCGATTGAGGTAGCCGACGAGGAAGTAGCGGTTTCCGTCGGGCGCCGTGAACCAGCCTTCAAACGCGCCGGTGACGCTGGTACCGAACTGCCGGAACGGCTCGTTCGGCAACTGCTGCGCTGACGACAAGGGCCGGCTGAAGCCGGCCCCCACGATTAGAACAACGACGGCGACGAAACGGGTCATTTCGTCGAAGTCGGCACGGCTTTCTCGGCCTTGGCCTTCCTCTCCGCGACGAGCGCCTTGTACTCGTCGTCGGTGAGATAGACGACGTTCATCCAGGCGTGCGCCATCTCGTCGACGGTGCGATCGCCGTAGCCGACCCACTGGTCGGGATCCGGGTTGTACGGATTCGCGCGCGTGTTGTCGTACCACGCGCTCACGTGGATGACCGTGCCCTTCGGGTACACGGGCGCCGCATCGTCCTTGTAGATGTAGTTCGTCATCCAGTTGAAGTTGAAGTGCCCGACGTAGCTGATGATCTCGTTGTGACCATCGGGGAGGATCGCTTCAACCTGCATCGCCTTCCCGCGCAGATGGAAGTGCGGCTGGAAGTTGGTGATGAGCGTGTTCTCCTTCAGCACCGTGAAGCCGTCGGTCGACGCAATCGAGTTCGGCGGGATGTCGACGAACTGCGACTTGCGCAGGCCGGTGAAGCCAATCAGGTAGCTGCGCTTCTTCGGCTCCTCACCTTTCGGATAGAACCAGATGCCGATCTCGGAACCAGAAGTGATCTCCTCGCCGACCGCGTGCAGGTGCTGGTCCCACGAAATCTTCTCGCCGGGAAGAATCAGCTTGCCCGTGCCCTCGCGGAAGCGGTCGTAGCCCTTGCCAATCGCCCACTCCATCAACTGCGGACGACGGTTGACGAGATCGACAGGCGTCGGGTCGGCCGCCGCGCTCGTAAAGCCGTTTGCCGTGCCCTGGCTCACCGAGTCGGGATCGTTGTTGAGCACCAGATAGGCTATCGAGTGGTGGACGATGCGACGGCCCTTCAGTTGGGTTGGACGAATCTCCACCATCCGCGCCCAGCGCGGTTCGGTGAGCGGGACGTCGCTCATCGGGCGATACCACACGTCCTGATGCTGTGCGGCCATCGTGTACTCCGATGACCGGATCACGAGATCGGGCGGGCCGTATCCGTCGCGCACGCCCTGCCACTCGTTGTCGGTGACGAGCGGCTTGGGCGGCGGCATGTCCTTCGGGTTGCCTTCAGGCGCGCCGGCATCGACCCAGCGAACGATCGTGTCGATCTGCGCGTCGCTCAGCGACATGTCGTTCTTGAACTCGTGGACGCCGACGCTCATGTCGATGTGCCATGGCGGCATCTGCCGCGTGATGACGCGCTGCTTGATCGACCGCGCCCACGGACGCGCATCCTCGTATGTGATGAGCGACATCGGCGCGATCGAATTTGGCTGATGGCACTGCTGACACTTGTCCTGGAGGATGGGGGCGACGTCTTTGCTGAACGTCACCGGCCGCGCATTGGGATCAGCGGCCTGGCCGACCGTCGACATCGCCGCGACAGCGATGAGCGCGGCACAAACCGTGAGCGTGATACGCAACCAGGGGAACCGAACACGATTCATAAATGCCTCCTGCCGCGTAGGTTCAAAAAGTCTAACGCAGGTTTCCCGCGGGCGCACCAGGATTTCCGTAGGCCTGGTCCAGGGTCAACACGTTGACGGTAAACGGGATAGTGATGACGTCCCCATTCCGCTGGAATTGACTCCATGCGCGATAACGGCCGGCTTTCGGCATGTAGCCCTCGAAAGTCACCGTCGGGCCGCCAAATCCCTTCGAGGTGGCGTCGAGGTCTTCGAAGGGATGGGAATGGACGTAGTCGCGCATGTCCTCACTGAGGATGAGCGCGTGGCCGAAGGCGCCGAGATAGGGCTGGAGGTCGGTGACCGGCCGTCCCGTTTTCGCATCGGTCATCGTGAACGCGAGGTGTCCGAATTGCCCTTCGACCAACGTGGAGGGTTCGAGCTCCAGATGCGCGGTGACCGAACCAACGGTCTTCGTCACGTCCACGTCTGGCGTAAGGTGCGGTGTTTGCGATTCGAGGTCGCCCGTAAAGTCGACGGTCTCCAGCGTCCGTCCGACGAACTGCGGCGATCCGCCAGTTGGGAGAAAGTCAGAGAGGATGCGGTAATCGCCCGCCTTCGGCAGCGTCGTCTGGATCATCCATCGGCCGTCGGGCAGTTGCTCGGGATGGATGTGCTCGAAGAACTCCATGTCGCGGCTCACGACGAAGAGGTGAAATCGCTTCTCGTGTACGACCTCGTAGCCCGTGATGACCGCATTGGTCCCGGGATGCCGCACGGTGAGGTACAAGGTGACGGGCACGCCCGCCTTGACGGCGGCGGGTACCGTCGTGAGGTCGAGCGAGTACTCGCGCGTGTCGAACGGATCGCCTGGGACGAGCGCCATCCCGCACTTCCGACAGCGGCTTCCCGCCTCGCTCGCCGTCACCTCCGGGTGCATCGGGCAGAACCATGCGGTCGTTCCCGGAGGCGCCGAGCTTTGCTGGGCCGCGGCGCCAAGCGAGAGCAGCACGACGAGTAGCAGCGCGAGCCTATTTCGCCGCATAGTGATTCAGCGTGAGGGTGAATCGCGGACCCGAAGGGTCCGCGCCGCTCCCGGATCGGTCCGCGCCGCTTCGCGGCTCCGGCGAGGCCGCGCCGCTTTCCACATATGCGACCGCCTGCAGGACCGAGCCTGCCGGCAGCAGCACCGGTTTCTTGAACACATACGGCGTTGGCCACAGTTGATGCGCATTCTTCACCCAGAGCAGCACATCGCGAGAGCCATCGCCTCGCATCAACTTGATTTCGAGCGATCTCGCGCCCGCAGGCAGCTCGGGTCGTATCGAGACGAGCGCCCGCGCATCGGTTGCTTTGAACTCGGCGACGAAACGCGCTGGCGTCTTTGCATCGGCCATCGCGCGCACCATCGTCGTCATCACCGGAGTCGCGGGAGGCGCGGAAGCGAAATACAGCGCGAGCTCCGGCTTGTCTGTGATGGGCTGCGATGCGCCGGAGTACATCACGTCGACAGCAATGCGCGCGCGAGCTGGCAGCTTGAACGCGGCGCCCGCCGGCAATTCGGTTGACGACTGCCACGGCGTCCATCCGCCGAGATACTGACCCGTGCCGTCGACGCTGAGAAATGCCGCGCGCGTGACTCGCGCATCGGGCTTGAAGTCAATCGCGCGGATCCACGCATCGCGCGCAAGACCTGGGTCGATCGTCACCCGTCGAAACGCCGGCGCGCTGCGCGCGTCGACTGCGGATGGCATTGACGGCGACGCCATGAGATCCGGCATGCCGAGCATCCAGTGATCGCCGTGATCGACGATTGCCGGCGCGGGGTCGGTTCCCTCGGGCACGCCGCCGTCGATCCAGGGTATCAGGAACTCGAACTCGCGTGGCGTCAGCCCGATGTCATTGGAGTACGCGCCGAAGCCGCGCTCAGCGGGCCACGGCGGCATCCGCCGCGACAGCGTCTCCTCTTTGATCGCTTCTGCCCACGGCCGAGTCTCCGCATAGGTCATGAGCGGCATCGCGAGCTTCCCGTCCGCATGGCACTGGACACACTTCCGCTGGAGGAGTGTCGCGATCTCTCGATTGAAGAGGACGGTCGTCGTGGTCGGGTTGTGCGAGTACGCTGGACGCGCCAACAGCGTCCACACCAGTACGAGACCGAACCCCACCGCTGGAAGGCAGCGCTTCATAGCTCTTGAGGAGCGCGCGGATCGAAACCGCGCGAATTATGGCATGGATCGCCCGGCAGCGGTTGTGCACCGGCGCTCGTTGTCATGACTCCTCAACGAATTGCAGGCTTCTGTTTCTGGATTGTCGTCACGTCTGCCGTTGCCGCCGCTCAGCAATCGAGCAAAACAACCGCAGCGGCGCCGACGACCGCGACCACAGTCACCACCGTCACGTATCCGGGTGGCGGTTTCACCTCGTTCAGGCATGTGGAAAGAACCACAGCATCGGGTGGACGCAAGGTCATCATCGAAACAGTGGAAGCGCCGAGCGTCGAGGGCAAGTGGGAACCTGTTGACGAGGCTGTCACCGACACCAGTCGCGGCCAACGCGACGTTTTTCGATTTGATCTCGACGGGCGGCGAAAACTCGCCGAGACGACGCAATCGGAGGAAACTCAGGCGAACGGACGTACACGGAGCGTTCAACGTACTTGGGTCGCCGACCTCGACGGCCGTTTGACCTTGTCATCCGCGTACGTCGACGAAACACGGCTAGTCTCCCCTGGCATTCAGCAGAGGGACGAGACGCTGCTCCGGCGATCTGCGGAAGCATGGCTAGGCGAAGTTGAGCGCACGCTGTCCACGGAGCAGCAGGTCGGTTCAGCGGTCGTGCGGCACGATAGCACCCACTTTGTGCGCGACTTCAACGAGCGATGGGTGCCGACCGAAGCACGCAGCGGGCAGACTCGTGTCATCGGATCCACCGAGCGCGTGGAGGAAGAGACGATTCAACGCCAGAACCTGAATGGAACATTGGTTCTCAGTGACAGAGTCGTCGCTCGCACATCCGAATCGAACGGAGAGCACAGAGTTGTGATCGAAACCTATTCTCAAGGCGCTGAAGGATTCGTTCGATCGGACAGCCATCTGGCTCTGCAGCAGCGCGTTCGCAGGTCGACGACGGTGACCGCAGATGGCGGCCGGAGCACCGTCGAAGAGATCGAAACACGCAATCCCTACGCGCCCAACGATCCCATGCGTGTGACGCGGCGGATACTAGTGACCGTCCGCCGCGTGGCTGCGGGTCGCTGGTTCACGGAACGGCAGATATTCGACCGCGACCAGAACGGCCGTCTCCTTCTCACCGCTAACGAAACCGAAGAGACGACGGACAAGTAGGGGCCGACCTCAAGGTCGGCCTCTACGAACAATTCGGCTACACTGTCGAAAGTCCCACGCTCGAATTTCCACATCATTTTGCGATCACGGGCGCACCGAATGGGGATTGAGGACTTGGGGATGGGGACGGCGGGCTTGAATTCCAGG
>JACXTT010003785.1_pt1 | contig 22961 bp, 31 predicted proteins | sample 9270951 | NCBI WGS metagenome assembly JACXTT01 (sample SAMN15532306, study PRJNA645909) | rock metagenome | isolation source: weathered quartz diorite | place: Puerto Rico | collected 2017-06-21
ACGTGAGCGCCTTGAGGTTCGCGGACATGTTATTTACCTCCGAAGATGAGAGCGTTTACCAGGGCATCGCCCGCGGCGTCGTAATTGGGGCTCCCCGTGGCGGGGGCATAAGTGGCATTTCCTGCCGCTCGCGTCTGCGAGGCAGGATCGTTCAGAAGGGCCGCCGCAGCGGCGTCAAGTTCCTTCGAGAGAACGTCCTTAGGGGACAGATCAAGGAAACCCATTTCGCTCCTTAGGCGATCGTGAGGGGAGGACGGTTGTTGATTTTCCCGGACGCGTTGCGGGTCACCGCGGCCTGCGTGATCGTCAACGTGGTGGACCCCGCGTAGGTGATCGTGTAGGCATCCACCGAGCCGGGATACGTGGTGGACGCGGTCCCGGAATAGACGCCGGCTGTGCCGTCGGGCCATTGCACCGTCGCCGAGACCGGGCAGCCGCCGGCGTCCCTGGTCACCGCTCCCGCGAAGAGCATCGCCGGGTCTGCCCCCAGCTGCAGCAGCGCGGTCCCGAGGTCGTCCTCGAGCGGGTTCAGGTGGGTTTCGTCCAAGGGCGTGCCGCCCAGGGCGCCGTTGTGCCAGGTACGTCTGCGCATGGGTTACTCCTGGATCGTGTAGGGAAGCGGGTCGGGTGCGACGTCGGGTGCGCCGCTGGATGGGACGTTGGGCTTGGTGGCGGGTGCCGGCAGGGGCTCGCGTCCTTCGAGGGCACGGATCCTGTTCTCATGGTCGATTAGAACGTCCTGGTGCGCGACGGTGAGCAGCTCGTACCGCAGGCCGTCGATCTTGCCCTCGAACCAGACGAGCAGCTCAGGCATGTGCTCGGCGACCTGCTCCGCGATCAGCCCGTACTCGTCGGTCCCGCCGTCGATCCTGTCATACAGGACCGGGCGGATCTGAAGGACCTTCTGCGGATCCACACTGTGGGCACGGACGTTCTCCTTGTACCGGATGGAGGAGACGTTACGGCCGAAGTGAAAGCCGCCATCGTTGCCCACCCACACCTGGTAGAAGCTCGTGCCGCCGACGTTGTTCGTCCAGCCGTACTGGCTGCCGTCGGCCTGGGGCACCGTCCCGGTCACGATGTCGGAGCCGTCGTGCGTGTGGGCTGACGGGGGGAACGTCGCCGGCTTCCCGGATACCGAGGCCCAGGTGGTGGTTTGCGCGCCGAGCTGCACCCAGGTGGAGCCGACGAGGACTTCGACACCGTACCCGGGTCCGGTCTCTTGCAGGGCACCGAAGCGGGCGACCGGTGCCGCGCCGGTGGAGTCGTAGGCGACGAAGGTGCCGTCGGTCGGATCAACCGAGACGCCGATGGTCCCGTCCTCGCGCCGGAATTGCATGCTGCCGTTGACGAGGATCCCGTTCGGCTCGACGCCGATACCCGCGGTGGCGAGGATGTTCGCCGCGGTGAACTGCTGCACGGCGCGTTCAAGGTCGCGCAGCTTGCGCTGCTGCTCGTCCTCTGAGGGGAACTGCGAACCTGCGAGACCTGGCTGCCCCATTTAGTCGATCCCTTCAATGAGCGTCACGTCAATCAGCGGCGTGATGGTGGTGTCGGTCAGTTCCCAGCCGACGGCCCGGGCTGTGCCGGAGATCCCGTCCGGGAATTCGGGGGCTTCGATGGCGAATCCAACGTCGTCGCCGAGGTTCCATTCCTTGCCGAGGATCGGGGCCTCTTCACGGTCTGCGGTCAGCGACAGTGCGACGCTGCCGTCCTTCATCGCGGCCAGCGCCCTGTCGCGGTGGGCGATCAGGGTGGCGACGTCCGTGATGTTCGTGTCCGGGGTCCACCGGTATTCGAAGCGTGGCCGCATGTCGGTGGTGATGGTCCCGTGCGGGGACTGCGGACGTGCACCGTTGACGCCCGTCGAGACAGCCATGACGTCGTTCGCGCCTTCCTGGGCGCCGTACCCTTCGACGAGCTCAGCGGATGTGACCGCGCCGGGGAGGTCGAACTGTGCCGGCGGTTCAAGGCCGACAGGGGCTGGTGCGCCGATGCGGGTGCCGACGTAGAAGACCAGGCCGAAGCCGTCGCCGACGTGTTCCCATCCGATGGTCCATTCGGGGCCGCCGATGACGCCGGAGAACTCGGTGAGGACCGACAGGAGGGTCTTGTCTGCCGAGTCCAGGTAGGCGCGGTCTCGTGCCATCCCGGGGCCGCCGACGATCTGCACCCGGATCGGCAGGCCGTGGAGGGTGCCGGTCTTGGCGTACTTCTCGACAAGGGTTTTGACGATGATGTTCTGGTCCACGCCGGTGAAGGTTTCGTCGCCGACGTAGACGCGGTCAAGGTAGCCTTCGGCGGTGACCAGGGTGAGTTGTACGCCGCCGCCTACCTTGCGGCCGCGGCGGACTACCATGCCGCCCCAGAGCGGGGCTTGGGTGTTCTCGTCGACCCAGTCCAGGGCGAGGATGAACACTGCGCCCTTCCTCGTGGCTTGCCGCCAGTTCTTCGGTGGCAGGCCGGCGTCGTTGTCCGGGTCGTTAGGGTCCCAGGCTGGCAGGGTGGCCGTCTGTGATTCGTACCGCATGAGGGTTTGTTTCAGGACACCGTCCATGCGGATGGTGGGCAGGTCGGCTATGACACTCCCGTTGTTTGCGTTCACGGAAACGAACGAGAGCATCACAGCCTCCTACAGGGGGTTGGTTGGTTACGCGGAGTGCTTGGGTGCGCTGGCAGCCTCGGGATCAACCGGGGCAGCGTCAGCAGCCTGGACAGCTACGTCGATCGCGTCCTTCGGGAAGGTCGTTGCAGGGACCTCGATAGGTTGCACGTTGGTGATCGGGTAGCTGCCGTCCGTGTTCTGCTCGACGGGCTTTGACCCGTTGGTGATCGCGGCGGTACCGACGCCGACGCCGAGGACCGAGCCGATGAAGCCGATCCAGTGCAGCAGGGAGATGTGCGCGAAGTCGGCAATGGTGATGTCCGGGCCGATGACCGTCGCGAGGTAGAGCACCCCGGCGGAGATCGCCGCGAAGTAGGCCTTGGCGTAGTAGTACAAGTGGGCTGTCATGATGCTCCTTATTTGTTGATCTGTGCTTTGAATTCGGCGAAGACCGCCGGGGGTAATTCGGTCTTGAGCCTGGTCACGAGTGCTTCGACGTCGACCGCAGCGGGTGCAGCGACAGATCCCGGCATGGCCTTGATAGTGGCCAGCCGGGACTCATCGAAGTAGGCGACTATGCCAGCAAGGCTCGTAGTGCCACCGCCTCCCCCCGGAGAACGGACAACATCCCGCTTCAGGGTTTCGGCTGGGACTGCGTGAACAAGCGGGCGCAGGATGCGGGCTACGTCCAGGACCGATGTCATGGTCTTGTCGCCCGCATCTGGAACCTGGTAGTCGAGGGCAGCCAGGGCACCTTCGAGCGCAGCTTGCTTGATCTGCGCAAAGACTTCAGGGGTCAAATTAGCCAAGGGGTCCTCCTGCGTTGGTGTAGTGACGCTGTCGAAGCTGATGGAGCTGTCATTCGAGACGACGGGGTATCCGGCTACGTCCTCGCTCCAGCCCAGATAAGTGAGCTGCATCTTGCCCCAGTACGCGTAATAGGAGATCAGGTCATCTATGCCCGGGTGGTGGTGCGGGACGTTGCCGTTGTCCGAGGACGAATAGACGGTGCCGTCCGGGGCCAGCAATGCCACGTGGCCGTTCGGTTCGATGTCGATGGCGAACCACACGGGAACCCAGCAGCCGGCCGGGAAGTCCCGGTCTTGGTGCTGGGCCGGCGAGTTGATCCATGCTTGGGTGGCTGAGCCGTACCTGATCGGGAGGTCGAAGGTCTGGCGAACGTACTGGAGACACATGCCAGGCACGCAGGCGATGTTCGGGTTCGGGTAGATGAGCTGTGTCGTCATACCCGGAGTCCTTTCGGAATAGGTTTCGGGATATCTTCCTCAGTGCCGAGGCGGCGGATCGTGGACACTGCCTTGTAGCCCCAGTGCAGCCATTCCTCACGGAACTCGTCGAACGCATTCCGCAAGTCGTCCAGCTTCTGGTCGGTTTCGTCAGCCTGCTTCTTGGCATCCGAGGCTTCCTTGCGGGCCGCGGTCGCCTCGGTCTTCGCGTCGGCAGCATCCTTCTTGTATTGCGCCATCAGTTCATTGCGTTCCTTGATGGCGTTCTGCTGTCTGGTTTCCTCGTCCGCGGGGGTGCGGAGCTTTTTGTTGAGGAAGACTTGGACGATGACGGAAGTCGCTGCGACAAGGGCCGCGCCGATGCCCCCGGAAATGAGGCTGGTAATGAGCGCGTCCACTAAGGCTCCTTAGTGGGGTCATGCGCCTCCCGAAGATAGCGCGGAAGGACCATAATCACCCGGGCGAGCATCGCCGCACTGAGTGCGTACGTCAGTCCGATGCCGGACCATTTCCAGTCGTCGGCCATCATCCCCCGCGCCACGAAAAGGACGAGGAAAAGGAACGGACCGACGAAAAGTAAGATCAGGCCGACGAGCTCAATCGAGATCCCAATGACACTGCACCGCCCAGGCTGGGCGGCCATGACAATGCCGACCATGGATAGGACCCCGCCCGTCATCGTGAGGCCAAACCACACGATGACGAGCGCATTGGCCACGGCGGTGTTAATCGACTCCGGCTGCGCGGCGAGCGTAAGCAACGCCCAGACCGCCATCGCGAATTTGAAGTGTAGCCAGCCCCAGTCCCGGGCGCGCATGTTTCGAAAGACCTTGATCATGCCGTTCACCACAGGTTCTTCCGGACATCGATCGTGGCTGTGATGTTGCTAACCGGGGTCGAGGTTCCGACCACCATGCCGAAGAGGATCTCCGTGCCGGCCGCAACATAGAGCGAACCTTTCGGCACGGTCACGCCCCACTGCTGCCCGCTAGGGGTGAAGTTATCAGCGAAGATCACGGTGTTCGCCGAGTTCTTGATCTCTCCGCGCAAGTTCCCCGGGTTGGTCGTGCAAGAGATCTTCAGATCGATCGTGTAGTCTCCGGGCTCATCGAGGATGAGCCGCCCGGCGGACCCTGGATGGCTGGGATTGTTCACCACTCCGGCGCTTGGAGTCAGCACGGTGAACCCCCAAGAACCCAATGCGGGCCCGGCACCGGCCGCGATCGCGGTGTAGGTGGCCCGCCGTGTCGCGCCGGACCACACAGCCCCGTCACACGTCTCGGTGGGGCATCCTGGCAGATCCATGCGGAGGACCTGAAAGCCCTTGTACAGGGGCAGCGCGTCCCGTTCCGCCTGCGAAAACACCGGAAGCGGCGCACCAGCTGCGACGAACACCGCCGGGTTGAGGACAACTGTCGGCGATCCGCCGCCCACCTTCGGGACCGTGATCGTCCCGACAAGGAAGCACTTGTCGGGGAGCGTGGGCGGCGACGGGACAGCTACGGCGGCACCGGCCAAGTAGAGGACGGGTGCTGTCAGCAGCCCGGAGCCGTCGCCCGAGCTGGAGTCATTGACCTGAATGTAGACGATGTCTTTGCGGTCGTACGTAGAGTCGGCGGCCTGGACCACCTGGGAGCCGGTGCCGGTGATGTTCGCATCCGAGGCCCACCTATAGGAGCCTTGCGCCGTGGCGCCGTTCTTCGGGGTGATGACCGCCGCGCACGGACCGAGGGTCCATGTCGTTGATGTCACGGTGAGGATGTTCGGCGGGGTGCCCACCCGGAAACCGGACCGGGCGCCTAGCGCGAGGCCTGAGCCTCCGCCGTAGAGGGCCGACATGTTCTGGCGTTCGTTCTGGGCCGAGTACGCAGGCGAGCCGGCCGTGGCGTCCATCGGTTGGCAGGTGATTGTCATGTCAGCTCCAAGCAGGTTTCGTAGTCACAGTGAGTCGTGCGGTAGCCGAGTAGTTGGTGGCGGAGAAGGCGATGTCGTTGTCCCCGGGGTCCAGTGAGAACCAACCGCGCGAGGTGATGTAACCGGCCCGGGGTGACTGCCCCTGAGCGAGGATCTCTTTGCGGTCCATATCGACCGTGACGAACTCCCCCGTTGCGAGCGCCAGTGAGGTCGTGAACGCCAGCGACTTCTTCTTGGCCACATGGGTGACACTCCAGCCGCCCGCCGGGATCGGCCCATCGATGCGCAGCCAGACCGGGGCCTGTTCTTTACCTTCGTTCCGGACGCGCAGGATGCCCGAGTTAGAAACGCCGGTATAGATGATCGGGTATGTTGCCGGGTATGTCCGGCCGCCCGAGGACGACGGCAACAGGGTCGACCCGGATACCAGGTCCCCGTACTTCCTCGGGTCTTTCGCTGCGATGAGGATTGAGTACTCGGCGACCTGGTCCGAACGCGGGGTGATAATCACTTCGCCTTGGCGTTTTACCATCATGTTGAGCACCCGGTTGGACTCCGAGACCACCATCTGAAACGGCTTCAATGTGACCGCCGCGTTCATCTGGTCCCGGGCGTCCTCTAGCGCATTCAGATTCGGCGCGTAGAGCAGGCCCTTGATGGTCATGTACCGGGTCGTGAAGAAGCCCTCTGACGACGTCGACCCGCTGTCCCGGGCACGCTGCGTGAACTGGGTTGTGGATCCCGGGGACCCGTCCCACCCGTCGAATTCCTTCACGGACCACTTCACACCGTTGGTGTCCCACATGCCCAGGACGACGTCGCCGAACGCGATCCGCTGCCCGTCCGACGCCGGGTCGGTGAAGCCGGGAAACAAGGAGGGGCTGGGGTACGTTATCGGACTCGGATAAGGCATCCCAGCCTCCTTCTTGTTCGGTTACGGCACGAGGGAACTCTGCCGGCGCGACACTTCATGCGCCGTCGCCACAGGATCGGACTGGTCATAGATGTGGTTGATGATCGACACCGTCTTGGACCCCGACGACGGGAGCATCGCCCGGGCGTACCCGCCTCCCTGCTGGACCGGCGCGGCGTAGGCTTTGCCGAGCGAGAAGGCTCCGCTGTTGATGGAGTCCATGAGACCGAGACCGTACTTGTCGACCATCGAGGCGCGGATGACGAACTCGCCGTTCGACAACCATGCGTTGATGCTGTCGGAAGTCCCGGACCCGAGACCCTGCACATAACCGGCGCTCGCGAAGCCGACTTGGCCGCCTCCAGCGAACGCGCGCATCCCGATGCCGCCGCCGAGGATGTGACCGCCGGTTGCGGCGCCGCCGGCCAGTGAACCGTTGGCCCTGCCGCCGATCGACGAACCCGTCCCGCCCGGGTCCTCCTGGGTCTTCTTGAGCGTCGTCTCATGGATGGTTGCCCAAATGTCGATCGTGGTCCCGTTGGCGGCGTTTGCCTTACCAACGATCGCGTCGATCTCCGCCGAAGCATGGTCATGCAACCATGTGTTGATGTCGACGTTCTTCGGGATGCCGAGGGCTTTCCTCGCCATCGTGTCCGCTTCGTCGCCAGTGATGTTGAACTGGCCGGCCGCCTTGATCAGATCCTGGTAGGTCTGCCCGAGCTGACTTTGGACATCGTCCTGCGACTGGCCGTTCTTGGCCATCGCCTCAGCTGCTGCCAGACCGGACTTCGCGATACCGTCGAACGCCGCCGAGTTCTCACGTCCCTTAGGGGTTGTGATGTCGAGAGTCTTACCGTTCTTGGTGATCGAATCCGTGACGCCGTCGATCGCTGCCTGGTAGGCCCGGGCAGCATCATTAGCGGACAGCTGGAGCAGGCCCGTGTTTTCCAGGGACTGCACCAACTTGTCCAGGGCTGTCACGGTTCCGTCGGCCGCCAGCCCGACTTCAGCAAGCGCCTTGGACTGGTCCTTGTTGATGCTAATCTGGTTCCCGGCGGCGTCCGTGTAGCTGGTCGTGGCACCTTCAGCTGCGGACATTACGGCGGGGATCTTCCCCGTCGCCAGCTCGAGCAGCTCCTGGTCGTTGAGAGTCACCTTGGACTCGTGAGCCAAGGCCAGCAGGGCGTCCTTGTACCCGGGGACCGAGTTCAGCGCGTCCTGTGCCGTCTTGCCGTTCTTGACGAACTCGTCCGACAGGGTGTTGAAGCCCTTGGACGCGGCGCCAAGTGACCCTCCGGATGTCAGGGTCCCGAGGGTGTTCCCGAGTGATTTGATGCGGTCCTCGACCTGACCGAGGGGGCTCTTCGCGGCACCGATGGCGGAGTTGATCCCGTCGAACGATTTCGCGAAGTCCTCATACCCGTCATGTTTGGTCAGGAAGTGAACGGCGTCCGCAAGGTTGTTTACGTTATCGACTTGGGCTTGGCCCATGGTCGTATTCCAGTTCTTGAAAACATCCTCAAGCTTGGAGTCGTCCCCGGCTTTGCTTAGCTTCAGTACCGAGTTGGCCATCTCTTCGACCGAGGGGCCGTTCTCCTTGGTCAGGGCCTTCATGGTCCCGCCAACCAGCGCAACCGAAGCAGCCACCAGGCCAGCTGACTTAGCGATGCTGCCCATCACGCCGGGGATTTTCGATCCGTTTTCGGCTAGGTCTTTGAAGCCCTTGACTGTGTCGAAGATCTTCGGTGCCAGGGTGAGGAAAGCTCCGCCGGCCAGTGCTGCGACTCCGACTACGGTGCCCATGCCGAGCATTGCGCCCTTGACTGGTTCGGGCAGCTCGTTGAATCCGTGGATAACGTCAGTGACGCCCTGAATTACGGGGCGCACGAATCCGTCCGCGCTGGTGCCCATCTCAATGAGCCCGGTCTGGAACGCCGCAGACAGCTTCTTGACATCTCCGTTGAGGTTGTCCATCTTGCCGGCGGCCTGCGCCGCAGCGAACCCCTGGTCATTGACGTCGGAGATCCACTTGGCGATACCATCGCGGCCCTCGGACATGAGGACCGCGGCCGCGCGCATAGCGTCCGTGCCGAAAATAGTGGACAAGGCTGCGTTACGCTGCGCGTCGGAGAGCCCGCCGAGCTTGTCGTGCAGCTGGCCGGCGAGTTCCGTGACGCCCTTGAACTTACCTTGGGAGTCGTACGCGGTGATGTTGTACTGATCGAGCGCGGCCTGTGCCTGCTTCGAGGGAGAAGCCAGTGACAGGAACATGGTCTTCATCGACGTTCCGGCGTCTGAACCGAGGAGACCGGCGTTCGCGAATGCGGAGAGCGTGCCGATGGTGTCGTCGATGGTCAGGCCGAACTGGGAAGCAATCAGGCCACCCTGCTTCAGGCCGTCGCCGAGCTCCTGGACACCGCCGAGGGCTTTGTCCGCGCCAGCTGCGAGGAGGTCAGCTACGTGAGGGATGTCTTTACCCTGGAGCTTGAATTCGGTCATCGCGATCGTTGCGATTTCCGTGGCCTTGCCGACGTCGATCTGACCAGCTGCGGCGAGGCTCAACGCGCCGACCAGGGCGCCGCCCATCATGTCCTTCACCGATGCGCCGGCCTTGACCAGCTCAATCTCAGCATCCGCTACTTCCACTGCGGAGAAACCGATCTTGCCGCCGGCGGTCAGGGCTGCCTCGGTGAGGGTCCCCATGTCCTCGGTGGACGCATGGGAAAGGGACTTGACCTGAGACATCTTCGCGTCGAAGTCAGCGAATGCCTTCACGGCAAGAGCGACACCGCCCAGGGCGGCCGCGCCGAAGCCGAGCAGGGCAACGCCTGACTTCTCCCAGGAGTCACGGTTCTTCTCAACCGATGCGCCGATTCGGGCCATCGCGCCGCCCGTTTTCACCGCAGTATCTTCGGCGGCCTTTCCTGCCAGATACGCCTCGGCAGAGAACACCTGCAGTCCGTGGGCTGCTGCCTGCTGGGACGTGACAGACTTGCCGTTCTGCGTGACTAGTTTTCCGGTGGCATCGTAGTGGAGCCCGACTGCTGCAGCCGCGTCCTGGTGTGCTTTTGCGGCCTTGGCGAGCTCCGCTACGGAGCGCTTGGTGGCATCATCGGAAGCTTTCCCGGCGTCCTCGGTTTCCTTCTTTGTCCCCTTGACCGCAGCTGAGGCCTCCGCCATGGCGGCTTTGAACCCGGCAACTTCAGCTTTGAGCCTGACAACTACGGAGCGATCAGACATATTAATCTCCTCCGCTGGGTACTAGAATTCGCGCATGACTGAAATTGGGGTGACCGCGAAACCGCGGAAGAAACTGGGGCCGATCGCATGGCTAGGAATCGGCATTGGTGCGCTGATCCTGGTTCCTGTTGTGCAGGGAGCCGTCGCGATGGGGAATGATCCGGCCAAGAAGCCGCTGGCCCTGTCGACTGAGGACGCGGCCGGGAAATGCATTGGAGAGCTGCAGCTCCAGCAGTCAAAACTTCACGTCGTCGGCCGGCCCTCTGACTTCTCGGCTGTGACAACGACGGACACCCGGCTGGATCTAACAGGCTGGGTGACCGTCGTTGACTTGGCCTCAGGCGGAAACATCAAGAACGTCACTTGCGTCGTCGCCAGGGGCCACGACGGGTCCATTCAGACCAGCGTCGACATGTCCTAGCGTTTCGCGCGCGTATATCGCCCCGAGCCGCTCGCCTGGTTCAGGCTTGTAGTCGGTGCCCGAGGTGTGCTCGTCGATAGCGGCCTGCGCGTAGCAGACCACCGGTTCGACCTCGAAGTATCCGTCGTTGTCCGGGTCCTGGCAGATGTGCCGGGGATATCCGCAGGAGCACAGCGACTCCTCATACCGGGTCAGGGCAACGGCGAGGATACGGTCCTTTTCCGTCCAGGAACCGTCAGCGTCCCGCCCAACAAACACTGTCGGAGGCTGCTTGTAGTTCCGTGCGGTTTTGAGGAGCGCGATTACTCCGGGGTGTCGTCCTGTCCAGAGGACCTCAACGAGAAAGGGACCGTGACCACCGGGGCCTGCATCGTTGCCAGCTGGTAGGCGTTCACGATCTGGTTCATCTGCACGTCACCGATCGCGTTTGCCAACCGTTCCAGTCCGGCGGTATTGATCCTCGGCGAGACGAGGGCGGCTTCGATAAGCCGGCGCCCGATCTGCGCCTGATTCTCCTTGGCATTCTTACCGTCGGAGTGGATCTTGTTTATCTCGTCCTGGGTGAGGCCCCGGACGCGGATGGTCAGCGCGGAGTCGTGGAACTCCTGCAGCTTGGCGAGGTACTCGGCTTCCAGCCTCTTGCCGGCGAAGCCGAGGGACTCTTCTTCGGCGCCGGCCCGGTTCGCGTTGTCGATCTGCCGTTCGAGCTCGTCGAGGTCCGCGATCAGGTCGGCGCGCTTGTAGACGGTCACGGAACGTTCCGGGCGTTTGGCGTCGGTCAGCCAGGCGTCGAGGTCGAAATCTACGGGTGCTTCAAGGGGTGCTGTTTCTTCAGTCATTGCTCGCAGGCTCCTAAAGTGTGGGTGGTCGCAGGCTGATTGGTTGGAGGTGACGGCGGGCGCCTGCGAGACAAACCCGCCGTCACCGGTCTATTAGGCGACCAGGACAACCCGGTGATAGGCGTTCTGGATGTGGAACGGCTGCACGAACTTCACGTAGCCGGTGTAGTCCTTCGGGGGCTGCGGGTCATCGGCGATGACCTCGTAAACCTCGACCACGTCGCCGACAGCCCATGCGGCGCCGGAGTCGGGGCCGACGCGCTCCACGAACCAGCCACGAACACCCTTGCCGGTGAACGTGAGGAACGGGAGGTCCTCACCGACGACGGACTTTCCAGTGGCGTCCAGATATCGGAAGAACGTGATGTCGCCGGCGTAGTTGGACGCGCCGGGGACGGACGAGTTGGTCTTGGACTTCAGCGACGGCTCTGAGACCTTGTCCGCTCCAGTCGACCCGAGGTTGTATCCGGTCTTCAGGATGTTGTCCGAGAAGTCCTTGCCAGCTGTGAGCTCAGTGAGCTTGACGGCATTCGGGTCTGCGGGGGCAATTGCAAGGAAGCCGACTTTAACGGCTCCGATAGCAAGTGAACGGGGCATTAGATGTCCTCTTCCTTTGTTGGTGCCGTGTCCGGCTGGGTGATTGGTGTTGCGGAGATGTGGTCAAACACTGCGGGCCAGGTGTCCGGTACCGGGTCCTGGAGTTTCTCGCCCGTCGTTTTGTTCCAGGCGTCGATCCAAACGGTCATGGCGACCTCACTTTCGGGCAATAAAAAAGCGCCCTCAGAGGCGCTGTGACGGGTTGGTTTGTAGTCAGGCTGGTGTGGACTGGATCAGGTACTCATCCACCCCGTAGAGCGGGTGCCCTGCCCCTGCGATGGTGAGGCTTAGGTCCGTCTGTATGTCCATCAGCGGGGCGAGGATCAGCTTGCCGACTCTACGTCCGGCGACCGTGGGGCGTGCCCGGTTCAATGCCGTCCGGACCCTGTCCATGGTGATGGCCACCGACGCGAATGACGTTCCGGCGCTGGTCGCTTTGATGCGTGCGCTGAAGTCCGTGGGAATGTCAGCGAGGGTTTCGGAGTCCATAGTTCCCGGCGGGCCCCACAGCACGACGTACGGGTATACGGGAGTTTCGTCGACCTTGCCCATGTACACCTTGAACGTGGACGAGTCCGGGGGCAGGAGCGCCCGGACTGCGGCGTAGTGTTCGTTGATCACAGGACACCGTCCACGGCTTGGCCGATGTACTCGAGGAAGTCGGGGGCGACCTCCAGCAAAGCATCGACAGGGTCGCGGACCGTGCCGCCACCACCGCGAGCCCCGCCGTAGTAGGCGATGCCTGCCAGGGAGGCCGCGCCACCGACGCCCTTGTCCGGGCCGATCTCCGCTTCGATGGAAGCATCTCCGGCGAATTCGAAGACCTTCAGGTCGTAGTTGATTGTGGGTGCGATCTGCTTGAAGTGCGGAGACTTCGCAGCGTCAGCGCGCATTATCTTCTTCACTTCCAGTGCGGACTTCGCGACGATCGGTTTGATCTTCGGAGTCAGCCTGGAGGGGATCTTCATGAGGTCATCGGCAAGGGTGCCGAGCTCGGAAGCGTCAATGGTCATGCCAACACCTCCTCGATGTGGACACGCTGTGCTGATTCGAAGGTTTTCGGCTGGGCGCCGGCGACGCGGTAGATCTTGCCAACCAGGTGCGGCGCGACAGCTGAGGAAGTGATCTCGACGACGGCGTTGACCTTGATCGGGCCGGCGGTCACCGGCAGGTGCAGTTCGGAGCGTTGCAGGGTGAACTGGTGCTCCGCAGCGTTGGCTTCCTGCACCCTCGCGATTTTGGTCTGTATCCGGCACTTTCCCGAATAGACGGGGTCCCCGTAGGCCGGGGTGTCCACTCCGTTGGCGTCGGTTGTGAACCCGGTGGTGTACCGGATTTTGCAGGCGTCTACCATGAGCCGCTCGGCCGCGCGCTGCGCTGCCAGGGTGATCGATGTGGCACTCATCGGAGGCCCACCGAACCGGCCCTGCGACGGTATTTGTCGAGGGTTTCTTTCTCGTCAGGAACCAGGGCTATGGATCCGGAGACGAGGCCGCCACCAAGGTCTGCCTTGTAGTCGTCGATCATCTCGGAGCGTAGCCCGGGCGAGGTAATCGCCCCGTCAATGACGCGGCCGACCATTTGGCACACCACTGCTACAACGTCGCCGGGGATCGTTTCGTATCCGTGGGAGTACGTGACGATGACCGCGCGCATGGCGTGCCGGTAGAAGGGACCGTTGGCGACGAGGGCGTAGTTCATGAAGTCGATCTCGCCCAGCCCGGACCACCACCACGAAACCTCGGGGACGGCGCCGGAACCGTCGGCCCGTTCCACGAGGGTGGGTTTGTCGGCTGGTCTTTGCGGGAGGATGACGCGGCCGTGCCCGAAGCGCAGCACGGCCTTGTCATTCTCTACGCGGGAGATGACCTGTCGCGTGTACCCCCGGACAATGTTCGATGCGTCCAGCAGCAAAGCGAAAGCCCGGTCATGGTCCACGGTGTGACCTAGGCGGGCCTCAAGCTCTTCGACGGTGGCCAGCGGGCCCGGTGTCGTCGGTGCCAGGACTATCGACATGACTGCCCCTTAGGAGTTGGTGGCGTCCTTGGTGACGCCTGCGACGGTGTAGTCCTCGTTGGGAGCAGGGTCGACTTTGGTGCCGAGGTATCCCTGCTCGTTTTGTTTGTCCGCGAGGGACTGCGCCTGGGCGACGGCGGCTTCTGAGGCAGCGACTGCCTCGTTGTATACCGGGTCGTCTCCCTGGGCGGGATCGGTTGCCGGGTCGGCGGGGTTCTGGTCTGTTTCTGTCACGATGGTCCTCCCTCAAGTTGTGGTGCCCCGGCCAACGACCGGGGCACCATGTCTACTTTGCTTAGCCGCGTGCCCGCTGCGAGCTCCCCGTATAGGGGTTGGTGATCCGTCCGGGCTGGACCGCGCCGGCGTTGTTGGACGCCACGCTGTATGTCCCCGCCTCCGCATCCGTTTCCGGCGACCAGCCGGCGAAGCCCAAGGCCTCGCCGGCCAACGCGCCGAGCGTCGCCGGAACCGTCGCTGAGGCGGTTGCCGCTGCGGACAACGTCGCAGCCGTGTCCGAAGCCACAGCCGAGATCGTCGCACCGGCAGGGATTCCCGTTCCGGTGATCGTTCGTCCAACGTCGGAAGCGGTGAACGTGCCGGCCGCGCCAGTGATAGCCGTGGACGTTGCCGTTGTTACGGTCACCGCCCGGCCTTCAAACGTGCGTCCCTTAGCCATCAGAAGACGAGCGTCGCGACCGGGTAACGGTTGGCCTCGACGGGCTGGTCGTTGTTGATGGTGTTCGCGACCTGCCAGCCAACACGGAACGTCAGGCGAAGCGCCGTCATGTCCTGCTGGGCGAGGTTGTAGATGATCGCGCCGCTGTTGTCCTGGATGACAGCCTCGGTGAGGACCTTCAGGGTGATGTCCTGACGGACGCCGACAACGAAGTTATCGAAGTCGCCGACCATGGCACGAACGTTCGTTCCGGCACCACCTGCGGAAGGCCAGAGGCCGCGCATCGGGTAGGAGATCGGCAGACCGTCGATGGTCTTCAGGTCACCGCTGACGCGGCTGGCGTCGATCTTCTGACCGAGGGTGTCGCGGGCGCCGCGCAGCTTGCCGCGCAAACCCAGACCGGCGACCCAGCCTTCAGCTTCGAAACCATCGGTCTCGAGTGCGCCGTAAGCCTTATCGATGTCGCCGAGGTAGCCGCCCTGTGCGGCGGTGGATCCTTCGGTGATGGCGTTACCCGCGGCGGCCGCGGACGGCACGAGGGCCGTCGGGAACGACGCCGGGGCGTTGGTACCGAAGAACACAGCCTGGTCGAGGGTGCGGCCGACAGCCTGGGCGAGGTACGGCATGGCCTCGTCCCACACGTTGGCGTCAACGTCGGCGAGGACACTGTCCGGGACGGGGATGATCGTCGCGATTTCCTCGATGTTCATGAACTTGTTGGTCCAGTTGATCTCGGACGTCTGCTTCAGGCCTGTGTCACCGGTTACCCAGTAGGCCAGGGGCAGGGCAGACAGGACCGGGAAGCGGACCTGGTTGCGGCTGACCGGGATGCGGCGGAAGCGCTGCAGGACAGCGGACTCTTCCGTTGCGGTCGTCAGCAGCTCCTTCGATACCTCTTCGGGTACGAGAGCCTGTGCATCAGCACGAGACGTCAGGTTGTTATATGTCGGCACGGTGACCTCCTAGTGGTGTTTTTTGATGGGCAGCGGGGCCAGCCGCGCCGACTGGTGCTGCAAGCTATCCGAGGCCGGCGGCCTTGCGGATAACGGCGTTCATGTCCTGTGGACCGGCGGCCGTCTTGCGGGGTCCGCCGTCGAAATCTGCAGGCTTCGGGGCGAGCCGCTCCGAGAGTCGCTTTGCCCGGGCGTCGATCTCTTCCGGAGTCCCTGAACCCAGGAGCTCCAGATCTTCGTCCTCGAGCTTGTACTTCAGTGCAGCCTTCGCCCTGGCGAGTTCTGCTTCCGCGGCAGCTGCCCGCGTTTCGGTGGCTTTCAGCGCGTCGGCCTGCTTCTGCGATTCCGTTTTCTGGGACTCGGTTAGCTGGTCGAACTGCTGGGCCTTTGACTTCAGGTCCGCATAGTCGGCGAACTTGGACCGTTCCCGGCCGAGTCGCTCACTGATGATGCGGTCGAAATCTTCCTGACTTGCCGGCGGCGTCCACGCGTTTCCGCCACCTTGGTTGGTGGTGTCAGTGGTCGTGGTCGTTGTCCCGTCAGCTGCAGTGGTTGTGTCAGTCATGGTGTTCTTCTTTCTTCCGTAAGCCCGTCGGCGTGACCGGTCATGCGCTGACCGTGGGCGTACCCCACCGGGTGGCGGGGAAACCTAGAAACCAAGGATGTACTTGCGATAGTCGCGCTCCACGCGCGCCGCGATCTCGGGAGTGAGTTCATTCTTGGGGTTGAATGGGTTCTTTCCGTCACGGACCGAATCCCACCGGGTCTGTGCGTCGTAGACCCGCCGTTCGGCTTCCGTCATGGTGGCCCGGACAGCAGGATCACGGATCCCGGTCCTGCGCGCCTCAAGAACTGCGTTGCGGACGCCGACGCGCTCTCCGCCGTGGCCGAGTGAACCGAATCCTTCACGCTGGCCGATGATCGACCCTTCGGGGTTCTGCCCGCCGGGGAGGATGTAGCCGTTCTTGCGGAGCAGCTCCATGGTGTCTACCCGGGACAGGCCCTTTTCGTAGATCGCCTCGGGAGTGAGCCGTTGACCTCCGCCGCCGATGCTGCGGAAGTTTCCACTCCGGGAGGCTCCCTCTCTGGTGAAAGCACTAGTCACAGACTGGCCGCGACGAGTGCCATCCTTGGAAACACCTGCATAGGACATGCCGCGCTGCGCGTTGACAACCTGGAAGAGGTCCGCGCCGTCGTTGATGGCCTTCGACTCGGCGACCCCGAAGTACTTCCGTTGATCCTCCGGAGAGAGCGAATGGAAGTACTCGTAGGGGTCGTGCATGAGGCCCTCGGACTCGGCAGCGTCCCTTCCTTTTGAGGGGACGTGGACGCAGTCGCAATGCGGGTGCCTGGCAAAGCCGCGGTTCCACCGGTAGAACTTCCCGGCAAGGACACTGCAACGGCCACATGAGGGCGGGTTCAGCATCCGGACGTAGCCAACGCCGTCGCGGGAAGCAATGTCCACGCCGGCTGCTGCCCGCCCCGCGTCGGCGACCGTGGTCCGGACGATGGTGTCCAGTGAGCCGCGGCCGGTAGCCATGGCCTGCTGGATGGACTTCCCCTGGGCTATGGCCGACTTAGCGGACGTGGCCGCCGAGTACAGCAGACTCCGCAGCGGACGCCCGTCGGATGCTGTACCGCCGAACGCTGCCGGGTTTATGAACGCGTCCGGAGCCTCGTACTCGCCCTGTTCGGCGAGCGCCGAGGCAATGTAGCTGCTTCCGGCAACGGCCGCGGAGACCTGCTGCGCGGTCACGATGCCCTCGATGAGCGCAATGCCTTGCAGCCAGGATCTCGTCAGGTCATCGGAGTTGATCCGGTCCCACGCGCGCCGGCCTGCCATGACGGCGACCATCTGAAGCCGCTGCATCAGCAGGTAGTGCGCGACGGCGGCTTCGGGAATCATCAGATGACCCCCGTAGCCCCGCTCGCGTCCTTGTTCATGGCTTCAAGCGTCGGATCGACCCGGCGTTGCTTGTTCCACTCTTTCCAGCGGTCCCGTTCTTGAGGCGTCGCACCCCAGCGCTCCCAGAGAGCTTCCTCGGGAACGCCGAGCGAGGCCATCTTCACCAGTGCATCGACTGTCTCGCCCTCGGTGCGGAACTCCGGGCTGCGCCAGATCAGTTCGATCGGCTCCGGCGAAAGGCCGGCAGCTTTGCGCATCAGCCGGGAAGCGTCCTTGACGCCTTCACCGATGTGGCGGTTACGCTGCCGTACCTTAGAAATCAGGCCCGACTCGGACGCCTTCAGGGTCTCGCCGTTGACGTTGGACATTTCCCCCAGCAGGTACTGGGCGGGTGTCCTTGTCCGTGAAGCGATATCCTTGACGTCTTCGCGCTTCGCAGCAGAGTAGGGATCCAATGGCGCGGCGTCGAACTGACCGAACTTCGCTTCCAGTACGTCGGTGGTGACCATCCGGTCCCGGCCGACGTCGATGCGCTGGTTAGCTTGGCCGTTCTCGTCCTCATCCGGCCATCCCGATGCCCACTTTTGAGGGAACGCACCGAAGTCCTGCGTCATAAGACGGTCAGCGAGGGTCTTGTTCGCCCTGTCCTGAATGTCCGTGACGTCTGAAAGCTCGGACACACCACCAGTGAGAAGGCGAGGATTGTTCGGCAGTTCCACAAGGGGAACTGCGCCGAGCGGGTTTACCGCCGGCCACTGCTCCCCTTGTACTTCGCGCGGAACCCAACGGACCTTCTCGCTACCGAGGTTCCGCTTGCTTTCCGACTCGTACTTGTAGATCTTTCCGGGCAGGTAGAGGGTGGCCATGAGACGGCCGGTCCAGTCGTCCTGCCAAACCTTCAGGCCGGCGGCCCGGGAGTTGCGCCCGGTGCCAGGGTTGTACTCCACTATCGCCTGGGAAGGGTGCTCAACCCACATATGCGGGGTCTTGGAGTCATCAGCGTTCGGCGCGACGAGCAAGTACGCCTGCCCTGTTATGGCAGCTTCCAGGATTCCCTGGTCAAAGTCCGAGTCCAGGTTGTTGGCCTGCCAGATCCGCCACATGTCAGCGTCGGCGTCCTGCGTTGAACCGACGCGGAACCCCTCAAGCATCTGCCGCTCCACCTGGGCGTCACACACGAGGCCCATGTAGTTCGAGCGCGACATCTTCAGGATGCGGCGGAACTCGTCAGCGGCTTGAGGAGCCAGCCACGGAAGCGGATGATCCCCGCGGTAGTACCGGTCGAAGAGCTCGATGTCCTTTTGGCGGTCGTTCATCCCCTTGTGAAGGCGCTGCCCCCACCATTCAGGGGAAAGCGGCTGTAGGTTAGGCACCCTGTCCCCTTATCTGCTTGATGCCCGGCCCTTGGCCCGGCGTAGTTTCGACTCTTCTTTGGTGGCACGGACAACCCCGTCAAGGGCTGTCACGGCGGCTTGGAAACCGTCGATGCGTGAGCTCGACTTCTTCCGGTCAGGCTTCACGGGCCGGATATTGTCCAGACCGTCGTTCTTGACCTCGACCACGGAAGCCATCCACCGCATGGCGGGGTTCCCGTCGTGGCGCATGGACTTCGACTTCCACAGCCGCTCCATTTCCTTACAGGCCGGCGACAGGCCGAGGAACGTCTGAGCCACCGGGGTGACCGTGACGCCTTTGACTTCCTCGTCGAGCTCCTGCACCAGCTGGCCGGCGAACATCCGGTCATAGGAGACGCGCTGCATGTCGAAGTGGTTGCAATCGCCGATCACGGCCGACTTGATCGCGGCATAGTCGATGACGTCGCCCTCGGTGGTCTCAACGAAGCCGTTGTCGATCCACTCCTGCAACGGCACCTGCAGCTGCTTCTGCAAATCCTCGACACGGTCCAGGGGAACCCAGAGCCGGGTGAAGAGATCCAGTGCGAAGCCGGGCCGGTTCGACTCGGCCCACACGGTCCAGGCAGTGAAGTCTGACACCGCGGAAAGGTCCAAACCGCCCCATGCTTTGCGTCCGCGCAGGTCAGCACGCGGCGCAGCGCCTTTGACGTCGTCCCATTTGTCCAGGTCAACCCAGCGGGACTGGTTACGGGATCGAAGGTTCAGTGACAGCTGCTTGAACGTGGGCAGGTACGTCGGCGAGGACTGCGCCTTGAGCGCCTGACCACGCATGTACGACATCGTCGGTGACTTGCCTAGGCCCGGGTTGGCTTTCCGCCATGTCTCCTCGGCGAAGACGTCGTCGGTGTCTTCGGCAGCCCAGATCACGCCGTAGTGGCCGGGGTCTTTGACGATCCCGTTGGCAATGTTCCGGATGTACATATGCTTTTCGTCGTAGATCGTGCCCTCTTCCGCTTCGTCAGCGGTAGTGATGAACACAATCAACGGCTGGTCACGGGCACCGGTACCGGTTTCGATTGCCTCGACCAGGGCACGGCGCAAGCGCAGCGTATGGATCTCGTCAATCGTCGCGCCGGACACGTTCAGGCCGTGCGCTGTCTCGGCGACGCGAGACAATACCCGGAGGATGCCGCCGGTCTTGGGTACCCGGACAACGTCCTTCAAAGGTTCCACCCTCGAGGCAGCTGCCTTGGACGTCTGGAGCATCCGCTTGGCGTCTTCGAACACCCGGCCGGCCTGCAAAGCGGATCCGGCGGCGTTGTAAACCTCGGCGCCCATCTCGCCATCAGCGAGGAGCAGCACACCGGAAATCCCGGAAGCGAAGGTCGACTTGCCATTCTTGCGGGGAATCTCCACCCACACCGTACGGATGACACGGACGATCGCGTCGATCTCGGCGTCGTGGTAAACCCAGCCGAACACCGGGGCCAGTACCCAGACAACCTGCCAGCTGTCCAGACCCTCGCCCAGGCGCATCCGCACACCGGCCCAGCGGCCCTTGGTGTGCTTGAACGCGCCGAGCGCTTTCAGCGCCTTGCGGGCCCGTCCGACATCGAACCATGCGCCCGGGTGCTGGTCAGCCTGGAAAGCAACGACCAAGGGCGTCCGATCGACGGCCTCCATGATCTGCTCATGGGTCAGGCCCAGCTCAATGAGCGCCTCGTACGGGGCCGGAAGTGCAGCGAGTTTCTGTTCAGTCGAACGGATCGTCGTCGTCATTGTCTTCCTTCCGTGACGGGACACCCGTCCGGGCAGAAGGAGACAAGCCAAGTTCTCGGATGTAGGTCTTGAACTGAGTTCGGTAAGCAGCGGCCACCGTCGTCAGAGGGTTCCTGCAGGGACCGCGCTGGCCATCGACGATCAGGCCTTCCTTGCTGATCTGCCGTTCGCACCATTCCAGCCGGGCCACACAGATACACAGGTCAACGACGGTGAAGAAGTCAGGGTTGCCGAGGCCGACGGAGACCTTCAGGACCGGCACGACGCGGGCCCATTCCTCGGCGGCGCGCTTCCGGCAGAACTTGGATGCCTCGAATGCGGTCTTCTTCCGCTCCCAGCGGTTCAAGTCCCATTCGAACATCACCAGCTGCTTCTGGAACTCTTCGAAGTCCTCAGCGTCAGCCAGTGCGGGCTTGGCCGGCTTGCGTCCGACTTGGCCGGTGGGGAATTCGTCCATCCAGTTCGGCTCGTCGAAGTCAGCCGGCGGCAGATTGATCTGATCGGGCACCGGGCGTTTGCCGGGGTTGCCTTCTCGGACAATCTGCAGGGCAGGTTTCTTGGCTGGACCAGGCACGGAAACCTCCTGATCAAAAAGCTTTATCCTGCGGCGGTAGGCGAAACCCTCCCCGGCGGTACTGGCAGGGTGCCCCGTTGGGGGTCACCCCCCTGGGTTATCCACAGGCTGGGGGAGCCTCTTCGGGGCGGTTGTCCACAGGCTAGGTTCGGATTGGGCTGGGTCTGTGTGCGCGTCTGCCGCCGTGTGAGCGGTTGCATGAGGCATGCTCCGGGCCGGTCCACTCGGTGCGGTCGTCGCTGTGTCCGAGATCCCATAGTGTACCGGATCGGATTCGTGTGTGGCATTTGGGGCAGACGACTGAGCCTGTTGCTACGACGGACGCCCACTGCTTGCGGGGTTCGTCGTGCTTGCGGTGGTAGCCGCGCTCTTGGCGGGTGCCTCGTGTTTGTTCGTGCTGTCGTCCGTGCTCGGTGCATCGGCGTTGGCCGGGTGCCAGTAGCTCGGGGCAGCCGGCCGAGGGGCACGGCTTGCGCGGTGCGGATGGCATGTCAGATCTGGTCGTCGTGGGCTTCGAGCTGTTCGGCGGTGAAGGTTTCGATGTCGCCGCGGTCGAAGTCGACGTCGTGGTCGTTTCCGTTGATTGCTACGACGATGCCGCCTTTGTCGATGTGGGGGACGGTGACGCGTTGGCCGATGCTGAATGCCATGTCTATTCCTTCGCCTTGAGGTATCGGTCGGGGTTTCCCCAGATGCCTTCGCGGTAGTAGGTCTGGGTGTTGGAGTCTATGCGTACGCCGCAGCTGGTGCAGGTGATCCAGACGCAGGTGGGGGATGTGCAGTGGACTTTGCCTTGGCGGCGGAGTGATGCGGTGCAGGCTGGGCAAGCGTCCATGCTGCGGCCTCCGTCCGGGGGTTGTGCCAGGCCCCGGCGTGGTGCACCGTGCCGGGGTCCGGCGTTGTGACGGTCACAAGCCCGCCGTCACGCGGGACAGATGCTTTGTTTGGGGGAGGCCTCGGCTCCTCATTGGGGGAAGGAGCCGAGGCTTCTATTCAGTTGTAGTTCTCCGGGTACGACAAAACCCCTCCACTTCTGGGTAGTGGAGGGGTTTTTGGGTGCACGAAGTAATGCCTCAATCATATCCCTGTGGATAACTTCTGTCACACCATGTTTGTGGGCGTGTCGCGTTCATGCTGCTGACCTGCGGGATTCGGCTGCTTCGATGCTTTTGGCGAGCCATTCCCATTCGTGGAATGGCCATGCTGGCATGTTGCGGTGCCAGGTGCCGCAGCCTGCGGTGTCTGGTTCGCATACCCCGGATTCGCAGCGGATGATCGGTTGGGCGTTGCCTTCTGGGCCGATGAGGCGGACGTGGAGGCTTTGGTGGTCGCACCATGGGCAGTCTGCTTTGAGTCGTTGGCCGACGCCGATTTCGGAGAAGTGGTGCGTGAGTCCGGCGCGGAGTCGGGTGGCTTCTTCCTGGATGGTTTCGCCGACGTCGGGGCGGACGTTGCTGAAGTTTGCTGCGACGTAGCGGATGAGGAGTCTTGGGTCGTCGTAGCGGTGGGTGGCTGCTTTGATGAGGACGGCGTGGTGGCCGAGTTCGGTGGCGACTGTGCGGGCGAGTTTGGCCATGGTGCGGGTGAGGTCGATGGCTTTGTCGAGGGCGTCGAGGTGGATGGGTGCTGGTGATTCTCCGAGGGTGAATACGCCGCGTTCGATTTTTTCGGTTCGGGCGAGTTCGTCGAGGCGTCCTCGTTGTTCGAGGGTGAGGTTTGGTTCGCGCCATGGTTTGGGTGTGCCGCGTTGCATGGTGGCGCGGAGGTCTGTCCAGCGGGTGTAGATCCAGTTGAGGTCTTCTATAGCGGTCCTCAATCGGTCACCTCAAGGAGTGCCCTGTGATCGCGCCACATCTTCCTGACCATGTCCATGATCTCCGGATCCCGGCCGCCGACGGGGATTGTCTGCATGAGTCTGTTCGTTGC
>JACXTT010003786.1_pt1 | contig 22958 bp, 13 predicted proteins | sample 9270951 | NCBI WGS metagenome assembly JACXTT01 (sample SAMN15532306, study PRJNA645909) | rock metagenome | isolation source: weathered quartz diorite | place: Puerto Rico | collected 2017-06-21
AAGCTTTGGCCGCAGGACTGCGTGTCCCGCGCCACCGACAAGTGCTGCGGCCCACAAGCCGTAACGGATGCGCGGGCGGTCTGCCACAGGCTCGGCGTGCCCTACTATCTGGTGGATGAATCGGACGAGTTCCAGAACCGCGTCATCAAGTACTTCGCCGAGGAATACCGGGCCGGACGCACGCCCAACCCGTGCGTCATGTGCAATCAGCACCTCAAATTCGGCCGGCTCATCGAGCGCGCCGACAAGCTTGGCGCCCGCTACATTGCCACCGGCCATTTCGCGCGGCTCGAGCCCGCCTTCAATGGCGGTCGAACGTTGCTCAAGCGTGGGCGCGACGCGCGCAAGGACCAGAGCTATTTTCTCTTTTCGCTGCGGCAAGAGCAATTGGCGCGCGCCCTGTTTCCGCTCGGCGACAAGACCAAGAGCGACACCCGCGAAGTGGCCCGCCACTGCCAGCTTAAGACCGCCGACAAAGAGGAGAGCATGGAGATTTGTTTCGTGCCGGACAAAGACTACGGCGGGTTCCTCCAGCAAGCGGGACTGGCGCAAAAACATCGCGGCGAGATCGTTGATCTCCATGGCCGCGTTCTGGGCCATCACGAAGGCATCGAATTCTTCACCATCGGCCAGCGCAAAGGCCTGGGTATCTCCTCGACCCAGCCGCTCTACGTTATCGAACTAGATCCGGTCAACAATCGTGTCGTCGTCGGCCCCGACTCCGCTCTCGAGCGCGATGAGTTTATTGTCGAGAATTGCAATTGGATTCCGTTCGACGAACCGCCGAAGAGTTTGGAAGCGACGGTGCAGATTCGCTACCATCACCCGGGCGCGCCGGCGACCGTGACGCCGCTTCCGGGCGGCCGCAGACAGGTGAAACTGCATACCCCCCAGCGGGCGATCACTCCTGGCCAAGTGGCTGTTTTCTACCAGGAGGACCTGGTCCTGGGCGGCGGCTGGATCACGCGCTGAATTTTCTTCAAAAAACCAGTTGCACCGGCGCGCGCGTTTGCTATATTCGCCGTTCCGTTTCACCCGGTTCGGGTGCGGACAGCATAACCTGCGGGACCGATAACTGACTTCCATCCGGGAGCGGGAATAATGGCTCCGCTCTCCAAGTAGCTGGCTTGGGAAACGAATCGATTTATGCCAGGAAAAAGTTTTAGACCGCTAACGCCGTCCACGCGCTATATCACGTATGCGGACTTTAGCGATATCACGAAGGACCGGCCTGAAAAGAGCCTGGTTCAGATTCGCAAGCGCACCGGCGGCCGCAACGCTTATGGACGCGTGACCGCCCGCGGCATCGGCGGCGGACACAAGCAGAAAATCCGCCTGGTCGATTTCAAGCGCAGCAAGCATGGCGTCGAAGCCACCGTCAAGGCCATCGAATATGACCCGCGCCGCACCGCCCGGCTGGCTTTGCTCGAGTATCCAGACGGCGATAAGACTTATATCATCGCCCCCAGCGGCCTGCAGGTCGGCGCGAAATTGCTCAGCGGCCCGACGGCGCCGCCTGAAGTCGGCAATAATCTGCCTTTGCGCACCGTCCCGGTGGGTCTGCCGATTCATAATGTCGAACTGATTCCCGGCCGCGGCGCCCAGATGGTGCGCACCGCCGGCGGCGCCGCCACGCTCATGTCCCGGGATGAGGGCTACGCTCAGATTCGACTGCCTTCGGGCGAGATTCGCCGCATCAACGAGAATTGCTATGCCACCATTGGGCAAGTGGGCAATGCCGAGCACGAAAACGTCGTCCTCGGCAAAGCGGGCCGTTCGCGGCATTTAGGCATTCGCCCGATCAACCGCGGGGTTTCGCGCAACCCGGTGGACCATCCCAACGGCGGCGGCGCCGGCAAATCGAAGTCCGGCGGCGGCTGGCAGCAATTGACCTCGCCGTGGGGTTTGCTAGCCAAGGGCTATCGGACTCGGGAAAAGAAGAAACATTCCAACCGGTTCATCCTGGTTCGCCGCGATGGCCGGCCGATGAAAAACATATGAAGAATGGATTGATGGATTATTGGAGATGTGGGTTATTGGGGCAGTCGCTCCAGCATATCGGCTTTCTGATCATTCCATCATTCCATCATTCCATTAATCCATTTTAGTTTATGGGACGCTCAATCAAAAAAGGTCCGTTCGTGGACGGCCACCTGATGGAAAAAATCCAGAAGGCCAAAGACAGCAAATCCAAGACGCCGATAAAGACCTGGTCGCGGCGCTCAATCATCACGCCCGACTTCGTCGGCCTGACGTTTACCGTTCACAACGGCAAGATTTTCAACCCAGTGTTCGTCACAGAAAACATGGTCGGCCATCGGCTTGGCGAGTTTTCCCTGACGCGCACGTTCAAGAAGCACGGCGCGCATACGGCCAAGGCCGAAGCGAAATAATTCTATGGAAGTTCAGGCGATCATGCGGAACGTGCGGATGTCGGCGCAAAAAATGCGCGAGGTCGTGCGCCAGATCCAGGGCATGCCGGCCGGCCAGGCCCAGGCGGTTCTGGCGGTGGTGCCGCGCAAGGGAGCGCGGTTCGTGGCCAAAACGCTTAAATCGGCTATCGCCAACGCCGAAGATTTGAAAACGCATAAGAAGGAATACAGCGGCCTGGCGACTGATCGTTTGTGGATCGTGCAAGCTGTTGCCCAAACCGCCTCCACGCTGCGGCGGTTCACGCCCAAAGCGCGCGGCTCGGCCGGCCCGATACTCAAGCGCAACTGCCACATCAAAATTGTACTCTCTGATGAATAACTTCCCGTTCCACTCCACTGTTGCTCGTTCCTTCGAGTTTTGATCTATGGGCCAAAAAACCAATCCCGTCGGCCTGCGCGTCGCCGTTAACCGCGATTGGCGTTCCAAGTGGTATGCCGGCAAGAAAGAGTTCGGCAAGCTGCTGACCGAAGACCGCAATATTCGCGACCTGCTGAAAAAGAAACTCGAGTCGGCCTCGGTGCCCCAGATCCTCATCGAACGCGCCGCCAGCCGCTGTCGCATCACCATCATGACCGCCCGTCCGGGCATTGTCATCGGCCGCAAGGGCGCGGAGATCGACAAGCTCAAGGAAGAGCTCAGCCGCATGACCGGCAAAGAGATTTATGTCGATATTCTCGAAGTCAAACACCCGGAAATCGACGCGCAACTGGTCGCCGAGAACGTCGCCTTGCAGTTGGAGCGCCGCGTTTCCTTCCGTCGGGCAATGAAGAAGGCGCTGCAGACGGCCAAAGATTTCGGCGCCGAAGGCATCAAGATCCGGTGCGCGGGGCGGCTCGGCGGAGCAGAGTTGGCCCGGGTCGAGCAATATCACTGGGGCCGCGTGCCGCTGCACACTTTGCGGGCGAACATCGAGTACGGCTTTGCCGAGGCGAACACGGTCTATGGCAAGCTGGGCATCAAATGCTGGATTTGCAAAGGCGAAACCAAGCCGCAGCAAGCGCCGCCGCCGCATGCCCCGGCCGAGCAGGTGCCGGCCTAATCCCAGAGCAGGATGAGATACGGATATAGCGCATCAACGAATTAACCAGTTAACGACTCAACGATTTAGCGATTTCCTATGCCACTGATGCCTGAGAGAGTGAAGTACCGCAAGATGCACCGCGGCAATCGGGCCGGCCTGGCGTCGCGCGGCCACACGGTGGCCTTTGGCGAGTACGGCTTGCAGGCCATGGAACGCTGCTGGCTCGACACCAAGCAGATCGAGGCGGCCCGCGTGGCAATCGCGCGCAACATGAAACGCCACGGCAAGATGTGGATCCGTGTGTTCCCGCAGAAATCGTTTACCAAGAAGCCGCTCGAAACGCGCATGGGCAAAGGCAAGGGGCCGTTGGAATCGTGGGTGGCCGTGATTCGCCCCGCCAACGTGCTGTTCGAGGTGGACGGCGTGACCGAGGCGGTGGCGCGCGAGTCGTTGCGCCTGGCAGCCACCAAGCTGCCGATCCAAACAAAGTTCATTTCCCGGCACCGGATGGGGTGAGAGTTGGAGTAAGAGTAAGAGAGAAAGCAGACCACAGATGAAGACGAAAGCTGCAAGATCAAAGATCCAACTTCCAGAAAAGCTTCAAGTTCCAAGTTTCAAGGGGCCCTCGGCTTTGAAATTCGAGGATCGGGACTTTTTTGGTGCTTGTAATTTGGTGTTTGGGATTTCCTCCCATCTGAGTTCATCTGTGTCCATCTGTGGTTAAATCCGATGAAAAAGGCGAAGCTAAAAGAGATGCAGGAGAAGACGCTGGCCGAGTTGCTGGCGGACGGCCGGAACCTGCGGCAGGAGATTTTCAATCTGCGATTGCAGAAGGCCAGCGCGCAGCTAGAGAAACCTGCGCGCCTCCGCGTCCTGCGTCGCGACATCGCCCGCATCGAAACCCGCATCTCGCAACTCCGCCGCAAAGCGGCTTAAGCACCTTTTGTATGGCTGATATCACCACCACCACAGCGGGAAAGGCCCGGGCCCACCGCAAAGAGCGCGAGGGCCTGGTCCTCTCCGACAAGATGGACAAAACCATCATCGTCCAGGTCCAGCGGCGCTTTCTGCATCCCAAATTTCAGAAAGTCGTCACCGGCTACGAGAAATTTTATGCCCACGACGAAAAGGGCGACGCAAAAGTCGGTGACCGCGTGCGCATTCAGGAGACCCGCCCGCTTTCGAAGACCAAGCGCTGGCGCCTGGTCGAGGTCGTCCGCCGGGATGCCGGCGTAGCGCCCGTTGCCGTCTGAGAACGCTGCATTGCTCAACCATGAATGCCCGGCAGGGCGCTTAAAAGCTTATGTTACAGATTCGTTCCATCCTGGATGTGGCTGACAACACCGGCGCCAAGCGGGCCGCGGCCATCGGCGTACTGGGCCGCAATCAGCGTTACGCCCATATTGGCGACATCATCAAGGCGCACATCAAAGAAGCTGCGCCGGATGGCACCGTCAAGAAAGGCGAAGTGGTCGATGCGGTCATCGTGCGCACCCGCAAGGCGATCCGCCGCAACGACGGCTCCTATTTACGCTTCGACAGCAACGCCATTGTCATTATCGACAAGGAAATGAATCCGCGCGGTACGCGCATTTTCGGGCCGGTCGCGCGCGAGCTGCGCGAGAAGAAATTCATGAAAATTGTCTCCCTGGCCCCCGAAGTCATCTAACGGCGGTTTTACCTGCTCCTGCTCTTATGTTCAGATGTCATGTTAAGAAAGGCGACCAAGTCGTGGTCCTGGCCGGGACGGACAAAGGCAAGCGCGGCCGTATTATCACCGTGCTGACTAAAAAACAACGTGTGATTGTCGAAGGCGCGCGGATGACGAAGAAGCACATGCGCAAGAGCCAGCAGAATCCACAGGGCGCCATCATCGAACGTGAAGGCAGCCTCCACATCTCCAACGTGATGAAGGCGGACGAATTCGACGCCCGCGCCGCCAAACACGCCCCCGCCGCGCCCGCGGCCGCGTAACCACCGCAATTCACAACAACCGCTGAGTGGGCCAACCGCAGCCGAACCGCGCGAGGCGTTTGGAGTGCGTCCAGCTTGCTGGCGCTTTCGACTATCGGAGGCGAACCAAAGCGGGAGCAAGCTCAGCGCACTCCAAACGATTCGCGCATCAGGTAGAGCGCTCGACTTCGCGCCAGTCCCCCACGCCGAGTCACGCCAACAATTCCTGCACCACATTTCCGTGAACGTCCGTGAGACGGAAATCACGGCCGGCGTGACGGAACGTCAGGCGCGTGTGGTCGAAGCCGAGAAGCTGCAGCAGCGTCGCGTGCAAGTCGTGAACGTGGACTGGATTTTCGACCGCCTTGAACCCGAACTCATCGGTCGCGCCGTGTGCGTAGCCGCCGCGCACGCCGCCGCCCGCCAGCCACATCGAGAACCCGTGATGATTGTGATCGCGGCCGTTGATCTTTCCAGCGTTGGCGCCGGGCGTAGGCAGTTCCACCGTCGGCGTGCGGCCGAATTCGCCGCCCCAGATCACCAACGTGTCGTCGAGCATCCCGCGTTGTTTCAGGTCTGACAGCAGCGCGCCGATGGGTTGATCGCACTCGCGGGCCAGCTTGCGATGGTTGACTTCCAAGTCGTCGTGATTGTCCCAGGGCTGGCCCGCGCCGTGCCAGACCTGGACGAAGCGCACTCCACGCTCGAGCAGGCGCCGCGCGATGAGCAACTGCCGCGCCTGGGTGCCCGTGCCGTACATCTCGCGAATGCTCGGCGGTTCTTTCGTCAGGTCGAACGCGTCCGAGGCGTCCATTTGCATCCGGTAAGCCAATTCGAACGATTGGATGCGCGCCTCCATCTGCGCGTCCTGGGAGCGGCGGCGGGCGTGTTGTTCGTTCAACTGCTGGAGCAGATCCAATTGCTGCCGCTGCTCGGCCGTCGAAACGGCCTGGTTCTTGATGTATTCGATCAGCTTTTCGATTTCCTGGTGTTGAGTGTTGAGATAGGTGCCCTGGTAAATGCCCGGCAGGAATGCGCTCTGCCAGTTTTGCGATTCCTGAATGGGATAACCACCCGGGCACATCGAGATGAACCCGGGCAGGTTCTGGTTCACGGTGCCCAGCCCGTAAGTGACCCACGAGCCGAAGCTCGGCCGCGGCAGCCGCGCCTCGCCGCAATTCATCAGCAGCAGCGACGGCTCATGGTTCGGCACGTCCGCGCGCATCGAACGAATCACCGCGATTTCGTCGATGTGCTCGGCGACGTGCGGGAAGAGCTCGCTGACCTCGATGCCGCTCTTCCCGTGTTTTTCGAATTTGAACGGCGATTGGAAAGCGGCCCCGGTGCGGCGCTCCGTCGGCAAATTGTCCATCGGCAGTGGCTGGCCGTTGAGCCGCGCCAGCGCCGGTTTCGGGTCGAACGTATCGACGTGCGACGGACCGCCGTTGGCGAAGATGTGCAGGACGCGTTTGGCCCGGGCGGGGAAGTGCGGAGGCCTGGGTGCGAGCGGTGAGACGCCGCCGGCCCGTTCGTCGTCGGCCACATCCGCGAGCAGTTGCGGCCCCAGCAGCGTCGCCAGGCCCAGCATCCCGAAGCCGAGACCGCTGCGGCCGAGAAAATCGCGCCGCGTCAAAAAGCGGCCTTGGAGCCTGAGCTTGTGACGGGCCATGTTCATCTGTTTGTGTAGCTGCGCAATATTCTAACAGAGATCGAGGCTCGAGCAAAGCCTAAGCTGGTTGAGGGTGGAGCCACCGTCGCTCCACTATGGCGGGCCAAGGAGTTGATAGTTGAGAGGGCCTGCCACCAATTGGGGGTTTTGAGCCGTCAGGGCGTCAGAACGTTGTAACCACAGGCAGTTGTGAAAATCGAAGACGTCAGGCAAGCCGTCAAAAGGCGTCAGGTCGTCAGGGGTGCATTGAAGCAGAGACCACCACAGACACCCGCAAGGTCGAGAGGCGCGGAGCCAGCAGAAGGAGAGGCGTCAGACACGGTTCTAGGGCTGCTGCTGCTGCAGAAACCCCGGAAGGCCCTGCTGGCAACGCTGCAGGTCCTGTCTTTCATCGGGATGGATGCTACCGCGGCTAAAGTATTTTCGATTAGACTTCCACTTCCAATACTCGACATGCCCATCCACCATCGAGACCGTTGTGCCATTACTGTGGCGCCGTCCGGGCGAATCACCCCACTCTGTGCTGGGGTAAGGGCGCAACCCGATGTTGCCGTCATTGATAGAGTTGTTTGGATTGTTCACCACGTCATCCTCGTCCATGAAGACGAGCGCCTTGGACGGCTTTGGATCGAGGATACCCGAGTACTTTGGGGTTCCGGAAGGAGGCCCCTGCGGCATGGAACTGACCATGGAGAAGCTGCGCGTGGTCAGGAAAGAATTGCCAGCCGAGTCTTTGGGACGGAAGGGATCGCTGGGGCAAACGTAGATGGCAGTCGAGCGATTGTATCGGAACAGGCGCCCGGTCTCGATCCAGTAGGTGCTGGTATCTTTCGGAACCCAGCCATAGACCCATGAGTCTGCATTGGTCGAATATCCGTCGCTGGGCGAGCCGCCCCGGGCCTCATTCGGCGGGCAAAGATCGTTGTTGTCATCCGGATACATGATCCAGCAAAGCTGGAGCTGTTTCAAATTACTCAGACACTTGAGCCGTTGGGCTTTCGCCTTCGCCTGGGCCAAGGCGGGCAAGAGCAAGGAAGCAAGGATGGCAATGATGGCGATAACGACCAGCAGTTCAATCAGAGTAAAGGCGGACACCTGCGCCGACGGCGTCGCTATGGAATTCCCTCTGAGCTCTGTCGAGTTGCGCACAAGTAATTTCGTAGCAGATTCTCCGCTAAGGGTCAACGAAGAAAGGCCCGCCGTTCTGTCGGGCGGGCCCTCGTGTTCGTCAAATTTAACGGTCAAACCCGCTAAGGGATTGTGTACGGGCTTGAGAACGGCGACGTTTGGCCTGTGGCCGACGGCCCGGTCACACGGTAAAAGGAGGTCGAGTTGTTATCGGTAAAGGTTACGGAGCCTCCGGTGGAACCTCCGACGGCAGCGGCAGCGAGAGTGTACGGACCAGTCACCGAGGAGGCTTTCCAAACGCCGAAAGTCGTCCCGGGTCCGGGGCCGTTGCCACCTGTAATGGTGAGGGTGGTCTGGTTGCCGACTCGGCTGACCGAGCTGATGGTCGGGTTGGCATCTTTGGAGTAGGTGACCGTGATCGTCACCTGCTTGCCCGAGGTGAGGCCCAATGACGCGATGTTGAAGCTGAATGCCCCAACTGCCGCGTTACCGTCAGCCGTCGAATTGTCCGTATAGGCTGCGAGCCACTTCTTACCTTGCGGCACCGCTCCAGTAGTCGTGTCCGCTTCGTAAAGATCTACGATCAGCCTCGTGTAAGCTGACAAAGCCTTCGGATTGCCGCATGTGCCGGCCAAAGTGGTGGTCGTAGTGGTGTTACCAATCACCGGAATAAGAACGAACGTACTGCTGCTATCATCAATAAAACCTTCATACACATACTGGCCGTCGCTGGGGCTCTGGCCGTCGCCGATCGGCGGAGTGGTGCCGCTGGAGCTCGTCGTATTCAGAAGCGTGTTACCACGCATTGAGACCCAAGTGGCGCCCGTCGTCGCCGAGCCAGGAGTACTGTGTGAGGGCAGCGGGGCATTGGTCACAACGTTGGCTTCCAGTGCGTCGCTGACACCATTGAAATCGCTGCCGAACCGGCAGGTTGACGAGTTGCCGAGCGAATCCACCAAGGCACCTATGTAGGGGTCAGGGCCCCACGGCTTGCCGTTGATGTCCACGCCGAAATAGTTTCCGGCGATGACGATGTTCGTTCGCGGATCACTATAAAAATCCATGCAGACACCGCCACCCGTCAGTGGACCGAAGATGTTGCCTTCGTCGGCATCATTCACGCCATCGCCATCGGTCCCGATGATTAGGTTGGAAGTGTTGCGACCGACCTCAAGGAACCCATCCTCTTGTTGATCAGGGCTCTGAACACTCAAATCGACCCCGGTTGTTCCATCGGGCAGCACGTTAAACCAATTGCCCGACATCCGGTAGTTAAGTCCCTCTGAATCGTACCCGTAGCCGGTGATCCAGAGATTGAACTCAGCCCGTGGGTTCGCAGAGCCGGCAGCCACGCCGAGGGTGCCGGGCCAGTTAAAATTCGGGGTGCCGCTAGCATCGCGCTGGCGATAGCTAGCGACGCAAATTTTGGGTGAGGCAATCACTGTGCCGACGCCGTACAAATTGTCGTTGCAAAAAGCCACTAGCCTGGTCGTTGGATCTATGCCGAACCAGCACCCGCTGACGTGGAAGTTCTCACACTTGCCACCACCGTTCGAGGGGTTAACGGCCGCAAAACAGATCGCCTTTATTTTTGGACTATTCCCCGTAGGAGGACCACCGACGGGATCAGGTCCCTGAAAGCTATTCGTGCCCCATGGGTTGGACTGGAAGCAAATCCCCCGGACATGAGCATTCGTCGCGTGTATAAAAGAAATTATGGCGATTTCGTCGTCGCCCCAATCGCCCCTGGGCATGGGCACCCCCAAGGCGTTCGTCCAGGCATAATGCATGGACGCGCCATTGTTGTTGGTGGAGCTCAGGACGATCCTGAGCTGCGCATTGTTAGCAGCATGGATGCCGGCGGTATTGGCCGATGCGCCCCCCTGGGTGTAGCCATCTACAGTGATGTTATTCTTAGTGATGATCGGATATCCATCCGGGGGCGTCAGAATATAGTGCACCTCCCCCGCCTCGGGAGGTATGTGGAAAGCAATGGTGTCGCCATGGTTCAGGGCGTTGATGGCAGCGGTCAAGCTACCGGGACCCATGGGTGAGTCGGTAGTCACGCTAATTGTGGCAGCGCGGCTCTGTGTGGCGAATGCGACTGCGGCCGAGGTGATCAATGCAGTGAGGAGTTTCATAAGGGCAGTAACATGTTAGACCGGATAGGTCCGAGGTTCAGTTTCAGTTCGTCTTCTACCAAAATCTTCCCGTGGATGTCAACACTTTTTTGCTCCCGAGGTTGTGTCAACCGGGCACGAGGCCGTCGCCCATCTTCGCAATCCCAAGAGAAGAGAGACCGGGCTCAGCCCGGTCTCTCCGTGTCGTTAGCTTGTCAGTTCAGGGCTATGGGCAGCTCGGGCCCGCGCAGAGCCGGAAGAATGCGATGCCACTGTACGGCAAGGTCACACAGTTCTGGCCGCCCGAAACCACTGGCGCCGTCAACACACGCGTCCAGGTGATCGGCGAGGTGAGGCTCGTGGCCTGCTCGAGGTACCACGTCGCGCACGTCACCGGCCAGCAGATGACGACATTGTTGCCCGAGAGCGTCACCGTCAGCGTCGGTGGCGCATCCGCGATCTTCCAGGTAACAACCTGCGTGCAGGTGCTGCTGAGGTTACAGCCGCCGGTCGCCGTGTAGGTATTCGTCTGGGCAACGTTGCACCCGTTGGTCACAGGCGTGCTGCTCACACACTGAACCGTCGCGTTGGCGCCGCAATCATCCGACGCGCCCACGTTCTGATCGCAGCCTGTTATAGTCTGCGGATTGGTGCCCAGGTCCACGTTCGCCGGGCAGTTGGTGATCACCGGCGGCAAGTCCACCCTCCAGGAGATTGCCTGGATGCAGCTACGCGTGTTGTCGCAGACGTCATGCGCCGTATAAACAATCGTGCGCGTGTGGAAGCAGCCATTGGCCTGATCCACGTGGTGGCAGTCTATGTTCGTCACGCCGCAGTTATCCGACGCCGCCACATTGGTCACGTCCAGATTGCAATCCGGTATGGTCAGCGGATTGCAGCCGAGGTCGATGCTGGCCGGGCACTTGGTGAAGACCGGCGAGGTCGAGTCCACCGTCCAGGTGACCACTTGCGAGCAGGGAGCGGAGGTGTTGTTGCAGGAATCGACCCCATAATAGGTGATGGTGCGTTGGTGGTTGCAGCCAGTGACCTGGTCCACCTGCGACTTATAGACCGTGACCGCGCCGCCGCAACCGTCTGTGCCTCCCACGGCGTAGGTATTGGTCTTCGGGATGCTGCTGTTGCTCGGATTGCACCCGAGATCCTTTGTGGGCGCCGGGCAGTTGGTCAGCGTCGGCGGCGTCACGTCCACCGTCCAGGTGACGACCTGCACGCAGGTGCTGGACTGGCCGCAACCGTCAACCGCCGTGTAGGTATTGGTGCGGTAGCGCTGGCAGTTCGAGACGATGTCGGCGCTGGAGACGCAGGTCACCGTCGCATTGCATTCCAGGCTCACACCCACGGTCAAACTGCAGCCGGGGATGGTCTGCGGGTTGCAGCCCAGGTTGATGTTGGCCGGGCAGTTGGTGAACGCCGGCCCGTTGGGATCCGTCACCCAGATGGTCTGGAAGCAGTCCGACGAGTTGTTACAACCGTCGGTCGCCGTCCAATGCCGCGTAATGACCGTGTTCGTCGGGCAGACGCCAGCCACGCTTGAGTCAGTGTAGCTGAAGGTCGCGCCGCTGCACCCCTCTTGCGACGTAGGTGTCCCGGTGGTGCTCGGCGCGATTTGGCCGCAGGTTGTGACGAAGTCCGGCGGACACGTAATCCCAGGCGGCGTGGTATCTATCTTCCAGGTGTACGTCGCCGTGTTGGTCGCCTTGTTGCCACAACCATCGGTCCCGATCACGGTGAACGTTCGGGTGTTGGTGCAGCCCGAGGTCGCATCCACGTGGCTGATGTTCGTCATCACCGTGCCGCCGCAACCGTCAGTGATGCTCACGGCCACGGTATTATCGTCCGGCGGATTGCCCACGCAGCCCAGGTCGAGGCCCGTCGTCGGGACAGTCACCACCGGCGGCGTAATATCGACGGTCCAATCGATCGTCTGGCTGCGATTGGTGGAGTTGCCGCAGAAATCCGTCGCCGTCCACGAGAGCACGCGGATGTAGTTACAGCCATTTTGGCTGACGGTGTCGGTCTGGCTCTTGGTGAGGGTCGGATTGCTGCAGCCATCGACCGCAGTCACGTTATAGCTGTTAGTGGTCGGAATGCTCGACGGATTGCACCCCAGATGCACCAGCGCCATCGCAGGAAAACCCGACAGCACCGGCGGGGTCGTGTCCGTCTTCCAGGAGATGAACTGGACGCAGAATGTTTTGTTGCCGCATTCATCGGTGGCAGTGTAAGTCAATTTCCGAGTCGTGCCGCACGAGTTAATGATATCCAGCTTGCTGCAGGTAATCGTGGGGGGGTTGGCGCCGCAGGTATCGTTATTCACTGCCGCCACATTGCTCGAGTTCGTGTCGCAATCCGGTATGGTATTCGGAGCCGGATTGCAGCCCAGATCGATGCTGGCGGGACACTTGGTGAACACCGGTGGGTTGGTGTCAACGGTCCAGTCGATCCGGTACGTGCACAGGCTGAAGTTATGGCACGAGTCCTGCGCCGTATAAGTAATGGTGCGCGTGTAGAGGCAGCCATTGGTTTGATCCGACCTGCTGCACGTCAGCGTCAGCCCGCAATCGGCATGGGCCCCGATGTTCGTGTCGCAATCGGGTATGGCCGGCGGATTGCAGCCCAGATGCAGGTCGCTCGGGCAGTTGGTGAAGATCGGGCCGGTGTTGCCATTCTCGAGCACCGTGATGGTCTGGTCGCAACTCATGGAATTGCCGCACAAGTCGGTCCCCGTCCAGTGCCGCGTCAGGATGTGGTTGGTCGGGCAGCCGACCGCCAGGCTCGTGTCGGTGTAGGTGAAGGTGACGTTGCCGGCGCCGCAGTTGTCCGTGGCGGTGGGGACGCCCGTAAAGGTTGGGTCAGCCTGGCCACAGAACGCGTTCGTGGCCGGCGGGCACGTAATGACCGGCGCCACGATATCCGTCCTCCAGGTGACGAGCTGAGTGAATATGGCGGTATTGCCGCACTCATCCATCGCGGTGTAGGTGTTCGTCCGCCACGTCACGCAGCCCACCACACCCGTACTGGTCAGGCACGAGAAGTTCGTCAAAGTGCAATTGTCGGTTACAATCACATTGTTGGTGGTCAGATCGCAGGCGTTGGACGCCAGCATCGTCGCGGTCGGATTGCACCCCAGATCCACCAGGTTGGTCGGTGTCTTGGTGAACTGCGGGGCGGTCGTATCGACCGTCCAGGTAGCCACCTGCGTGCAGGTGATACTCACCCCGCACAGGTCCGTCGCCGTCCAGACGAACGTGCGCTGGCGCAAGCACCCAATCGTCGCGGTCGGCGACCTGGCGCAGGTCACTGCCGCCGGGCTGCAGTTGCCAACCGCCGTCACGCTATAGTCGCCGCACACCGGCAGATGCACCGGATTGCAGCCGAGATTTGTCGTGGCCGCCGGACAGCCCACCAGCGCCAGGTAGTTCGACTTCCACGTGAATACCTGCTGGCAGTAGTTCGATTGGCCGCAGACGTCGATCGCGGTGTAGGCGTTGGTCCGGTAGTGGATGCAGGCGACCTGCGAATCCACCACGTTGGTCTGAGTGCATACGACCGCCACCTGCTCGATGAACTGGAGCGCCGGCGTGAACGTCAGGTAGCTCGGGCCATTGAGCCCGCCGCTGCCCGCCGTCACGAAGTTGTCGATGAACGCGCCGGTCGAGCTGTTGTAGCGCTTGACCGTGCTGTCGGCCGCGCTGGCCACATACAGGTTGTTGTCCGGACCAAAGACCAGCCCGGAAGGTGCGCCCAGGCCATTGTCGCCGGAGTTCACGAAGTTGCCCAGCGAGGCCCCGGTCGTGCCTTCATAGCGTTTGACGCTGTTGTCGCCGCTGCTGGCAACATACAGATGGCCGTCCGGCCCAAAGGCCAGCCCCGCCGGCTGGCTCAGACCGCCGCTGCCGGAAGCAACGAAGTTGCTGATATACGCCCCGGTCGTGCCATTGTAGCGCTTGACGCTGTTGTTAAACGCATCGGCGACGTAGAGATCGCCGCTCGGACCGAACACCAGCCCGGCGGGAGTTCCCAGCCCGCCGCTGGTGGCGCCGACAAAGTCGGCCTGATACGCGCCACCTATCGCCGCGTAGGTTTTCACGCTGCTGGAGCCCGCGCTGCTCACGTACATGTTCGTGACCGAGTTGCGCAACAGCAGACCGGCCGGCGTGCTCAAGCCGCCCGAGCCGATGGTGACGATCGTGTTGAGGAACGTCCCGGTCGTCCAGTCGTAGCGTTTGATGCTGTTGTTGCCGGAGCTGCTGACCCACAAATTCAAGGCCGTGTCGATGGCCAATCCGGCCGGACTGTTCAACCCGCCGCCGGCGGCCCCGCTCTGGGCGGCAAGGTTCACGAACGCGCCGGTGACACCATTGTAGCGCATCACCTGGTTGTTGTTTCGGCTGGCCACCAGCAGGTCACTCCTCGCCGGCGTCGAACCGCAGCTCGAAGTCGCCGTCACCGTCCCGTCGCATTCGGGCACGCTGGCCGGATTGCAGCCCAGATCGACAAATGTCGGCGTCGGGCAATTGTTCATCGTCGGCGGCGTGTTGTCCTGCAACCAATAGACGACCTGTTTGGTCGAGGCGGATTGACCGCAGACGTTGGTCACCGTGTAGGTGAACATGTTGGTGTAAACACAGCCGTTGACGATCTGGTTCGACGTGCACGTCACTACCGGCGGGTTCGGATCACAATCGTTGGTAAACACGACGCTCCCCGGGTTGCACACATACGAGTTAATCGTCGCCTGGCTCGGATTGCAGCCCAGGTTCACCGTGCCAGGGTTCGGCGGAGTCACCAAATGCGGCGGGCTGGTCTGCCGCCAGAAATACGTCTGCGAGCAGACGCTCGTGGCGCAAGCGCTCACCGCCTTGTAAGTCAGAATGCGCGTGACGATCACCATGTTGAGCGCGCAATTGGTCGTCTGCTGCTTGGTGCAGGTCACCGCCGGCACATCGCAGGTGTTGGTCGCGTGGATCGACGGGTTGCAGTCGAACTGCGCCAAGAAATCCACCGTCGGATTGCAGCCCAGATCATTGGTCGCGCCACACGCTTGGGAGTACGGCTGCGGCACAGTGGAAAACGGTGCCGGCACGAAGACCGGCGCCACCTGGTTGGTCCAGCGCACTGTCTGTGACTGCTGCACTGAGTTGCCGCATTGATCGGTGGCCGTGTAAGTGATCGTGCGCGTGCGGGCACAGCCATTGGTAACATCCGCAGGCTGGTTGCATGTAATGGTCGGGAAGGAGCAAATGTCCTGCGCCTGCACGTTGGCCGAGTTCAGGTTGCAGTTCGGCAGAGACGAATACAGCGGATTGCAGCCCGCGTTCACGTCTGACGGGAAGGTCCCGAACGTCGGCGGCGTCGTGTCCTGAGTCCAGAAGATATGCTGGACGCAATTCGTGGAAACATTGCCGCAGAAGTCGGTCGCGGTGAAGGTCAGCGTCCGGTCATGGAAGCAACTATCGGGCGTCGCGTAGTTCGAGACCTGGCAGCTTATGACCGGCGTGCCGCAATTATCTGTCGCCGCGACAATGTTCGGGTTCTGCGCCTCGGTGCAATCCGGGATGGTCGTCGGATTACAAGACAGGAACAGGTTGTTGGGGCACTTGGTGAAGTACGGCGGTGTGGTGTCGGTCACCCAGGTATAGACCGCCGTCTTATTGGTCGAATTGTTGCACTGATCGCTGGCGATGACGGTGAAGGTCCGGATGTTGGTGCAGCCCGAGACGGTATCCATGTGGCTGATGTTAGTGCTGGCGACGCTGCAGTTGTCGCTCACCTGGACCAGCGCGCGGACATCATTATCGTTGGTCGGCGCAATCAGGTTGCAGCCGATGTAGCCGCCCGCCGGGAACGCAGTGTAGGTCGGCCGGTTCGTATCGATCGTCCAGTTGTAAACGACCTGGCAGGTGGAGGTGTTGTTGCAGGAGTCAACCGCCGTAAGGGTGAAACTCAAGGTCCGCTGGCAGATGTTGGTCACAATCGGCAGGTTCGTTTTGCACGTGGCAGTAAGGGTGCCGCTGCAGCCATCACCGACCGTGATGCCCAGCGTCGCCACCGTGGTGCAGTTCGGCGTCGGCACATTGCAGCCCAGGTTGATCGGTACGCTCGGACAATTAGTGAAGACTGGTCCAGTGTTATCGACCGTCCAGGTGTAAGTCCGCGTGCAAGTGCTGCTCAGGCCGCTGCACGCATTGGTGGCCGTAAATGTCAGCGTGCGGCTATTGTTGCAGCCGGTGACCACGTCGGCGGCTTGTGAGCAAGTCACAGTCACCGCCCCGCATTCATCCGAGGCCGTCGGCAAAATGGCCGTCCCGCACGTCGGAATCGACGTCGGATTGCAGTTCGACGACGTGGTCGAACCGCAGCCGCTGCCGGCGGCGAACACCGGCGCCGTCACGACGCTCCACGTATAGGTCCGCGTGCAGGTGGTGGTGAACCCGCAGGCCGTCGCCGAGAACGTCAGCGTTCGACTGTGGTTGCAGCCAGTGACAGAGTCCGTGCCATCGTCGCAAGTCACAGTCACCGCCCCGCATTCATTCGTGGCGCTCGGCGCAGTCGCCGTCGCGCAGGTCGGAATGGACGCCGGATTGCAACCCAACGGCGTGGTCGAGCCGCAGCCGCTGCCAGGGAGAAACACCGGCGCCGTTGCCACGGTCCACGAGTAGGTCACCACGCACGGAGCGGAGGTGTTGCCCTGACAATCCGTGGCCGTGACCGTGAACGAGTTGGTCCGGCGGCAGTTGTCTGTCACCAATCCGTTGTCCGTGCAGTTGGTAACCAGCGTGCACGGGCAATTGTCCATGAACGAGACGTTCGTAATCGCGTTGGCGCAGGTCGGCGTCGGGTTCGGATTGCAGCCCAGCTCGATTGGCGCCGTCGGACAAGTGCTGACCGTTGGCGGAGTCGTGTCGGCCAACAGGACGACGTCATTGCCGGTGCCGCCGACATACGTAATCCTGTAGGTGTGGCTGCCGCCGTTGAGGGTTGAGCCTTCGGGCTGGCCGAAGAACGTGCCGGTAACAGGGTCGGCCATGTCGTTGTCAATGATTGTGTAGGTTCCGCAACCCTGGACGTTGGGGCCGTCGATCAGGCTGAGCGTAGCGCTGCCCAGATTGACCGTGCCGAGGACTTTGAGCTGATCGTAATCGGTGCCCGGTGTCGTGCCGTTGATATCCATGACCAGCGTGTCGCCGCTGCTGAGTGCCAGGTCGCCGTTGATGGTCACCTGCGCGGGGCTGGCGCCCGGCTTGAGCGTGATCGCCTTCGGGGGAGCCGGCGGCGCGCCGCCGTTGACACTCTCCGTGTAAACGCCGCCCTGGATATTGACCGTCCCATTGGTGGCGACGGCGTCGATGCCGCGCTGGATGCTGCCACTGACCGTCGTGGGATAAACATTGCTGCTCACCCAGCTCACCAGGCCCAACGTCGCATCATCGAGTGTGTGCCGGATGTTGTCTTCGATCGCGAAGTTGTCGGGCAGCGCCGAGCCGTCCTGCTGCCAGGTGTTGCCGACAGCGGAGATGGCATTGGCGGTTGCATTGCTGATCAACGAACCCGAGCCATTGATGTTGAAGGTGTTGCCGCCCGGGTCGCCCTCGACGCCCAGATCAACCGTGCTTGTGTCGGTGGCCAGCAGGCAAACCTGGCCGGCACCGGTCGATTCATCGACGCTGCTTGTGCGCATCGTCAGCGCGCCGCCGTTTCTCACCAGCACCGTCGGATCGTTGCCGGTGACGCTGTAGGCCATGCCGCTGACGCTGACGACGGAGCCGTCAACATCCAGCGCCGGTGAGCAGCCGTAGATCTTTACCCCAGGCCCGCCCACGATATGGATGATCCTGTTGAGGAGGTGGATGCAGCCATAATCGCCCGGGTCCAGGGTCAATGTGCCGCCGTCCGTGGTGGCAGCGATTAGTGGCGCCGGGTCGGTAACCGCCTTGACCGTCACGTTGAACTGGCAATTGGCGGTCTGGCCGCAGGCGTCCTGCGCCGTGCAGCTCACTGGCGTCGTGGTACCGGCAGTGAACGACGAGCCGGAAGGCGGATTACACGTCACCGTGATCGGCGGGCAATTTCCTGCCGCGATCGGCGTCGGGTAATTGATGACCTTGCTCGAGAGGGTGGTCCCATCGACGATATCCTTCGGACACTTAATCTGCAAGCCGTTGCCGGCAATCATCCGGATGGTGCCGGTGGTCGAGCCGCTCATGCCGCCGAGGTGTCCGCCCGGATGGCCGATGAAGTCGATGCGATAGGTAATATCAAAAAAGCTATCGACCGCCCACTGAGCTCCCGGTCCGGGCGTCCCTTGTTTCACCGTCAGGGTGGTATGGCCAGGGCTGGGCAGGCCGTTATTGTTGCCCGCCGTGATCCGCAACAAATCGAAGTCCGGATCGCCCGGCGGCAACTGGCCCAGGATCGACAGCATCTCGGTGTCGAAGCTCTGCACCGGATCGCCTGGATGGCGCGGCCCGACGTGCGTCTTGCAGGCAGTTTGCACGGTGAGGTTGCGACTGAAGCCCTGCAGCGCGCCGGTGCCCTCCAGGTGGAGCAGCAGCGTCGAGTTGAAGTTCTCGGTGCCGCCCAAATTCGGATCACATGGACCGCTGGCGCATGGATCGCCCGGACAGTTGGCCGTTCCTTTGCAGATGAAGTTCGAGTGGATCGCCGAGAGGTGGATGGTCGTGCCCGGCGGCAGGCCGTTGATGATCATGTGGACCTGGTCGGGGCTCAGATACGGACAGCCCGCAGGCGGTAAATTGACCGTGCCGGTGCCGTTATCCACCACGAGACACGGGTCGCCCGTGTCCTTGTTCACGGTGACCTTGAACGTGCAGCAGCTAAAGTTGCCGCAAGCGTCCGTTGCGCAGCAGGAAACCGTTGTGATGCCGGGCAGGAAGTTGCTGTTGGGCGGCGGATTGCAAGTCACCGGCGTGGGATTGGGACCGCAATTGTCGCTGCCCGTTGGAGGTGTGTAGATCACGACCGAGCCGCTCGAAGGCGAGTGATTGACCACGATGTCATTCGGACAACCATTCGCTTGTCCGGGGCTTGAGGTGAGCGTCGGCGGTGTGCCATCGACGTGGACCGTGCAGTCCTTGTTGGTCGAGTTGCCGCAGCAATCCGTCGCAGTAACTCGCATGACCGGATCGCACGCCGTGCCGAGGCCCTGCGCTGGTGCAGCCGTGACCTGGATGGGATCCGGACAGCAGGTATCGTGCGCCGTGCTGTGGCTCACAAGATATGCCGCGGCGGCGGTGGTTGACGGGAAGCAAAGCGTCGTCGGCGGGCACTGCACCACCAGGCTCGGCGGGTTCGTATCAACAATCGTGATGACTTGGACGCAATTGCTGATCGCGCCCCAAGGATCGGTCGCCGTCCAGGTGCGGATAATGTAATTGGAGCAGGTGGTGCCGCCAGGGACGTCGTAGTTGGACACCGTGACCGAGCTGCACGCGCCGGCGGTGGTCGGATAGCCCGCGCCCGCGGCGGTCGGGCTGGTATCGTTGTTCGGGCCGCACGCGTAGGTCTTGTCCGTCGGACACTGGATGGCCGCGCAGTTCAGCGGCACCAGGTTGACCGGGATCGGGCCCGAGGCCGCGTGCCAGCTTTGGCCGCCGTCCACGCTCAGTTCGGTGAAGACATCGAAGAAGCTGGCGATTTGATAATGGCCCGTTGGCTGGAGCGTCGGCGATTCACGCACCCGGCCCAAGGACTGCAATGTGGGGCTTTCGCGGATCATGATGCCGCCACCGCTCAGGTCCAGTTGCAGCATCTCGGTGTCGTAATCCTGGGTGTTGCCATTCTTGGTAGTCGGGGTCAATGTCACCGTCGTCGGGCCGCTCACGGTGAAAACGTCGAAGTGGTTGCCGCCATCGCTCGAGACCAGGATCCGCCCGCCGGAGTTGAACTGATTCGTTTGATAGCCGGTTGTCGGCGGCGGATTCGGGCCCGGCGTCCAGCCGCCGTGGCAGACATTCTTGATCACATAGACCTGGCTGGGGCTTACTTGATAGCTCGTCAGCGCGGTTATATCGGGGCTGACAAACCGGCCCGGAGGCGGACAATTCGGCGTCGGCGAATCAATCGGCGTCGGGTAATCCCTCAGCACGGTGACCGTGAACTCGCAGACCGCGCTCTGGCCGCAAGCATCCTGCGCCGTGCACGTCACAACCGTCGTCCCATAAGCAAAGGTCGAGCCGGACGGCGGCACGCACTGCACCGTGACCGGCGTGCACGGGCTGCTCACCACCGGATCGGGATAAGTCACTACCGTGCTGCCGCTGCTGGTGACATCCACGTTCTTGGGACAGATAAGCTGCACGCCGTTCCCGGTCAGCATCCGGATCGTGCCGGTCGTCGAGCCGCTCATGCCGCCGAACGGACCGCCTGAATGGCCGACAAAGTCAATCCGATAAGTGATGTCGAAGAAGCTATCGACGGTCCACGTGGCTCCTGGTCCAGGCGTATCCGTTGTCTTGAGAGTTGTATGCCCCGGGCTGGGCAGACCAAAATCGTTGCCCGCCGTGATCCGCAGCAAGTCAAAGTCCGGATCGCCTGGCGGGAGTTGCCCCTGCAACCGGAACATCTCCGTATCAAAGCTCTGGACAGGATCGCCCGGCGTGCGCGGCCCAATCGCCGTCTGGAAGCTGACCGGCATGGTCTTCATCGAGTCATACCCATTTAACAGCCCGGTCCCGCGCAAGTGCAGATCCAGCGTCGAATCGGCGCATTCCTGTTCGCCACCCAGATCGCCGCCTGTGTTGGTGCAGCCCGGAATAACGAACGAGCAAACCGCTGGGTTTTGGCCCGGAACTCCCGGCCGATTACCGCACAGAAAATCATGGTGCAGCGGCTGCGCCAGGATCGTCGTGCCGGCCGGCAGGCCGTTAATCAGCATGTGGACCTGGTCCGGGCTCAGATACGGACAACCCGCCGGCGGCAGGTTCACCGTCCCGTTGTTGTTATCGAGCTGCGTGCACGGATCCGCCTTCTGCACCGTCACCGGGAAGGTACAGCAGTCGAAGTTGCCGCAATTGTCCGTTGCGCAGCAGCTCACCACTGTCGTGCCAATCGGGAACGTGCTCCCACTCACCGGAGTGCACGTCACCACCGGGTTGGCCGGGCCGCAACCGTCAGTCGCCGTCGGCGGCGTGTAAGTCACCGCCCTGCCGGCAGCGTTCGTCGTCGTGGTCACGATTGGCGCCGGGCACGGCGTGAGCACAGGCTTGGTGGTGTCCTCCGTCCACGTGTAGATCACGTCGCAGGAAGCGGTGGGAGGGGTGCAGCCGGGGGTGTTGTCCGTCGCGGTGATGGTGAAAGAATTGCTGTAATTGCAACCCGAGATCACGAGGCCGTTGTCCACGCAGGTGACTGTCGGGCTGGTGGCGCAACTCATGGTGACCGTGGCCTGCGCCTGGGCATCGTTGCAGACCGGCCGCGTCGGATTGCAGGGGAGATTAATGGGCGACGGGCAAGTAATCGACACTCCCGCCCACGCGCTTCCCCCAAAGGCCAACAGCGTCACCAGGGCAACGGCGGCGAGAGTAACGGAGCGCGACCTGGCTGCCGAGCGTGGCCGCGGCGCGGCGCCGTCGGGCCGCCGGCGGAAATTGGATGTGTCGGAGTTGAGACTAGCGCGGACACAGTGGGTGGTTTTCATAGCATCAAGTGGCTGTTGGGAGTGGGATGATGTTTTTTCGGGTTAAATTCGCGACGGATTAGTTCAAAATCCAAATTTCAAAATCCAAAATCTAAAATTTAGGTGGGTTGGGAGTTTATAGTTCAGCGTTCAGCGTTCAATGTTCAATGTTCGGGGATGAGAGCGCAAAACTGATTACTCATTACTGATCACTGGTAACTGATGACCGATTACTGGAGGCGCGGTCTCGAGTGTCCCGCCTTCGCATGGAGGCTTCGGAGAGGCAAGCAGGTGTCGAGTGATTCACAGGATCGGGCCAACGGAAAAAATTCACGGGGGAATCTTTCTGATTGCAATCGCGTTCTGCTGCGCTCATACGGCCTGACTTCTAAGTACCCGGTACCCGAAAGAAGGGTTTGCCCGCGACACCCCGGCGTAAAACAATGGCCCCGCCGGGGTAGTTTCTTTCTAAGTTTCGCTGAGTTTGACCAGATTTGAGAGAGTTGTCAACTAAAAAGAATGGAAAAGTTTTGGTAATCGATGGAGGGGGTAGCCGCCGACCCGTCCTCCGTAGCAGAACTGCGGAGGGTGGACGTGAGTCGGCGCATTTTTGGCGAATCCAGGAACACGCCGGCGCGGGCAAAGGCATTCAACAGAAGGTAACAAAAGAAGCGAAGGAAGAAACCGCAGGGAACCGGAAAAGAATTTTCTCACACGAATCGCACGAGTTGCCACGAATTACAGTTGTTCGCGGATCACACGGATATGAAATATGAAGCATCCGTGAAAAGATTGATCACCGCGGAATACGCCAAATACGCGGAAGCAGGCAGCACAGAAAACACCAGAAAGGAACTTGAACAGGAGTTGTTCTCTGTGTTGAAAAGTGTTTTTTCATAAAAGTTATTCACCGCTCTACGTTGCTGGTGTGTTGGTGAGTTTCAGGACCCAAGAGCCGTGCTTTTGCTGATTGCG
>JACXTT010003787.1_pt1 | contig 22956 bp, 21 predicted proteins | sample 9270951 | NCBI WGS metagenome assembly JACXTT01 (sample SAMN15532306, study PRJNA645909) | rock metagenome | isolation source: weathered quartz diorite | place: Puerto Rico | collected 2017-06-21
CTGACCTGTGGCCTCATCCTGGATTCGGTAAGCCGTGAACGAAGAGAAATTAAACGACTGCACTACCAGTCTTTTCCTTCCATACAGGAAGTCATTGCCGAGGAAGCCACGAGACTCGGCGCTTCAAACACGGTCTCGCGAAACAACCCATGAAATGCCAAATTCCAGCATGCCGTCTTGTTTCAGTCAGGAGCTGTGTTTAGAATTGCCGCCCTGATTCATTAATGCCTTCTGTTGAGGAAGTATTTCTATACCTCAACTTCCTTTTTGGGGCGGTAGCTCAGCTGGGAGAGCGCTGCGTTCGCAATGCAGAGGTCGGGAGTTCGATCCTCCTCCGCTCCACCAATCCCGCGAATGGCCGGAATTACCGGCCATTTTCATTTGTGGCGCGGCATTCGCGCCGGACGGTTTTCCCCTTCTGCTGCTAGAATAGCGACGAGCCCCGGTAGCTCAGTGGATAGAGCGGCCGCCTCCTAAGCGGCAGGTCGCCGGTTCAACTCCGGTCTGGGGCACCAACTTCAATGATAGATATATCTTCAGCCTGATTGGGGGGTTGTCCTTGCTGGAAGCAATCGATCTGGAGTGTGTCCGCGGTGACCGCCCCCTGTTTAGTCACTTGTCCTTTTCTCTCAAACCGGGAGAACTGTTGCATGTAACCGGCGTCAACGGCAGCGGCAAAACCACCCTGCTGCGCACGTTATGCGGTCTGACACACGCCCAGACCGGTGAGGTCCGCTGGCGTGGCAACACCCTACACAAGCTCGGCGACGATTATCATGCCGCGCTGGCCTATGTCGGACACACCAATGGCATTCAAGGCGATCTTACTCCGGAAGAGAATCTGAGCGTCGCGGCTTCCCTCGGCGGAAACACGGATGCCGCGAAAATCGGAAGCGCGCTGGAACGTCTCGGATTGGCGGCCTATCGCCACTTTCCCGCCAAAATCCTCTCGCAGGGTCAGAAACGCCGGCTCGCGCTCGCGCGCCTGGTGATCGAGCACAAGCCGTTATGGATTCTGGACGAGCCCTTGAGCGGTCTGGATGTGGATTCGGTGTCACTGATGACGAACATTCTGATGGAGCACCTCGCCCAGAGTGGGTTGATCGTCATTACGTCACATCAGGATCTCAACGTCGAAACAAAAACCGTGTTGCAGGTCGGGGCTGATTAGCGTGCTGAAATCATTGAAAGCCATTGTCCGTCTGTTCCAGCGCGACCTGACGGTCGCCCTGCGACGCAGCACAGACATCCTCACGCCGTTGGTCTTTTTCGTCATCGTCGTGAGTCTTTTCCCGCTCGGCCTCGGTCCGGAGCCGGTCGTACTGCGCACCGTCGCCCCCGGCGTCATCTGGGTCGCGGCGCTGCTGGCGACCATGCTCTCGCTAAACCGTTTGTTCGCCAACGACCACACAGACGGCACGCTGGAACAGATGGCGCTGGCGCCCTATCCGCTGACACTACTGGTGCTGACCAAGATCGCGGCTCACTGGACACTCACCGGCCTGCCATTGGTATTGATCTCTCCCCTGCTGGCGATGCAAATGCATTTGCCGGAATCCGCCATCGGCACACTCGTGCTTTCGCTGCTGTTGGGGACGCCGATCCTGAGTCTACTCGGCGCGGTTGGCGCGGCGCTGACGCTCGGGCTGCGCGGCGGCGGCGTGCTGGTTTCGCTGCTGGTGTTGCCATTGTATACTCCGATCCTGATTTTCGGCGCTGGCAGCGTCGCAGGTGTCATGACCGGCATCGATACCGAGGCGCATTTTTCCCTGTTGGGAGCTTTTCTTGCGCTGGCCCTCGCCTTCGCACCCTGGGCCGCCGCCGCTGCGCTGCGCGTATCGATCGATTGAAATCGCGCACAGCGCGCAACGGCTCGCTCCCTTCTCCCCTTGCGGGAGAAGGGATGGGGATGAGGGGAAGATGCTGAACTGGACAAACCCTCTCACCCCTTGCCCTCTCCCGCGAGGGGAGAGGGGGAGTTGGTGAAAACCTATACTTTGATTGGCATGCATAAATACGCCTCACCCAAATTTTTCTACTCCCTCGCCGGGCAACTGATTCCATGGACCGCCGCCCTCACCGCGGTACTGCTGCTGGCGGGTCTCTACCTGGGCCTGTTCGTCGCGCCGGCGGATTATCAGCAGGGGGAAAGCTATCGCATCATGTTCATCCACGTGCCAGCCGCGTGGATGTCCATGTTCATCTACATACTCATGGCTGGCGCGGGAGCAGTGGCGCTGGTGTGGAACATCAAGCTCGCGGAGATCTTCGCCAGCAGTTGCGCGCCGATCGGCGCCTCGTTCACCTTCCTCGCGCTCGCCAGCGGATCGCTGTGGGGCAAACCCATGTGGGGCACCTGGTGGGCCTGGGATGCGCGCCTGACCTCGGAACTTATCCTATTTTTCCTTTACATAGGTTACATGGCGCTGCAGGCCAGTATCGACGATCCCCGACGCGCGGCGCGTGCCGCCGCGATTCTGGCGCTGGTGGGCGTGGTCAATATCCCGGTCATCCACTTTTCCGTGGAATGGTGGAACACCCTGCATCAGCCGGCCTCCGTGAGCAAGATCGGCACACCCTCGATTCATCCGAGCATGATCGCGCCCCTGCTCCTGATGGCGCTCGCCTTCAAGACCTACTTCCTCACCACGGCGCTGTTGCGCATGCGCAATGAAATCCTGGAACGCGAACGCCACACCAGCTGGGTGGCCGACATGCTGGGCTCGAAATCATGAACTGGTCGCAATTCTTTGCCATGGGCGGTTATGGCCAATACGTGTGGGGGTCCTATGGCCTCGCCGCGCTGATCCTGATCCTGAACCTTTATCTGTCGCTGCATCGCTGGAAAACGGTCCGACGGCGGCTGCGTGAATTTCTGCGCCTCAAGGAACAAACCCGATGAAGACAAGACACAAGCGTCTGGCCATTATCATCTCCGGTGTCGTGGGCCTCACCGTCGCCGGGCTCCTTGTACTAAACGCCTTCCGCAGCAATCTGGTGTTCTTTTACTCACCGACGGAAGTACTCGAGGGCAAGGTCACTGTTACCACCGGCAAAACCATCCGCATCGGTGGATTGGTGGAACAAGGATCGGTGAAGCGCTCCACCGACGGTCTGAAGGTTGATTTCGTCGTCACCGATCTCAACAAGAAACTGCCGGTACATTACGAAGGCATTCTGCCGGACCTGTTTCGCGAGGGTCAAGGCGTGGTGACGCAGGGCCGACTGCAGGATGGGAATAAATTTATTGCGAGCGAGGTGCTCGCCAAGCACGATGAAAAATACATGCCGCCGGAAGCAGCGCAGGCTCTGAAAGGCGGAGCCTTTGCCCCGGGCAACGAAACCGGGAAACCATGAAAAAATATCTTGTCCCGCTTTCGATATTCGCCGCCATCGGCGGGCTTCTTATGTATGCCCTGTATTTATCGATTACGGGAAACTATTCACCACGCGACATCCCTTCGCCTCTTATAGGGAAATCGCTGCCAGCCTTCACGCTCTCCACGGTCGCCGACACGACGCGTCATATAAGCCGCGATGAACTGCGCGGGCGCGTCTATCTCCTCAATGTCTGGGCTTCGTGGTGCGTCGCCTGTCGTCAGGAGCATCCGTTTCTCAACGAACTTGCACGCAATAAGGCCGTGTCCATCGTCGGCCTCAACTACAAGGACAAGCGCGAAGATGCACTGCAATGGCTCACCGGCATGGGCAATCCCTACGAAACGAGCTTGGCGGACAACGATGGACGGCTCGGGATCGATCTTGGCGTCTACGGCGTGCCGGAAACCTTCGTCATCGACAAACAGGGCGTCATCCGTTACAAGCAGATCGGCCCGATCACGCCGGAAGCCTGGGAACAGAAACTGGCGCCGTTGATCAAAGAATTGTCCTAGCTCCTGCCTCCCGCAAGAGGAGAGTCACGCTGTCCCGTATTTCGTCTCCACCATCACGCCAATCTCTTTCAGGAACGGCGCTGGCAACACACCACCGGCGCTGACGATGACGGCGTCATTTTTGATATCGACCGTCTTTCCGGCGTGCTCGAGCGTGACCTTGTCCGGTTCGATTTTTTTCACGTTCGATTGCAACAGTACTTTTATCCGGCCTCGCTTCTCTGCCTCCTGCAAGCGTTGTCGATTTTTCTCTTTCACGCGCCCGAAGGATTCGCCGCGGTAGGAAAGCGTCACCGTCGTCCCCGCCTCTGCGACAATCGCCAGCGCCGCTTCAAGCGCGCTGTCGCCGCCCCCGACAACCAGCACATGCTGATTGCGGAACGGCGCTGGATCAATCAACTGGTAAATCACCTTCGCTAGATTCTCCCCCGGAACGTCGAGCTTGCGCGGCGTGCCGCGACGGCCGATAGCCAGCAGCACCGTCCGGGTGTTGTATAAACCGCGCGATGTCTTGACGGTAAAACCGCTTCCGTTTTTTGAAATGGTTTCCATGCGTTCGCTGAACTGAATCTTGAGACCGGCTTTTTTGACCACGCCCTGCCAAAACTCGAGCAGTTTCTCCTTGCTGATTTCACTCATCTTTACCTTTCCTAGCATCGGTAACTGCATCGGGGCGGTCATGACCAGCTTGCTGCGAGGATAGTGATAGACCGCGCCACCGAGCGAGTCTTCTTGCTCGACGATGGTGAATTTCAATTTGTGCTCGAGCGCACCGAGCGAAGCAGCGATACCGGCGGGTCCGGCGCCAATGATGACAACGTCGAGCGGCAGATTGCCGTTCTTCTGCTTGCGGATAGAATCGATCGCCTGGCGTCCCTGCTCCACCGCCTTGCGAATGAGCCCCATGCCACCGAGCTCGCCGGCGATGAAAAGACCCGACACGTTGGTTTCAAAGTTGGGTTTTACGTGCGGGATGTCCAGGCCACGCTTGGCGGTACCGAACACGAGTGAGATGGCATCGTGCGGGCAGGAGGTCACGCACGCGCCGTGTCCGATACACACGGCTGGTTTCACCAGATGCCCCTTACCCTTGATGATACCGATCGCGCCTTCCGGGCACGCCTTGACGCAGGCGCCGGAGCCAAGACAAAGATTCGGATCGAATACAGGATGGAGTGAGGCCGGTTCCGTCAGTCCGGACTCGACAGCCTCCTTCATTTGAATGACGTGCTGCTGTTCCTTTTTTTTCTGCCGGCGCAGATACAAAAACAGCACCACCCCCAGTGGCACCAGGTACATTAAATAGACGATCCAATCCGGCGTCATAACATTCTGTAGCTTACCCGGCCTAGCGGCGGCCACCGGGGAAAATGGCCCCCGTTCATCTGCTAATACATACATTCCATACGGTTGATCGTGGTCTTGGGCATAGGCTTATTCTTTAATTGCATGAAAGGAATGAGCTTTCGAGGACCCGGATGCTGGAAACAAGTCCGGGTCTAGCTATCGTATTCAAGGATAGCCAATAAAAGTTGGTTCCTCCCGGATGGCGAGTATGGTCGTAAGGAGGAAAGATGGGTCAGCAGCAAGCAGCAATTCGAGCCACACAAACCACGACGCGTCCCACCGCTGCCACGGAAGGAACCCGTGATACGTCGTTGCGTTTTTGGCTGTGGCCGGCAATGGTTTTGCTGGTCGCGACCGGATGGGCCGTGAGAAACGGTCATTACTACGAGGCCGGCGATGATTTCGGTTATTACCTCGGCGTCATCGGCGGCCTGATGATGCTGACGCTGCTGCTCTATTCGCTGCGCAAGCATATCCGCTTCATGCACAACTGGGGCGCCACCAAACACTGGTTCCGCCTACACATGTTCCTGGGCATTACGGGACCAGTTCTTATACTTTTTCATTCCACGTTCCACGCCGGATCTGTGAACGCGATCGTGGCACTGAGCTGCATGCTCCTGGTCGCCGGCAGCGGCGTCCTCGGCCGCGTCATTTACCGCAAGATTCATCATGGATTGTACGGTCGCAGCGCCACCCTGCAGGAGGTGCAGACAAATCTCGGCATCATCGGTGGCGACGTCAAATCCAAATTCCATTTCGCACCGCATCTCGAAACGCGACTCAAGGCATTCGAGGCCTCTGCTCTCGCGGAACACAGAAGCGCATGGGCACGCTTCTGGCTGTTCGCCACCGTGGGGATGCGCGCCGGCTGGACTCATTATATGGTAACAAAAGAACTGGAACGCATTGGCCGCGACCACGCCCGGAAACACGAATGGGATACCGTCAAGCTCGAGAAACGTCTGGTCGGCGGAAAGATGGCCATCCGCCGGTACCTGGATGCGGTTATCGACGTGTCGAGGTTCAGCGCCTACGAGCGGCTGTTCTCGCTGTGGCACGTTCTCCATGTTCCGTTTGTGTTCATGCTGATCATCAGCGGGATCGCGCATGTCATCGCCGTGCACATGTACTGATCTGAACGGGAACCTTTGGCTTGGTGCGGACATTTTTCACATGGCTGATCATCGGACTTTTCAGCTTTTGCCTGCCGACCGGCTCCCGCGCCGAATCGCTCGAAAGCGTATTGATGCCGGGAAAGGTCATCGAGGGCCATGTGGACCTCGAGGACGATTGCAAAAACTGTCACGCGCGCTTCAAAAAATCCGCTCAGAACGCGCTATGTCTGGATTGTCACAAGGATGTGGCCAAGGACGTTTCGCAAAAGCGAGGATACCACGGCCGTCTGCCGGAGCAGGAATGTCGTGTCTGCCATACGGAACATAAGGGACGAGCGATGAACATTGCCCCCATAGACGAAAAATCGTTCGACCATAAGCTCACGGATTTCATGCTGAAAGGCGGGCATGCGTCGGCAAAAACTTTATGCCGCGATTGCCACAAACCGAAGGTCAAGTTCCGCGATGCCCCGTCGGACTGCTTTGCCTGTCACAGGAAAGACGACACCCACAAAGGAAGTCTGGGCACCCAGTGCGCCGACTGCCACGATGAAGTGGACTGGAAGAAGACCCGTTTCGATCACAGCAAGACAAAATTCCCGCTCACGGGCAAACATCGGGATGTTATTTGCAAGGATTGCCACACCGACCCAAAATTCAAGGGGGCCTCCACGGCCTGTGTCGCCTGTCACAAGAAGGATGACGAACACAAGGGCCGGTACGGGGCGAAATGCGAATCCTGTCACACCGACAAGGATTGGAAGACGACCACCTTCAATCATGACCGCGACACCAAATACCCGCTGCGCGGGGAACACCGGTTGGCGAAGTGCGACAGCTGCCACACCGGATTTTTATACAAGGAACAACTGAAGACCGCTTGCGTCGCCTGCCACAAGGCCGATGACGACAAGAAAGGCCACAAAGGTCGTTTCGGCGAGAAGTGCCAATCCTGTCACACGGAAAAGGATTGGGGCATTCCCATCTTCAACCATGACCGCGACACCAAGTACCCGCTGCGCGGCAAACATATCCAGGCCAAATGCGAGAGTTGCCATACCGGTTTCCTGTATCAGGAAAAACTCAAAACCGTCTGCGTCGCCTGCCATAGGAAAGATGACGACCGCGATGGACACAAGGGTAAATTCGGCGACAAATGCGAATCCTGTCACGTTGAAAAAAGCTGGAAGACCACGGCTTTTAATCACGACCGGGATACCAAATACCCCCTGCGCGGCAAGCATGCCGACGCCAAGTGCGAATCCTGTCACACCAGCCCGCTGTTCAAGGACAAGTTGCCGACGACCTGTATCGCCTGCCATGAGAAGGACGACGAACACAAAGGTCAGGAAGGCAAAAAATGCGAATCCTGCCACAACGAACGCGACTGGAAAGCCACCAAAATCGACCATGGACTAACCCGCTTCCCGTTGCTGGGCAAACACGCCAAGGTCGAATGCAAGGAATGCCACAAGACCCCGGCTTTCAAGGACGCGGGTATTGCCTGTGTCGGCTGCCACGAAAAAGACGATCAGCACAAGTACAAACTCGGACCGCGTTGTGAAACATGTCATAACGCGTTTTCCTGGAAGTCATGGCGTTTCGACCATAACAAGCAGACTTCCTACAAGCTCGACGGCGCCCACGAGCGACTTGCCTGTGACGCCTGCCATTCCAAACCCATGCCGAGAAAGGTGACGCAGAGCAGCGCCTGCATCAGCTGCCACGATGTCGATGACGTGCATAACGGCGGCTTCGGGAAATTATGCGATCGCTGTCATGTAACCGGTTCATTCAAGAAAATCCGCGCGGGAACCAGTGGTCTTTCCCTGGAAAATTAAGTTATATCGAGGAGGAACACGACTATGACGAATTCAGCCAATCAATTCTGGAAATTTTCGTCTTGGATAAGCTTTCTCGCCGCGCTGGGTTTTTTCCTGCTCGCGCTCCCCAACGGCGACACACCGGCCGCCGAGACTAAACGCAACGTGCAATTTGATCACGTGAAAACCGGCTTTCCGCTGACGGGCGCGCATGTGCAGGTTCCATGCGAGACTTGCCATGTCCAAGGCGCGTTCAAAGGCACGCCAAAAAAATGCGAAACCTGCCATACACCGGACAGTCGAATTCAAACCGCCACCGTCAAACCCTCGAATCACATACCGACACAGCAGGCGTGCAACCAGTGCCATTCCTCGACCGCCTCATGGACGGTGGCACGATTTAGTCATGTCGGCGTGGTGCCCCATCAGTGCGAACAATGCCATAACAACATCATCGTCCCGGGCAAGCCGGCCAACCACCCGGTCACCAGTCAGCCTTGCGATTCCTGCCATCGCAGCACCACGTGGATGAGCGCGTCCTTCACCCATCTCGGCGTGACACCGGGTACCTGCGCCACCTGCCATGGTTCGTCCGCGACCGGGAAACCGACAAATCATATCCCCACGACGTTGTCGTGCGACGCGTGCCATAACACAAGCACGTATACCTCTTCGACATTCAGTCACTCGGTAATCCAGGGCGTGCTGCCTGGTCAATGCGCTACATGTCATAACGGGGCTTATACCCAATGGAATGCGCTGGGCAAAACGCCGAACCACGTGGCCACCACGGCCTCGTGCGACAGCTGTCACACGGGTTACGTTTCATTCGTGATGGCCGGCGGCTCCACCTTTAATCACGCCGGCGTCGTCCCGGGCGCTTGCGCCACCTGCCATGGTTCGTCAGCGACTGGCAAACCGTCCAACCACATTCCGACAAGCCTCTCTTGTGATGCCTGTCACTCAACCGGCGGCACGTTCACGACCTCGACATTCACCCATTCCGCCACGCAAGGTGTGTTGCCTCTGCAATGCGCAACCTGCCACAACGGGTCCTATACTCAGTGGAATGCCCTCGGCAAGCCGCCGGGCCATCTCGCAACAACCGCGTCGTGCGATACCTGTCATACCGGTTACACGACTTTTACCGGCGCCACCTTCAATCACACCGGTATCGGCCCGGGCACTTGCTCCACATGTCACTATCAGGGCGGACCGGGCATGGCCACGCCGAACAACCACATCCCCTACGCGTCTCAGTTGCTTTCCGGCGCCAGCATGAACTGTGACTCTTGCCACAAGAGCACAAACACGGGCGGTTTTATGACTCAGACGATGAATCACAACAACAGTCAGGGCAATGGTGCGGGCTGGTGCAAAGGCTGTCATCAGAGCGGTACAAACTATCTCGGCACCATGCAGACGAAATCATTGACCCATCAAAAGAGTTCTGGAGTCACGGACTGTTCCCAGTCCGGCTGTCATCGGCCATTGGGTACTCAAGGCACCGCCTACAGTCGCTGGACCAACTGAACTGGGCCAGCTTAAGACATGCCACAACGAGCCTACACTAAAAGGAATTAGATCATGAAGAATACGCTGCTCGGGGTCACCATGCTGTTCATGGTATTTACCGGTTCAGGGATCGCCCGTGCACAGGATGTCCTGCTGGATGACGTGGATACCTCGGTTGAGCCCGAATGGGCGGTGATTCGGGTGCATTTCACCATGCCGATCAATTACGAGCGCCACTTTCCGCAGGAACACGGGCAGCTGCTGAAAATATTTTTCAGCATTAACGGCCTCGACATGCAAGACATCAGCCTACGGACTGAAACCCGCCATGTGTCCGCCACACCCGTGTTGCCGGCCACGACGATCACCTTCGAGCCGCCCCTGTCCCTTAATTTGCAACGCGATCCATGGTCGCTTTCGGTGCGTTTCGATCGCGACGTCAATTACAACGTCCGGCCCGGTGATGACAATCGCAGTATCGTGATTTATTTGCCCATCGTACCTGTGGAAACCAGCCCGACGCATGTACCTGAAAATATTCCGGCGAAAAAAGAGAGCCCGAAAAAATAAAACATTTCGTCCACACAACATTTTAATTTTTGAATACAACCACCATGCGGGTTACCACCCTCGTTGCGTTATTGCTGTCGCTTGTCAGTCTCATGCTGGCGGCGCCGATACGCGCCGTTACCGAAGACAAAACCAGTGTCGATGCCGCCACCGAGACAAGTCCTGAAAGGCATTTCGTGGTGACGTTGCGTAGCAGCTTCACTCCCATCTCCGACAAACAGACCAAGCGCGAAATCACGGATCGTCCGGTTTATCTGATTCAAAGCAGAGCGTTCGGCAAGAACGTCTATAATCTGCGCGTCGGTTTTTTCGACAACTTCAGCGAAGCCAGCGCCTACCGCAACAGTGTGCTCGCCACCTACCCGGCGGCAACGGTTACCGAAATCAACCTCAACGAGTACGCCACCATTCGGCGTACCTTGTCGATTACGAAACCGACAGCGCCTCCCGTGGAGACCGCCAAGGTCGAGCCTGTAAAACCAGCCCCGACAACCCCGATAGTGCCAGCAGTGCCTGCTCCGTCGCCGACGGCGCCTCCTGCCGCGACGGCGGCCTTTTCGTCCCAGGCGCTTTATGTCATTCAGCTCGAGGAAAGTGAACGGCCGATACGCGCGGCATCCGCCTCCCTGCCGGCATCGCTGAAAAAAAACCGGCTTTACGTCACGCAAACACGTGATAAAAATAAAACACTCTACCAACTGAAACTCGGCTTTTTCGAAAAAGAGCAGGACGTCTTTGCCGCACGCCGGCAGCTGAAAGCATCCTATCCGGCCGCGAAAGTCACCCACGTTACGCTTGCCGAGCAAAGTAATTCCGTGCGGACCGCCTTGGCCATTCCGGCAGCGCCGGTACTGGCGACTCCCGCCGCGCCGGCCCAGGTTCCGGCACGCGTGCCTGCCCCCACTCTTGCCGCGCCTCCGACAAGCCTGCCGAGCGTGGCGACGGTACCAGCCACATCGAGTGATGGTGAGGCGCTGGCGTTAATGGATACCGCGCGCGCGGCGTTGGCGCGCGGTGACAACAGCACCGCCATCGTAGCGCTCGACAAACTGTTACGGCTTCCACCTACCCGCTACTCACAGGACGCCCAGGAATTCATCGGGCTCGCGCGCGAACGTGCCAAGGAGACCACGGCAGCACGCAAGGAATACGAACTTTACCTACGCCTGTATCCGACGGGTGAAGGCGCGGACCGCGTGCGTCAGCGCATCGCCGCGCTCGACACCACGCTCTCCGCGCCCTCCCCGGCATTTAAAGTCGCCAAGCCACGCACCGAGGCACAGTCAACCATCGTTGGAAGTTTGTCGCAGACCTATTACCACGGCGCCAGCAAGGTCGATACCACCACCCAGGCCACGACCACCAACCCGCAAAATCAGGCAACCCTGACCCAAACCGACCAAAGCGCACTGGTCACCAGCCTCAACCTGACGCAACGTTATCGCAGTGAGGATTTCGATAACCGCTTTGTGATACGCGATACTCAAACCAAAAACTTCATCACGGGCCAGAATGACGTCAATCGTCTGAGCGCGCTTTACTACGAAGTCAAAGACCGCCAGCATGATTACTCGGCGCGTCTTGGCCGCCAACCCGGCAGTGCCGGCGGCGTGCTCGGACGCTTTGACGGTGCGACGGCCGGCTACAACTTCACGCCCAAGTGGCGCGTCAACGTGGTGGGTGGCAAGCCGACCGATATTTCTTACGATACCAACCTGAATTTCTATGGCACGAGCGTGGATCTGGGTCCGTTCGCGGAACACTGGGGTGGCAGCCTGTACACCATGCAACAGAAGGCCGATGGGGTCACGGATCGTAATGCCACGGGCGGCGAACTCCGCTATTTCGGCCCCTCATTCACGATGTACAGCCTATATGACTACGATACGGAGTTTGCCACTCCGAACATCTTTCTACTGCAAGGCAACTGGACCGGCAGCAACGGCACGTCCGCGCATGTGCTGTTCGACCGGCGCAAGACGCCGTCATTGACACTGACCAACGCCTTGCTCGGCGAAACCGATACGTCGATAAAGTCCCAGCTTCAGACCAAAACTTATGATCAGCTCAAGCAACAAGCCCTCGACCTGACGGCCACGACCGACCTGCAAAGCGTGGGCGTGTCGCAGGCATTGAGCACGCGCTGGCAACTCGGCTTCGACGTGCAGTCGGCGCACACCTCGGCGACGATCGGTACAGTCAACCAGCCGGCACAACCGGATACCGGCGACATACACACCTACACGGGGAACGTGATCGGTACCGGCCTCTTCACGCCACGCGATGTCAGCGTGTTCAACGTCAGCCGCATTGACGCCCCCACTTACACCGGTAATTCCTATGCCCTGACCAACCGTCTGCTCTGGGGCGCAAGCTGGAGCCTCGATACCACACTCAACTGGTACACCCAGCACGACACCAGCACCGACACCCAATTGACCCGTTTCGCGCCTGTGTTAAGGCCTGCTTACAAGTGGAAAGACAACATGACCTTCGAATTGGAACTGGGGGATGAAAACACGACCACTAAAAGCCCCACCACGGAAGACAAGTCACACCGGCGTTATTGGTCGCTCGGTTACCGCTGGGATTTCTAACGCGGCCCGCGCTGATATTGGCGGTAAAAGCTCAGCACTCGCGGCACGTAGGAACGCGTCTCGCGGTAGGGCGGGATGCGATTGCCGTGCTGGGCGATGGCGTCTTCGCCAGCATTGTAGGCCGCCAACGTCAGGCTTAGATCGTTATTGAATTTCCCCATCAGATCGCGTAGATAACGCGCCCCGCCCTGGATGTTTTGGGCCGGGTCGTACATGTTTCTCACGCCATAGCGCCGCGCGGTCTGCGGCATCAACTGCATCAAGCCCACCGCCCCCCGCCGGGAGACAGCCTGAGGATCGTAGCCCGATTCCACCGTGATCACGGCGTGCAACAGAGCCTGATCGATCCGATACTCGCGCGCCGCCTTCTCGACCAGAGGACTGAAACGTTCGGGATTGGCTGGGCGCGGCCGTTGAACCGATGATTCGGGCATGTAGGCCACGCGCTTCATGTCCGCATAGCGCGGGGTGGAGGGTACATTGGTAAAGTGCATGACGCCGTTAGCGTCGGCGAAGGTATAAATTCCCGCCTGGGCCGGTTCCACGATGGACGCGCCAAAAACAAACACAAGCGCGGTCAGGTTAAGGAACCTCTGATTAAGCCCCCTCTCCCACCGGGAGAGGGCCGGGGTGAGGGGGATCGTACAATCGCCTGCGCTTGATTTTAAGATCATCCTCCTCCCTTCCTGCTTCCGCAGGGAGAAGGAGAGTGACTTGTTCAGGGCTTCCTTAAGAGTCCGTAACAAAATAACTGCCGGCACGAACCCCCTCTCCCTGCGGGAGAGGGCCGGGGTGAGGGGAATCTTGACTTCGCCCTGAAATATCCCCCTCATCCTGTCCTTCTCCCGGGGGGAGAAGGGACCGCTTTCTGGCTTGGGTGTCATTTTGTTGCGGACTCTAAGGGAATTTTGCACACGGGCCATGCTGGTTGGTAACAGTGGGCTTTCTTATACCTTAGCCTCAGGAAGACTGTAAAGCCAAGTGCTCTGGTTTCCAAAGTGCGTCATTTTTCGGCTATTTTCCCGCGCGTCTTGGTGACGATCAGGCGCAGGTGCTCCTCTTCCTGGCTGTCCGCCGGCAATACCTTCAGCAGATGATCCCAGTATTCCAAGGCCTTTTTGTACTCCGTTTTCTGATAGGCCGCAAAACCGAGAAACCACAGGGCATCGCGATTTTCCGGATCGAGTTCAAGCAGGTGAGTGAAAAGGCCAAACACCTGCCCGCCGGTATTCTGCGGGTCGCCTTCGTAAAGGAACGCGGCGTATTCCGCCACCACCTGCGGATCGTCAGGCGTCAACTGGTAGGCGCGCGCATACGCGGAATTGGCCGCTTCGGCCCGGCCCAACACCGCATAGGCGCGACCCAGACGGAACCAGCCGGCGGCGTCGTCCGGTTGCTCGGCGAGACGCTTTTCCAGACGGCCAATCATTTCCATCACCATGGGCGGCATGGAGGTCTCGGCCGACGCCGGCGGGTTGGAAAGATAAGCCAATACCGGGCGCTGGTTCAGGGCATAAAGTCCGGCCGCGGACAAAGGCAGGACGACGCCGAACAGGGCAAGGGCAATGACCCACCCGCGGCGCGATTCGGCCCTGGCTTTTTTCTTTTTCTTTTTGCTCTTCGGTATTTCAAGCTCGTGCAAGACGGCCGCCAGCTCCACCTCAAGACGCTCACGCTCATCGGCGAGGACGGTAGTGTCGATATTCCTGTCCCCTTCCTCGACATCCAGCTCATCCAACTGCACCAACAATCGGTCACGCAGTTGCTGTAACTGATGTCGCCGTTCACGATCATCCGTTACGACGGTGCGCGCCAGCGGGCGCGCCAAGTACCAGACCGTGACAGCCGAGATCAGCAGGGCAACAGCGGCGAGCCAGATCATGTGCGGTTTTGTTTGCGCGCCGCGCGCACGAGGGCGACGTCTTCCTTGGAGAGTTTCGGCACCGGCGGCAGAGAATCCTTGCGCCGGTGACGCAGAAACACAAAGCCGGAGATACCGACAACCAGCAGCAGCACGACCGGCGCCAGCCACACCACCATGCCCGGACCGCTGACGGGAGGATTCATCAGCACGTAATTGCCATAGCGCTCGACAAAATAATTCATGATTTCCTCGCGCGACTTGCCGGCCTGTATCTGTTCGCGCACGATCTGGCGCATGTCGCGCGCGAGATCGGCGTTGGACTCCGAGATCGGCTGGTTCTGACATACCGTGCAACGCAGATCCTTGGCGATGTCGAGCATCTGCCGTTCCAGCGGGTCTTCCGTGACCGGCGCTGCTAAAACCGAAGCAGAAAAAAATACGAAACCACAGATAAACACAGATAGACACAGATGAGAAAGAAATAACCCGAATGATCTTTTCATAATTAATCTGCGTTCATCCATGTTCATCCGTGGTTGCAGAAATCTTCTTACGCCGGCTGCTGAGCGAAAGCAGCAATCCCGACAGGATGATCACCCCGCCGGTCCAGATGAACCGCACCAGCGGATTGACGTAAACATGCACCGCCCACCGGCCCTCGCTGGTGGCATCGGCCATGGAGACATAGACGTCGCGCAACAGCGTGGAATCAATGCCGGTCTCGGTCGTCGGCATTTCCTGGCGCATGTACTGGCGTCGCTCCGGCCGCACCTCGCGCCCGCTGTTCAACAGCGTCAGACGGCCTTGCATGGCTTCATAATTCTGGCCGCGCCGAGGGGTCACCCCTTCCAGGCGCAGGCGTTCCCCCGCCACCTCCACCACGTCTCCCGGGGCCATGTTGACCGACGCCTCGGAGCGGAACAGGCCCGAGCCGACCAGCCCGAGCGCGATGATGACGATGCCGAAGTGCACGATCATCCCGCCGTAATGCCGCCGGTTACCCAGCACGGTTTTTGCGCACGCCCGTGCGAGCGGCTCTTTTAACTGGATGCGACGCTGCCGGATGGCGCGGGAAAATTCGGTAATCAGATTCGCCAAGGCAAAAATCGCGATGCCCGCCGCCGCCGGCCCGGTCCAGTGTACCGCCGGCAAAAATAAAATGACGGCCAGCGCCACGGCGACGCCGGCGATCAGCGGCCACAGCAGGCGTGACCGCAGGCGCTCGAGATTGGACTTGCGCCACGGTACCAGCGGCCCCACGGCCATCAGCAGCACGATCACGAGAAAGATCGGCACCATGACGATATTGAAGTACGGCGCGCCCACCGTGATCTTCTGGCCGCTCAGGGCATCGAGCGCCAGCGGATAGAGTGTGCCGAGCAGCACGCTGGCGCAGGCGACGAGGAACAGCACGTTGTTCCACACGAACAGCGATTCGCGCGACAGGAATGAGGTAATCGTCTCTTCCGCCTGCTGGTAACGGCCGCGGGCCATGAAGATGCCAAAAGATACCGTTAATACGGTCGTCATGAACGCCAAGATATAGGCGCCGCGTCCCGGATCGACGGCGAAGGCATGCACGGACGAGAGCACGCCCGAGCGCACGAGGAAGGTACCTAACAGGGAAAGCGAGAACGTCGAAATGACCAGAAAGATATTCCAGGCGTGCAGCATGCGCCGGCGGTCCTGCACCGTGATGGAATGCACCAGCGCGGTGCCAAGCAACCACGGCATGAACGACGCATTTTCCACCGGGTCCCAGGCCCAATAACCGCCCCAGCCGAGCTCGTAATAGGCCCACCAGCCGCCGAGAATAATGCCCGTGGTCAGGCAGCCCCAGGCAATCAAGGCCCAGCGCCGGATGAGTCCGATCCACAGTTCGCTGCGCCAACGCGTGATGAGCGCCGTCATCGCAAAAGCAAACGGGACCGAGAAACCAACGTAGCCCAGATACAACATGGGCGGATGGAATACCATGCCCGGGTCCTGCAACAGCGGATTGAGATCGTTGCCTTCAGGCGGAATCGGGAACAGGCGCTCGAATGGATTCGACAGGAACAGGATCAGGCCAAAGAAACCCACGACCAGCCAGCCCTGTACTGCGAGGATCACCGGCAGATGCTCCGGGTATTGCTTGCGCCCGTGCCAACCGACGATCATCGTATATAAGGTCAGCACCCATACCCATAGGTACAGCGAGCCTTCGTGGCCGCCCCACAACGCCGCGACCTTGTAGAACATCGGCAGCAGCGCGTTGGAGTTCTGCGCGACGTATTGCACCGAGAAATTGCTGGTGACGAAGGCATGAATCAGGCTCAGGCCTCCGAGCGTGGTCAGCGCAAATACCACCACGCTGCCGTTGACGCTCAGTTGCGCCACGCGTGGCTGCTTCAAATAATGCGCAACCAGGGGCGCGAGACCCTGCACCAGCGCCACCAGCATGGCGAGGTAAGCGCAGAAATGCCCGAGTTCAACCAGATTCAGTGAAAGGATGTCAGCTTGCACTTAATTAAGTGTCCTGGGGGAAAACAGCAGAACGACATACGTTGAGATCAATCCCTCGCCTATCAACGGCTTGCAAGACTATCCTATTGTAGTGCACCCGTATAGGGCCGCACCTGTCTGCACGGACAGACTTTCTAAGACATCGGACAAACGCGATGAATAGTGGGATAACCGTAAACTACTCACAGATTTTGTGCATAACGTTGTGCGTAATCATCCCGGACGGACCCAAATCGGTCAACTAGCCGTTCGGATATTAGATTGAGCATTTTTTAAACAAGCCGGGAATTTTCCAATAAAATACATCATGACATCAGCGCTGCCGCCTCCTGGTCTCCTGCGTCGCCTCGGCGCCATGTTTTACGACAGCCTGCTGCTGCTCGCCCTCCTTATAATGCTGAGTTTCCCTTACGTGTGGCTCACCGGCGGGAACAAACCTGGTCTAATCGTTAAAACTCTTTATCAGCTTTACCTGCTCGCGATCTGTTTCTTTTATTACGCTGGCTTCTGGGTCCGCGGCGGCCAGACGCTCGGCCTGCGCACCTGGCGCATCAAATTGGTGCGCGATGACAGCGGACCGATCACATGGATACTGGCGCTTAAACGCTTCGCCTATGCGTGGATATCCCTGCTCTGCCTCGGCCTGGGATTCTTGTGGATCATTTACGACCGCGACAAGCTCGCATGGCATGACCGGTGGTCGGGGACGCGGCTGATTTTGCTGCCGAAAAAATAACGTAATGGGCGATCGGTAATAAAAGGTTTTATCATCCTGTGAAAATAGGAACCCAGGAGTTATTTGCCGTAGTGATAACGGCAGGCCGCGATAAATATTCTTCCCTGAACAGCCTTGTAGACTAGCCGATGTTCCTCCGTAATGCGGCGCGACCAATAACCGGCCCATTCATGTTTCAACGGCTCCGGCTTGCCGATGCCGCGAAAGGGTTCTTCATGAATCGCTTCAATCAGGCGGTTGATGCGTTTATGGACGCGTGGGTCTTTCGCTTTCCACCAAAGATAATCCTGCCAGGCCTCGTCGGCCCAGACGGGTTTCACTTGATAAGCCGCCTTGCCTTGCCCTTGCCGCTTTCGAGCTGCGCGACGGCACGGCGCAAACGACGGCGCATCGCCGGGCTACGCGCGAGGTAGGCTGTCTCTTGTAAAGATTCGTAGTCTTCCATCGACACCAATACGGCGGCGTTCCCCTTTTGCCGCGTAATGATGATAGGCGCATGATCCTCATTGACCTGATCGATGGCTTTAGCCAGGTTGTTACGGATCGCTGTGTAAGAGAGGATTTTCATGTCAAATCCGGCCTGTACAGGTTTATGTACAGAACAGGATACACCACCAATAACCCACTGGCTAGACCTATTTCAAAGCCCCTGCATGACACATGCTTGCGGGATGTAACTACATGTGTTACATATTCATTCACAACTAATCGAGTAGACGGGGAGGCGGGTTGATAAAGTCCTTTGCGGATAAGGAGCTTGAGAAATGCTGGAAATCCGGAAGATGCGCCAAAATCAGACCCGATTTACGCCGTCGTGTCCTGATGAAACTGGATTTGCTGGATGCCGCCAAGGGTCTGGATGATGTCGCGAATATTCCCGGCGGATATTTTCATCCCCTCAAAGGCAAACGCGCGGGGGAATACGCATTGTCGGTAAACGGACCGTGGCGTCTGGTTTTTCGTTTTGAGCAAGATGGATTCACCCATATTCGGCTGGAGCAATATCATTAAAATTGTGATGGAATAAAAAGGCAGACATCATGGCCAATCTAGAGCGTAAACCCTTTGCACCCGGAGAAATTCTGAAGGAAGAATTCATGGACCCGCTGGGTCTGACACAGGAAGACCTCGCCCAGCGTCTTGGCATCTCGCGGCGACGAATCAACGAGATCATCCGTGGCCGTCGGGAGATCACGCCGGATACCGCCCTGCGCCTGTCCAAGGCGTTTCGGGTGACACCCGAGCTGTGGCTGAATCTGCAACAACGTTATAATCTTTGGATGATCGCCCACGATCCGAAGAAGCGAAAAAAATATATTTCTATCAAACCCATCAAAGCCAAAGCGGCTTAGGCCGAGGCCAATCACCAGGCGTGCTACGGCGTTGCTTGCCCATTGCGCCTCACCCTTGCGCACCGACGCCTTGGACATGTCCGATTCGTCTAAACATCGCCGCTCAAGTCTTTGTTCCGCCTCTATTTCATTGTTTGTTCATACAGCTTTACTCCGAAGGTGCCTTGACAGGACTCCCGCATAAGCGCGAAATGGGCGCGTAAAAATAATCAGCGCGTCCACAAGACACCAACGGCGCACGAGAAGAAATAACTGGCATAACAACAACCAACACCAGACCGACGCTTCGCCACGGGGAGAACCACGATGATCTCGTTATTTTGGCAGCGGTTGCATGCCACCGCACAAAAAAGAAGTAACAATTCAAGACTTGGCCTTCTACGCGCTACGCGTAAGGCTTGTAGTGTTGTCATGGGTGCATTGCGCATAATTATCATGATGACGCTCTTTAGCATTTATTCTTCGGGTGCATTTGCTGTTACGTATGTATGCACGCAAGTCGTTGTCGGGTACTATGAAATGTATACGGAGGCGGGTTCTGCCTGTACGGCGGCTGGGGGTCTTAATTGTCTTGCGAATTATCCCCCGGGTGCTGTAGAGGGGACGAATTGTCCAGCGACAGCAGGTTATTGGTCGTCGATTGGTCTTGGGAATTTTAGTGGGGACAATCAAACAGCATATTACACCCAATACGTCGCATACTATGGCTACCATGGCGCGGCGCCCCCTAAAACCTTAGGTAGCCCTTCCTGTGGACAATCCGCCGGTAACCCCTGCGACGCCAGTACCGGCAACAAGTATCAGTCGGAGTCTGATTTTCGTCTTTCCGAAACAGGGCTGTCTCTCACCCGCTCCTATAACAGCCGGTGGGCAGCGGATACCGACCTGGGTTTTGGCTGGACGATTCCCTTCAACAAGCGCCTGGAGATCTGGTCCACCGTGCAACTCCGCCAGGCAGATGGCCGGGGCGTGCCGTTCACGTGCTCCAGCAATATCTGCACTGCGGATGCCGATACCAATCTGGCCTTAACGCAGGATGGTTCTGGCTACACGCTGACCTATCGCGACAACGCCACCGACCGCTACGACACCACCGGCAAACTGCTCACTGAAACATCATCCACGGGACAAACGACCGTCTATGGCTACAACAGCAGCGGCAGACTCCGTACCGTCATCAATTCCTTCGGCCACACGCTCACTTTCAGCCAAGACAATCGAAACCATTTCACCAGCATCACCGACCCCGCCGGTAACATCGTCTACTACGACTACGACGACACCTATCCCACCCCCGTGCCGGCAACGCCATGGGGGAACCTCACCCGGGTCCGGTATCCCGACGGCACGGCCAAGATTTACTATTACGAAGATGCCAACAACCCGCACAGCCTCACCGGCATCGCCTATGTCGATACCAACAATGTCACCACCCGCTTCAGCACCTACGCCTACTACTACAACAGCGGCAACGCTGCCGACCCCAACAACGGCAAGGCGATACTCACCCAGCACGCCCAGACCGATAACGGTTCGCCACAAGAGAGTTTCAGCCTTACTTATAACTCCGACACCCAAACCACCGTCACCGACCCGGTGAATATGCAGGAAGTGATGAGTTTTTCTGTGAACCTCGGGGTAAAGAACCTTATCTCGAAGGTCAACCAGACTGATGGCAAATCAGTGCAGCAGGTATTTGACGGGAATAACAACCTCACCTGCCGCCAAGACGAAGCGAACCGCGTCACCACCTATACCTATAACGGCACCAACCAGAAGCTGAGCCTGACGGAAGGCCAAACGGGCACTTGCGCCAATCCGGCCACGGTAGCAGGGGTAACACGTACGACCAATTACCAATACCTGTCATCCACCCTCGACCTCCCGACATTGATTGAATCGCCGAGCGTCGCCGGCGGGACCAACAAGAAACGCGTCACCCTAAGCTACGGCGACAGCCGCTTCCCGGCCTTGCCGACCGTCATCACCCAAAGCGGCTACACCCCCACCGGGACGGCCGTCTCTCGATCTATTACTCTCGGCTACAACACTCATGGCCAAGTCAGCTCGATCAACGGGCCCCGTTCTCCCTTGGATCCCGGCATGAACGGTCTCGATGACGTCACCACGCTCGTCTACAACAATTGCACCACCGGCGGCGGCTGCGGCCAGTTGAACCACGTCACCAACGCCTTGGGCCAAGTCACGACCTATGATTCCTACGACGCCAACGGAAGGTTGCTGCAAATGACCGACCCCAACGGTTTGAAGACCGGCTACACCTACGATGCCCGTGGACGGGTAAAGACCATCACCCAAACCCCCACCTCGGGGCTTGCGACACTGACCCAATACAGCTACACCCCCTGGGGCGACGTGAGCCAGGTCACCGACCCCGACGGCGTGGTGCTGAATTACCAGTATGACGCCGCCCATTATCTGCGCTTCGTCGTCGACGCCGCCGGCAATTACATTCACTATAATTACGACCTCAAAGGCAATCGTACGGGAGAGGACGTTTACGATGCCGGCGGCAATCTGAAACGTACCCAAGGTTACGCCTACGACTTGCGCAACCATCTCAGTCAGATCAACGACGCGGGGAATATTACCCAGCTCGTCCATGACGCCGTGGGCAATCTCACTCGCGAAATAGACCCTAACAACAATCCCGCCACCCAGCACACCCCGGATGCCCTGAATCGTTTAGTCCAGACCATCGATCGCCTCGGTGGGACCACGGGCTATGGCTATGACGTCAACGGCCGGCTGACGGGGGTCACGGCTCCAAACAACGCCAGCACCCAATATCAATACGACGACCTCGGCAACCTGTTGAAGGAAATCTCCCCCGACCGCGGCACGACCAATTATTCGTACGACGCCGCCGGTAATATTCTCTCGGCACAGTTGGCCAGCGGTCTCTCCTTCACCTACAGCTATGACGCTCTTAACCGTCTGACCGACAACAGACCCCGACCCTTGGCAACGGGCTACCGCAGGACCTACGTCTACGACGCCTGTGCCAATGGCATCGGTCGTCTGTGTTCGGTGAATAACACATTCGATAACGTGGCTTACGAGTACGATGGCCTGGGCAATGTCACCGGCCATCAATCCCTGGTTTACACCTACACCCGTGCCGGGCGCCTGAGCACGGTCTCCTATCCTTCCGGCGCCATCCTAACGTATGCTTATAACACCACCACCGGGCAGATCAGGAATGTACGCCTCGCCCGAGACGGTACTACTCTGTACCTCGCCAGAACCATTGGATATGCGCCTTTTGGCCCCCTCACGGGGCTCATCTATGGCAACGGCAATACGCTAACCCAGACGTGGGATACCGCTTACCGCGCCCGCTCGCAGGCTGTTCCGGGCGTGCTGCAACTCGATTACGCCCTATACGACGCCAACGACAATCTCTTGCAGCGACTCGATAACATCGCCTCGCAGTGGAGCAACTTCACCTACGACCGCCTCGACCGCCTCGACACCGCCAGTGGCGCCTTCGGCAGCCGTAACTACGACCACGACGGCAACGGCAACCGCACCCGCCTCAGCGACGGATCGACGGTGACTAACTACGTCTACGCCCCCAACACCAACCGCCTGGCACAGGCGGGGGCGAGTACC
>JACXTT010003788.1_pt1 | contig 22953 bp, 19 predicted proteins | sample 9270951 | NCBI WGS metagenome assembly JACXTT01 (sample SAMN15532306, study PRJNA645909) | rock metagenome | isolation source: weathered quartz diorite | place: Puerto Rico | collected 2017-06-21
GCTGACTGCGATCCCAAGGGAACACTTTCCATCTTGAAATCGGACCTGCGATAGACCGGTTCCGGCAGTGTTCCCGCAACCAATGTCACTGGGAAGTCTTGCTCGTACTTTTTGTTGTTGAAACCGGGAAGGCGGAAGACGCGGGTCGCGTCGGTAGCCGCTGGATCGCCGCCAAACCGCCGGGCCAGTCCTCGCAGCAACTCTTCGGCTTGGTCTTGCGAGGTATCTGCGATTCGCCACACCACCTGAAATTTTTTTGGGGAGGTCTGAAGCACATAATTCGGGTGAGGCACCGCCGGATTCTGAAAGATGCCAGCCAGCTTCTGCTGGCCTTCGTTGTCCAGGTCAAGATACAGATGGCGGATTTCCTTCACATCCTTCTTGGTGCGGCCGTGGGCATGTTCTTTGAGAGTGTTGAGGCTGAGGTAGATGTCGAAACCGTGCGCGTTCTTGTAACGGAGCCAGGACTGAAAGTCGGGGCTGGCGATTTGTTGGGCTGTAGCAATCCTTTGCACCGTCTCCAAAGTGTCTCGATTGCGGACAACCACGGCCAACCAGTCCGTGGCCTCAAAATTCTCTTGGATGTAGCGTCGCGCTATCATCTCGGATCGGATCGCGTGTCCGTCTCTGGCAGCGTAGAGAGCCGGGGGCGAATTGGTGGCCGATTCGGCAACAGGTGTTTTGTCAACGTCCAGGTTCCGCAATGCGCTGCCTTCTTCTTCGATCAAACCGCGAAGGTAGGCGCCCACATCGCCTGCTGAATTCAGTCTGTAAAACTCTGTCGCTGCGAGCAAGCGATCTGCAATTGCCTGTGTGGGCACGCCCTGCCGTAAGGCGCGGCGAACGAAGTTGCGATCTCGCCGCTTGCTGCGATCGCACTCTTGGGAGATCTCCTGGTGGTCGTGAACCCGATCTTCCTCGGGTTTGCGGCCTGCTTCGTCGCGAAAGCGATCTACGGGATGCATGGTTCGTCCTCCGCCCGAGCGAAGATCGGCCTCAGGTTGTAGCGATCGAATATGGGGTTGTACCCCGAAATCTCGACGACCTCGGAGACGAAGCGGCGCCCGGGCCGGCGATTCAGATGGATCAGAATGCTAAGAGAGTCCGCGATGTTGCTCTTGATCGCCCGGTAAGGCAGTTCCACACCACTTTGCAGAACGCAACTGGTGAAGCGGCTGATAGCTTGCGCTGCGGAGTTGGCATGTACGGTCGAGATGGTTCCCGAATGTCCGGTGTTCAGGAGTTGCAAAAGATCGAACGCCTCAGCTCCTCGAATCTCTCCAAGCAGGATTCGGTCGGGCCGATGGCGAAGGCTCGCTTTCAATAATTCTCTGATGGTGACAGCCGGAAGTCCGTTTTGTTCGCGCCGGGCTTCGAAGCGGACCAGGTTCGGGGTGTCGATCTGTATTTCAGCCGTGTCCTCGATCACCAACACACGCTCATCCTTCGGGATCAGATTGGACATCGCGTTCAGTAGGGTGGTTTTGCCGCATCCAGTGGCCCCCGCGATGAGGACGTTCTGGTGCGTGAGCACCGCCGACTTGAGGCATGTCGCAACCTCCTGGGTGACAGTTCCGCTAGCAATTAGGTCTTCCATTACGAAGTGTTTTGCGTTGAATTTGCGAATCGTCAGGACAACGCCGTTCAAGCTGCAGGGAGGCATGACCGCCGCGACACGGCTGCCGTCGGGCAGGCGCGAATCAAGAATCGGTTTCTCCTCTGAGATGTCGTCCCCTAGGCGGCGGGCAATGTTTTTCACGGCAACTCCAAGAGACTTCTGGCTCAGGGTTACGTGCTCAACCGCGGTGATGTGCCCTCGCTTCTCAACGAAGATTCGTCCCGTACCGTTGACCATAATCTCGCTGATCTCGCCGTCGAGAATCAGGGCCTGGATAGGCCGCAGAAACGGTAGAATCAGTTCGAAACCGTTCATCAGAGCTCTCCATCAGCCAATTGTCGAAAATAGGACTTATTCACGTCATTGAAATAGGGCTTCAGGTACATGAACGTCGGTGGCAGAGGATTCAGGCCGTCATAGACGAGGGCAACAGATTGCGCATTCTTCAGTTCGGTGAAAGTTTTCAAGTCAAAGCGGAAGTCGCTCAACGTGTTGTAGCTCTTTGAAGTCGTCACGTTCGCTTTGTGCGCCAGAGCCTTACCCGTCCAGAGACTCACGCGAGCGTCGTGTCCGCTCTCGGATATGTTGTAGTTGACCCTCCATTGGTCTTCCTTTCCGCACAGTTCACTTGCGATCTTGGCGGAGAATTCGTCGGAGAGAGCGAGGAAGATCTTGGTCCGGAAAGTTTGCAGCAGAGTCCGCCAGGTCTCACCCGGCAGAGTCGAGCGGAGTGAACTGATGCTCTGGGTGGCGACGATGGCGACACACCTGGATTGACGCGACAGAGCGAAGAACTTCTCATCTCCATTTGGCTCGTTTTCTCCGGCCGTGGCGAAATGTTGGTATTCGTCACAGATAAAGAACACCTGGCGAAAGTCCTGCTCCGGGTGGGCCTCGATTTTCGGGATGCGATTGAGCAAGGCGCGCTGAAAGTCAAGCTTCATCATGACGCCGATATCCTTTGCGAGACCTGGGTTTAGGGCGACGGGGAAATTTAGGGCACAAACCTTTCCTGCTTCGACGAGTTCTGCGAACGGGGGCAACGGCCGCCCGTGCCGGCCGTCGGCGTTCAGCTTGGGGTCATAGCACTCTTTTGGTGGACAGAAGGTGCGTTTGACCATTGGGTTGTCGTCGAACAGCGACAAGAAGACGGAAATTCCTTCCACGATCGAGGTGCGTAGCTTGTTCTCGATGCGCCGCCAGTCGTGGTAGAACCACCGCTTTACGCCTTCAAGAACCTCAAGCTTCAGGGGATTGATGAGACCTGAACTGTCTATCTGGGATTCATAGTCAATGTTCCCGGTCTTGAGCATCTGTTCGAGAGCGGCGGACTGTGGAGCCTTGTGGCACCTGGCTGCTTCATCGGGCACGAAATCAAAACGTTCAAGTTCCGGGTGAACGCGGAATAGCGCATCGGAAACCGCAAAGTAATGGCAGCCTTGCAGGAGTTGTTCGGTTTCGTGGATTTTCCTTTCGATAAGCCCCGGGTCGATAGCGCATTCGTAGACATCGAACAATGTCACGTAGTCATAGGCGATCTTGTGAAGCTGAATGATGAACTTGACCAGATTCGTGTAAGCCTGTTGCCAGAATGGTTCCTTTCCTTTGCCGAACAGGTTGTTGAGCAGTGACGCGATGTTGTAGGCCAATGCGTACGCGTCCATGTCGTTGTACAGAGGGTTGTAACGATAGTCGGCGTTGAGGTTGACTTCCACGTAGTCGCAAGCGCGGTCGTGGGATTCGAGAATTGTTCGAACCTTGCGACAGAAGTCGCCCTTGACTTCGAGAACCAGCCCGCCTATTCGCCGCTCGGGTTGGTGAGACTTGTAGGCGATCAGTTGCTCTGCGTAGGGGTACATGCAGCCGCTGGTTTTGCCTGTGCCGATCGCGCCGAAGATGGCAATGCCGGTGAACAGCCCACGTTCTGGAACGTTCATCCAATAGGGGTGATCATTCGGTTCGGGGTTCCTGGGATCGTGCACTTCGCCGAGTGTTAAGAAGAGAGTGTCTCGTTGCTTCGGGTCGGAGTATTCCGGGAGGCCTACTGCCTTTATCCTCTTGCGCGGACGAAGAGCAAAGACGTACAGGCCGGAGAAGGCAAGTGCGAACAGGATGTAGGGGGTAGTGAAGAGAAATAGGGTGTAACCGTACCAGATCCCTTCGCAGAGGAAGGGTTCACGGACCGCAACGAGCCGGAGGAGGAGGTCGTCGGCGGGAAAGGGGAACCGGTAGAACAGGGCCAAGCCCGTTGCGCAAGCTAAGGCAAACGCTGCCAAGTTTTTGGACGCGAGAACGCGCTGCATCATGGCCTGGTCGCCTCCGACACAGTTGCGTCCCAAGCCGCGACCGTCGTTGTGATAAAAAGCGGTTGGGATTGCAGCCCGCGAATGCGCCGCCAAAATGAGGCTTCCCGCCACCAAATGCTGGTTGCCACGTCGAACGTTTGTGTTGGTTTCATGGTTCTCAATACAATTCCGGTGAATCCGGTGGCGCAGGGGTAGAAGCACAGATCGAGCCGACTCTGGAGCTGCGATTTCGAGAGATAGCTCCCGCCCGCTGCGTCGGGTAATCGCTCGACACCCGTTCAAAGATGTCGTAATCGTCGGAAAGAACGCAGGTTGAAAACAGCCTGTGCTCCTGGGCATTGGCCTTGCGGACGACGTCCGTGAGATCGGCCTGAGAGAGCCTCGCGGCGGTCCATTGCCGGTATGCATCCTCAAAGACTTGGCTGTGGAAGCGTGTATCTCCGTCACGGAGTAGTTGCCGATCAGAGCGGGTCAATGCGCCGGTCTTGTGCTCTTCCCAGAGCTGTCGGATCTTGAAATAGTGGATCAAGCGGTCGGTGCTGGGGCTCTTCTCAGAAGCAAACAGGCGAGCGAATTCCTTGCCTGCCCGCTGGAATTTCGCAGTATTAGGAGCTGCATAGACAAAGTTGAATGAGGGCAACTGGTTTAACAGGGCTTCATAGGTTCGGAGATGGCTGATGTAGCGCACTAGGCCGGGCTTTGCGGAGTCGCAGTACACAAAAGTCGGCGCAAGGGGAAGAAACAAGGAATCGGGTCCAGACGGAAAGAATATGGGGAAGCGGTCTACAAAGTGGCGCTTGGCGTTGGCATTCGACTGGATGCCTTTGTAAATTCTCCCCGGAAGTGCAGGCAACGGAACACCTATGGTTTGATGAAAATAGTCGACCTTGTCGGCTTGTGTCTCGAGGTATTGATGCTCAAGGTGGCCGAACACGAAATCCAAAATCAGCAGGCGCTTGCGAATGAGATCGCTTGAAAGGCTCCGCTGATTGCGGAGGTCGTCCTTGTTGCTCGCGCCGTAGATCAGCCGGGAGTAAAGGTTGTAAACAAGTGTCTGGTATCCATAGCGGCTCGTTCGGCCATGCTGAAATCGCAGGAGCTTTTCCGTGAACCGGCGCGCCGCACCGCCTGGTTCGACATGCGCGAAGCGAAGAAATTGCTGCTGCGTGAAGTATCCGGAGTACGTGGCCACCAGATACAGGAACTCGGCCTCGGTGCGGGTATAGCCGCAGCCTTGAATGGCTGCGAGGTATTCTGGCGCGAAGTTCATAGAGACAGGATGTCCTGCATGATTTCTGGGTCTTCCATGGCGGGCCGGAGCCGCGCAGCATCTTCGGCGAATACGTACATGGCAAAGCCTGCTTCGGCCTTCGCCGCGAGGTTCTCATGGCGGTAATGGCTGGTTACCAATTCCAAATCGACCTTTCCCAATTGGAGGTCAGGCCCTTCGTATTCCAGCCGTAAATCGGGTAGGGGAATCTTGCCCTTCACCACGCTCAGGCCGTGTTCTTGGGCGATCTGCTGCTTGATCAGGACCTGTTCTGTGTCGGGCAACGATTTCAATTTGGCAAGCTGCCGGTTAATGGACTGCTTCAATTCGAAGTCAAGAATTACCCGCCGGACTCTGCCTCCCATGAGTTCAATGCGCGCCATTTCCTGGTGATAGAGCCGATAGAGGGCGGCGTCATGCCGGGCATCGCGAACGTTGACGAAGCCGTGATAGAGCCTCTGGCTGGGGTTTTTGGGCTGCCCTCTGGCGGAGATTCGTTGATGGCCAGCCACTGTGAGAGTCATGTAAACCGCGCGCTCGGGATAGGTGGTTCGCGACCGAATCAGACCGTGGCGTGTGAGAGTAGCTAGATGCTTCCTCGCTTCATCCAGATCGCCGCCGTAGCGATGACGGGCCAGGTCTTCGAAAGCCAGGGCACGGAATGTACCGATATCGGCCAATGTCTTCACGTCGGGTTCATCCAGAGATGGCAATGGTTCGCGTTCCCGAACTCGGTCGGGTGTTCGACCGTCGGCGACGCTGCTCGCTTCAGAGCCGGAGCGGAATGCGAGGTCCGCCTCAATGGCACTGCGAGGCTGCGACAATGATGGCGATCCGAGGTCATGGCGAAAATCTCGACCGGAGCGGGCCACTAGTTCAACTCCTCGCGGTGGAAATGCGGAACGGGGTTTCCTTCGGTATTTAGCTCCCGGTCGAAGTGGGCGAGCTTTCTGCCCGTGTCCTTCAGGAAAAATCGCCGACCCAGAGCAAAGAACGCAGCTGTCACGTTGGCGAAAAGGACCATGACCGACACCAAGATCGCCGGAACGTAGCGCTGCGCGATGAGAAATCGGTATGGCGCCAAGAAGCGAAGCCTGTCGACCAGGAAAAAGAGGATCGCCAAGGTGACAACCGCTGCGGAAAACAGGGCATTCGTGATCACGGCTGGCCTCCTCTTGGCTCACGCTCAGGCGCTCTTGTGGTTGGAAGCGTGCCAGGCTGGGCGTACTCACGCCAGGCAGGGCAGTGGATGAAGCGGGCGTTCCTGACCCGGGCAGGTTTCATCATCTTGCCACCTCATCGGTGAACGCTTCATCCTGACGAAAATAAGTGATCGTCATTCCCAGGGGATTCACAGGGATCAATTCGTTGGGAACTTCGTCCTTGAATAGCAAAACGAAGTTTGCCGTGTGGAGGGTTTTCCTTAAAATCGAGTGATCCGTCGGAGCGTATTCGACCTGGTAAAAATCCACAGAAGCCCGGTACGGCGGATTCTGCATGGCGTCCAAAGCGACCTTCTCGACCTGAATGTCCACTTGTGGGGAAGAGGGATTCGCAAGGAACTTGTGTACGGTATCGTCCCTCTTATGCTGCTCCATCGTGTCGTTGGCCAGTTTGCCATCCAGAAAATACAGCGCTTTGGTGAGGTCATCCTGAATGGTGTAGCGGTTCCGGCCATAGTAAAGCCGGCAAAATTCCGAGAGGAAGTACTTTGCTTCGCGGTCACCGGGATGGTATTCGAGGCTTTTGTACTCGACCGCCTCCGCACGCCCGAGCTGGTCGATGCGAATGACCAAGGGACGGAAGTGTTGGAAGGTACGAATCGTCCTCAGGTTCAGAACGACCAAGCCGAGTGAAGTCAGACAAAGCAGAGCAACCGCGATCTTGAGATAGTTATTGGTGACGATCGCGTCACCATACTTCTCTAGGTAGAGCTGTTTCGCTTCGTTGAAATCGTGATCGCTCATGACAGAAAGTGCTCAAGAATGGCACCGGAGGAGAGTCCGGACATGCCACTGAAGATGTGACTGGTGAGTGCTGGAACCCTAAGCAACGCATAGGCGCCGCCCAAAAAGACAACGATCAGCAGTGTGAGGAGAGTGGCGGGATCGGGTACGGGTAGAAAGGGGGGCTGGGTGAGGACGTTGATGACCAGGTTTCCCATTACGAACATCGTTGCGGCAGCGATCACCTGGTAGAAGGCGTACTGCATAAAGCATTTGAGCCACCCCCAGAACAGCCATTCGAGCTTTGGCACAATGAAGAAAGGGATAAAGACTGGACCGACCAAAATGCAAATGGCTTGTGCTACGAAGCCATAGGCGGTCACGACAATGGCTACGGCCTCCCAGAGCGCCAGGATCCCAAGGTCGACGATATAGGCAATACTTCCGGACAGATCGGTTAACCCCGGTGACTGGATCTGCCCCTGATAATGGGTGATCGCATCCGCGGCGTTCTGCAGCTGCGTTCCAGCTAGAAGATCACTGAGATAGGAGGTTTGATCGATGATGAGGTGATAAAAGCTGCGCCCGAATCCGGGAATCGGAGCGGCATAGTACTGTGTCATGGCAAATCCGAAAGCGATCATCATGACCAGCCCGGCAAAGTTGCCGAACTGAAACCCTCCACCGCGACCCGAAGAACTGATGGCGGCTTTGGCCCCAAACCAGACGATCATGATGGTGGCGAAGGAAAGAAACATCCCTTGGCCGAGGACGGCGAATTGGCCGACATGTTCGGTGAGCAGCTGGGTGATGAAGCCGGTAATGGTGTTCAGCTGACCCATCGGGATGTCCTTTCTCCTTGCGGCGCTGCCGCTAGGGCAGGCGGTATGCGTTCAGAGTTTGGCCAATGCCTCCAGCGAGCTGCTGACCAAAGGCCACGCTATTGAGGCGGCGGCTGATGTCGGCGTTGGTAACGTTGGTGGCCGAGTCGCGAGCCTGCTTGGAAAGAATCGTCTGCTGTTCGAGCAAAGAGACCAGGAGTTTGTTGGTGTCCTGCGCATTCTGCAGGGAGAGGACGCTTGTGGCATTGACCTTGTTTAGAACAGAGACTTGAGTGTTGAGGTTGGGGTCGTCCGACAGAGAGTCGTTCTGAATGTTGCTGATAGCGTTGGTGGTGTTAAGAGCATTGGCCCGAATGGTACCGATCATTGCCATCGCATTTTCGGCGGCACCATCGGCGAGCTGTATAGTGGCGGCATCCGACTGTACCCGTTGAACCTGGTTGGCCGGCATCGCAGCAAGCAGCGCGGCAGTGTAAGGGAGAAGCGTATTGGTGGCCTGCTGATAGCCACTCACCACGGTTGGCAAGACGCCAAAGTTAACCCCGTTGATCCATGTGGCGGTGTTGCCATAAATGTCTTGGGCGTCGGCATTCCGCCAAGGCGCCCACGTCGTGACGTATCGCGTGGCCATATTGGGGAGGTTGCGCGACATTCGCAGGGCGAGGTTGTACTGGTTAACGATTTGTTCGTAGGTGACGCGCAGCTGATTGAGTTGCTGCACGAGCTGTGCATAGCGCAACAGGGCATTTGCGTAATTGGTTGGGTCGTAGACGATGCTAACTCCGAACTGGGCACTCGCCTGAATCGGAGCGATTGCCCAAGCGAAGACGACGAACCATGGAAGCAGAAGTTTCTTCACGGATTGGTCTCCTTCCTGTTTTTACAGATTCGAAGGCATGGTGTGCGCCGTGTAGTCGGGAAGTAGCACGTCGTTCGATAGATAGATCTTGACCCGTGAGCCTTCTCGAATTGTTACGGTGGGAAGAAGGTTCAAGAAGCGGTCGAGAATGTGCTCACCGCCATTCGCCATTCCCACGCCAAAGCCTTCGCGGATACGATCTGTGGAGCCGGAGGTCAGTACGCTTCCGGTGCCGATCTGTGCCACGCCGCCCAGGAATCCTATGGCAACCGACGCTCCAAATATCCTGGCGTAATGGTTATTAACCTTGTCTTGGAGGGCTGTGGCGCCTTCCTGGTCGAGTCCTTTGAAGCGGTCGAGGTTAACCGAATATCCATCCGGCATGATGAGCCGATGAAAGGCGACGGCAAGGCGGGCTTGGCCGAGCCTGTCGACCTTGTTCGCTTCGCCTAGAATCTTGCTTCCCGCCGGTATGAGGAGGTGCTGGCGGTCATGAGAGAAAACGTTGTCGGAGAGCAGGCAGGTGACAGGACCGGCAAAGCCGCCGTCGAGCCGGTTCATAAGTAACGCCTCAAGAATGGTGCCTTCAAACAGCAGGTATTCCTTGCCCACGTGAGATGAGCCGCTGGTCGCCGTCTGAGCCCGGTTGTCAGGCATCGATTTGACCGTTTCCGACTGATCTTGGCCGGAGGCGTTTGTTGTCGAACCAGATCTTGGCCAAGCTTGTGCCGCGGTGGGGAGTGGAAATTGTGGCATCAGGCCCGCCTGCGCGAACCATTGACCTTCGCGCGCTAATTGCGCGCCGGCCTGAGACTGTAAGGGGTCTTGCGTCGGGGACGCGTCAGCGAAGGTAGGAACTCGTAGAGGGAGACCGCTGATCGTCGGGCTGGGATCGCCGGACCGGCGGTCGCTGCGCAATTCCCTGCGGTACGTCAGGGCCATATTGTCTGAGAACAAAGAGAAGTATGCACGTTTCTTCTTTTCATCCCGGACCGGGTCAGACGGAACTTGGCCTGCTGTACCCTGAGGCAGCGATGCGTAGTAAAGGTTGGGCGAGAAAGGTTGGGCTTGTCGGGCTCCGGACGATGCCAATTCCCTCTGCTGCTGCCGCAATGCGGCTTCGACTTGCGCCGCGGATTCACGTTGCGTTTGCTCGATATTCTTCTGAAAATCCGTAATCTTTTGGGGGTTAACCGGGACCGGACTAGGTAGCAACGCGGTTGCCGACGTGTTTGCCGGAACCGGGTGCCTGCGACCGGTCACGGCCATGATGAGGACCATCAGCAAGGCAAGCCCGACAAGGATGAAGGCCTGGAGGTTCTTGGGAACCAGGCCTGCCGGTTTCGGCGCTCTGTCCTTGATTCGCTGTTCCATGAGAGGTTGATCTCCGAAGTTCAGTTGCGGGTCCGGTTGAAGCTTATCCGCTTCTTTCCAACTACCAAGTAGCCGCTGTCGATGACCTTGGATACGACATAGACGCCACTCTCAAGGTCGAAGTTCACAAGGTTCGGCTTCTTATCCTTGATCTCGTATATGGTGGGCCTCTCAGTGGCTGCAGACCTGATGTAGGTAAAACGGTCGTCGTGGTAAATGGCAGAAATTAAAAACGGCGCGCGCTGTGCCCTTTTGTCGAGGTTATAGTCGAATTGAAGTTTGGCTGGATAGGTCCGCTGGTACTCATCCACCTGCTTAGCGGTCTGGTCCTGCACTCGCTGTAAGTCTTGTACGGCTTGATTGCGAATTTGGGCTACTTCTTCCTTGTAGGCGTCGACTTCGCTTGCGCGAACGTACTTGGCGGTTTTCTGGTTTCCTGCAACGCCAGACTGATCATTCGGTTCGATGAAAACTTTCAGGTCGGGTTCGCCGCTGGTTTGTTTGCTGATTTCCGTGAGCAGGAACGAATAGACGTGACCGCTGGCGGTCACAAGATTCATGTTGCTGCGGATGCCGGCTTGGGCGGGGTGCAGAAAGCACAAATTGTGAGTGCCGTTGATGATCCAGAAGTCCTTGTCTCCCGTTGTGAAATCAAGAATCTCCTCATCGGCTGGCAGAACAATCAGGGTAGAAAACCGGATCTTGGCTCGGATCGGGATGATCTCGGTTTGTGAGTACTTGATGATCCGCGCGGTATTTTCTGCGGGAACGAGGGGGCAAATGGAAAGGAGCAGGCAAAGGACGCAACCGTTGAGCCATTTCATGATTCGCCTCCCGGAAGCCGATGCGCTCCGTTCGTCAAAGCTAAATGCGGGTTGGCCAGAACTTCGAGCCCCTTTTCAAACCCGTAAGCGGCGAAGGCCTGCTCGCGCTTGCGGTTGTCGAACGGATCGTTGGTGTAGAGCCAATAGCTCTTCGCATCGACATTGAGGTTGGCAACCTTGGAGGTGTCGGGTGTCTTGATCAGCATTTGCTGCTTCGGAACGAGCCCGGTAATCAAGTCGATCTCGTGGTCGTTGAGATGGAAGTGTTCCTGATATAGCTCGCGATCCATATCGGGGTTAGCCAGAAAAATCTTTGTAACGCAGCTCTCCAGAATTACGTCGAGGATGTCCGACTTGCGCAATTCATCGAGAGATTGGGTCGAGAGGATCAACGCGGCGTTGTACTTCCGCCAGGTCTTCAGCGCCTCGACGATGTAAGTGCGAACGCTCGGGTTCTTGAGAAAAACCCAGGCTTCGTCGATGAAGAAGGCTTTGAAAATGTGGCGGATCTCAGGGTCGCGAATGATGGCATCGGCGCGGTGGAGCACATAGAACAGCAGCGGTTCTAACAGTTGCGGATATTCCCGCATCCCCTGGAAATCGAAGCATTGGAAGCGAGAGAAACTGATGTTGTCCTCGGCGTTGTCGAACAGAAATCCGAATTGCCCGCCCTGTTTCCACTTGTAAAGTCGGCTGTCGAGATCACGGCGCAGGGTATTGCCGAGCGTACTGAGCGTATGGAGAGACCTGTCATCGACTTCGTAGAGGTTCTGAATCTGCTCGAACAGTTCTCGGTCTTGAAAGCTGGTGATCGTCCCCGAGGCCTGGGATTCGACCAGAACCCGCACGAAGGCGCTGAGAAAATCCAGATTGCGTTTGGACGGTGCCAAGGCAAAAGGGTTGATCTTGAAGTCGGAAGATTCAAGCCCTATGTGCAGGTATGAGCCTTGGAACATGCGGGTCAGGCTTCCAAAGCTTCCACCCAGGTCAAATATGAAAGTACGTGGATCATACTTCTGCAGATTGGTAATCAGGAAGTTCAGCAAGAAGGATTTACCCGAGCCGGTCCGCCCAAGGATCACGGTGTGGGCTATGTCGTGATGATGCAGGTTGAGGAAGTAGGGGGTGTGATGGCTCGTCTCAAGCAGCGCCAGGTACTCCTGGTTCAAATGCCGATTCACGGGGTCGCCCGAATGAAGGGTAAACAAGAACGAGTAATCGGCATGGTTTGCGTTCGTGATGTGTAGTCGCCGCAGATTGAAAGCAGAGTTCCCCGGCACGGTAGCCAGATATGCATTCAACTGGTTGTAGCGTTCTTCGTACAGCTGAGCGTCGTGGACGCTGAATACTTTGTAGAACTCCGCACAGGCCGCCTCGACCTTTGACAGATCGGTGTCATAAACCACTGCGGTTAGCGAAAATTCGCCGAAGTAATTGCCATTGACCTCCAGTTCCTTGAGCGCCTGGCCAAGGTTCTGGATCTGGGCTTCCTTCGAGTCGTCGATGAGAATGTCCTGGGCGGTAGCGGGCACGTCCGATGTGTTCAGATAGCTGACCAAAGAGCGCTTGGTATTGTGGAAGTGCCTCCGACGCGAATGAATGCGACCGCGTGTCCTGTCTGCTTCTTCCTTCCGCCACTCTGTTGTGATGAAGAAATTGGCACGAACTTCCAGCAGCTTCAAAAGAATCAGCGGGAAGCTCTGGGCGGGGGGTTCCTTCAATGTGAGCACCTTCGTATAGAAATCGTCGATACGAAGGAACCCGCGATGGCATTCGAGGGCAGATTCACAAAGATAGTAGTCGAGGAAGGTGTCGTGTTTGATCTGAGCGAATTGCAGTTTGTGGGACGCAAAATTCAGGATTCGCTTGAGGACTCGAAAGGCTTCCTGTCTCCCGAGAAACTCGACTCGTAGGAAGTCATTCACCTGCTGGATGAAGCTCGAAAGCCTCTGACCGAGAGACGACTGAGCATGGTGAATCTCGTTTTGCAGGAGCAGAACCTGCTTCTGGGTCGATAGGGATGCTCGCAGTTGGCTCCATGGGCGGCTTTTCCTGCGGCACCTCATTGACAAGGTGCGGAGAACCGCGTCTTTGGCGCGCGAGGCTTCGAAGAGAACGACGAAGTAAATCTCCAGGGCATAGAGGCTGTCGGCCTTGCCCTTGAGATAAGCAATCCGATTTTCAATGGCGAAGGAGACGACAGGGTTCGGGTAGGTCTGATGCGGAAGGTCTGGAGCATTCCGTTTGAAGAGGTACTGATAAATGCGACAGCGGTCGTCCAGGGTTTTGAACGCAGACTCTAATCGCTTCGTAAAGTTGTCGATTCCACTTGCGTCCAGACATTCGTAGTCAACCCCTCCAACGGCCAAGACCACTCCGACGTCGCCGCTCTTGGTTAGGAAGGTGTGATCGTCAATGAAGCCAAAGAGGTTAATCTGTTCATTTAGCGAGCCTGCCTCACGAGAGTGCTTGAGAGCATGCGCAAGTCTAAACATGGCGCTCCCCCCGAACCGGGATAGGGGAGAATTTCATTGGGTCATACTGGGCACGCGTCTTCGCGGAGTTAAGGAGGAGTCGAAGGATTTGGGGATCCGTCTTCGTCGCCCAGCGGGCGAATGTATAAAGTAGGGCAAACATACACAGCCCGCCGAGAAATGTGTGCAGAAGGTTGAATACCGCTGCTCCTATCACCAGGGCGAAGAAGAACAGCTTTCTCTCCGCTCCCAACAGGGTCAGTGGGGTGTTTAGCGAACGAAACACAGGATTGAGTCTTCTCGGCATGCGCGAAAGCTTTCAGAGTGTGGGTCAGAACCTTTGTGCTCAGGGAAACAACCAAGCCATGAAGTTCACGGCGCCCACGGCCATGCCAACGCCAAAAACCACGCCCGCCAAGGTGCGTTTGGCTCCCCCTTCGCCGAATGCAAACATGAGTCCCCCAACCACGATGGCGACCAGGGCCAGGCCGGTGGCGATGGGACCTGTGAAGGCGGTCTGAAGTGCCTGCGTGGCTTGCGTCCAAGGGTCACCGCCGGCCTGCGCGAAAACTTCGTCTGCCAGAGCGAGACACGAGGCAAAGGTAAGTGCCCCCCGGCGAAGTCTTCGCTCCTCATTCGTCTTTGCGGGCCACGAGTGCGGTGATATGGGGTCGGGCATACGGGAAGCCTCCAGAAGAATCGGAAGAGTTGAGAGTCCTCGCCGGCCTCCGGGGAGAGTCGGATGCTGGAGCCACCAGTTGTCCGCCTGCGCCTCCGTCAGAAGACGAGAGAGCAAGAGCCTCGGTGACAGGGCATCCTAAGTACCAAACTACCAACGTGGTGTTCATGGGTCTAAGGCCGGTGAGAATTTCTCTCTCTTACCTAATCTGCCTGGAAAACAAAAAACAGACCGCGCCACAGACAAAAAAATTTCGCATTATGTTATGCAGCGGACCTGCCCCGCCCCGCTGGTCGGGACAATGCAGTCGTGGTTCTCGACGCCGCAGGCCGTTTTACGCTGAGCGAGGGCGATTTAGCGATGCGCCTGAGCTTTTCAACCACTCGTTGCATGCGGTGCCTGAAGGCTACCTCGGACAATCCTTCGCGAGCGGCCAGCACTTCTGCCGAAACACCTTCGATCTTGAAGAGCATCAACAAGTCATACTCCGTCTCGGTCAGTTGCCTTTGGTAAACACACCCTTGCAAGAATTCCTGCAAGTGAATCGTGGTCTCGAACCCGGTAGCGGGTTCCAAGAGGGCCTCGGCGGTAAACGGTGCCAGTAGCTCTTGCGTCGCTGCAAGTCTTGCCTCCCGAATCGCCCAACGAAATGAGTGCCGTCGCATCAAACGGGCAATCGTGAATGCCAAATGCGACGGCTGTTCCAGCGGCGCCTGGGATTGAAGGATCTCCACAATCGAGGTTAGTACCTGTTGCGCGATGTCGTCGCGAGCCAAGGAAGGAAAACCGTGTGCGATTTGACGGCTAGTCCTGTGCACGGCCGGCATGAGTTTGAGCAGCACCAGCCGGTGCCAAAGTTCCTGGCCACGCTTCGCCCCCGCCCGAGCGAGCTCCCCGAGGATCTCATCGCACGAATCCACAGGGTCGTCATCCATTGTTGTCGCGCGCACACGGCGTAGAAGCGCGAGCGTGGTCGGAAAACCGGACAGAATGGGACTTCCGCGGGCAACCTCCCGGTACTGTTGTTGCGTCCTTTTCTCGGCGATCTCCTCGATCAGAGTCTGCTCTACTTTGCAGACTAAACAGCTACACCCCGACCATTCATCCATCGCGGAACTCCTGCATCACGTTTCCCTGACGCGGCAAGACGCTCATTCACATGGGGTTCTGCCGTGGAGGCGGTTCTTTACGGCCATTCAGAGGGGTTGCTCAGGTCACCCATCTGTTCTGGCCAATGGTGGTGTCGGCGAATGCTCCCCTAACCCTGTGCGGCTGCGCGGTACTCGCAGATGATCCATCTTGACGAATTTCGCTTCGCGACGGCTGATCTTTTGGCTGTGTGGTGGGAATTCCGGGCACTGCGCGAACCGAGGCTCAAACTATTTGGGAGCCTTCACCGCGACGAAGATCTCAGACTCAGGAAAGTTCTGGCTGGGCACTAGGTTCTGTGCGATAGGGGAAGTGGCGTTAGCAGCAATGGCATGGGTAAGTGGGAGCTTCCGGCACTCGGGCCGGTCGCTGCTCCCATCGCCCTGTTGATTCGGCCCGACGGATATGTGGCGTGGGTGGGAGACCTAACCCAGGTGGGGCTCGCTGACGCCCCAACCACTTGGTTCGGACCACCTATTGCGTCGTAGCGCACCGGCTTTCAAAGATCGTACTGTTCGAAGTTCTTGGGGGGAAAAGGACCGCATTGAGATCAATCAAGATGATCGTCTATCTTGTTCGTTCCACTAACTAACCTTTGCTGAAGTTGATGGCAGGTCTTCAGATACCGCGAGAACGCAGGTTTGGCCGTCAAATTGAATTTTGTCTGCAGAATAGGTCGTCGTCTTGATATCCCCTGATTTTGTACGCAACCGCGCTGTAAGATTTCGGATTGGACCGCCATTACGCAGAGATGCGATCATCTGAGAGCGGTCTGCGGGGTCCTCCCAAATCTTTAGCTCGTTTACCGTTCGGCCGATCAATTCTGCTCTCGAATACCCGTATCGACATTCAAAAGCGGCATTCACATCTAGGAACCGGCCATCCTCTAGCGTAGTTATGGAAAATGCGACTGGGCTCGAACGAAAAACCTTCTGGAATTTGTCTTCGGAAATCTTCCGGCCCTCTTCTGACTGGTCCAGGGCCCGTTTGGCCTCGTGAAGATCGTTGACCCGCCTTTCAAGCTCAGATCCGTAGATCGAAGCGCACTCAAAAAGCCGCGAGTTCTGAATGGCCACCGCGGCAGGGATTGCCAAAAGTTGGGTGCGTCGCAAGTCTTCGCCGCTGAAACACCCAGGCCGGGAGTGGCCGACCGACAGCAGACCCAGAGTACGTTGCGCGGATATCAAAGGAACGCAGAGCCATGAACGCAGATGAGCATGGTTCTTGAACGTCTTCCAGCCCGATTCCTGTTTGGTATCCGATAGCAACACGCTCTTTTGGTTGACGAGGATTCGGTATAGGAAGGGGATGTTGGCGGCGTCCAGGGTCAGCGGGTAATTGGGGATCTTCTTTTGCGTCTCATGACGCAACTTCTCGCGCGCTACAAATAAGTGGGTGTCGCTCTCCAGCAGCCATATACGAGCACATTCGCAGGAAACGAGTTCAACCAAAGATTGAAGTAGCGCGTCCAAAACGATATCCATACGAAGGTCCTGAGTCAGGGCCAGCGTCGCTCTACGAAGGGCTTCCGATTCGGTCCACGCGCTTTCCGCCAACGTCAAATTCTTGGCGACTTGCTCCTCCGCTTCCTTCTGCGCGGTGATGTCCTGCGCCGTTCCGACCAGCCGACAGATGCCGCCATCAGTATCCCGAACCGGAAATCCTCGAACCGAGATCCAGCGCACCTCGCCCGCCGGCCATACCACCCGGAATCTTTCGTCGAACCGTCCGGTGTGGGTGGCCTCCTCAATCTTGGCCATGACGCGAGGACGATCTTCAGCATGAATCGCCTCTTCGTAGGACGAAGGGTTGGCCTGCAGACTTTGGCAGGAACGGCCGGTGATCACTTCGTAAGCCTGGTTGACGTACAGCGCTTTTTTGGTCTTTGCGTCAAGCATCCAGAAAATTTCCTGAATGTTGTCGGCCATTTGCTGGAAGTCGTATTCGCTTGTGAAAAGAGCTCTGGTGGCCTGGCGATGTTGACGGTGGAGGTGAAGTAAGAACCGACCGTGTACGAAAATCACCGTACAAATGGCCAGCACCAGGACGAAGAGAAGAAGAGAAGAGACTTCAAATCTCTGCAGCTTGGCCCCGAACACGACGAGCGACAGGACCACAGCAGCCACCGCAGCGATCATGGAAATAATGCGCCAAGCGCGATCTGATGCGGCCTTGTCAGGAGGCTGGGAGCGCAGAGTGTCAAGCGAAAGCATGACGTGTACGGCGGAGGGTTATGCGTTTCGGGCCGATAGTACGCGCCTAGGTTGGGTGCGTCAAGGTGGAGGTGACAGGTGTAGCCGCAATGTGAGAAGTTCCTCTTTGTGCAAAGTAGAAAGTTCCGCTTTGACAGGAGATGGCGGAACGGCCACTGCGGCTGTGGACGTCGAGCAAGGATGACGAGCCATTCTTGGATTATTGGAGAAACTGCTGGCAGCAGCTCCACAAGCGTCCGGATCACCTCGCCCACAGGGCTTTCCGATAGTGCAGTTCCGCATGTTTCCAGGCCGAACGGTGGACATCACGAGGCTCGCCGCGGCCCACCGCCTCCGGCTAATTGCGCAAGATCCATCTCCTGGCCATCCAAGGCTACCGTGTAGTCACGCCGGAACCCGCGCCGGAGGCGATCAGAGCAGCGGGCTGTTGGCTGGCTCCATGGCCGAGTATTTAAGGGGGCCGGGTCCATCAGGGGTAAAGGTCTCGGTCAAAAGAATGTTATTGCTTAGAACATCGTGATACTCAATCGTCATCGCCCGATCGTGAAACAGGATCACGACGTGGCCGTTAAATCCCACCTTCGTTCCCGGATTCTCGTTATCGATCGGGTGTTGCCTGGGATCGTAATACAGAATCTCGGGTTTGGGTTGACTCACGATGGTAAGTGCGACGGGCATGCCGCCGTGACCGATGCACCGCGGATGCACACGAAGGTTGTCTGCAATGACCTGCATGTCATAAACAGTCAAGCGGTGTTCGTGGCCGTACAGCCAGACTAAGTCCTGACCGTTGAACAGCCCTGATTCTGCGAGCTGCTTGGCCGGTTTGGTGAACGCATGTTCAAAGGAACTTACCGGTTGATGATGAGTAAGCAGCAGGATTGACCGCTTGGTTCCATCGGCTCGCGCCGTATTCATCGTCTCCTTCAACCAACGCATCATCTTGTCATCAAATCGCGCGTCGACATTGAAGAGGGGAATGCCGTTCACCAATGGTACGGCAGTCAACGCGGGCATTCCGCCCGAATGGTAGCCGGTATCAAGCCCCAGGACCAGCCAATGGCCGGTATCGAGGCAGAAGTAGCTTGCGCTCTGAGGGTCTTTTACGGACTTGTCGGGATTCAACAGCCCAAGCTCTTTCAGAAACGTCTGGTAGTAGGCCTGTCCTCCTGAATACATCTCGTGGTTCCCCATGAGAGCAAAACTTGCCAGCGAGCCCGTCGGCCAGTCCACGCCGGTGTAACGCGCTGTCGGCTGCCCCAGGCAGTTCTCGCTGATTTCACCGGCCTCGCCCATGTAATACACATCTCCCAGATGCACTGTGCAGTGGGGAGAGCTGAGCTCCATATTTTTGGCCACTGTCTGCGATTCCAATGTGCCGGTCCCCCAGTCGGCGGCGACTGCGATGCTTAACGGTCCCTCCTCCGGGAGGACGGTGATGGGAAAGATTCCAGTCTTACCCTCGGGATAGGTCTGATAGGGTGCGTTTCTGTGAAGGCAATCGCGAAGATACGGGATTACCCACTTCCAGAATTGCAGAAAGGCAATCAGGTTCGGATAGTTTGCGCCAGGCGGCGCGGACTGCGAGGCGACTTGCTGAAGTCGGGACGCGAAGGCCGTGCGGCCGAGGAGCGGCACGTTGCTGAGCGTGGCGACGTGACGCGATTTGGTCCCAGTGATTCGAGACCGGGGCGGATTCGAAAGATTCACCTGCGGGTTTTTGGCTTCCAAGTAAGCCTCTTCCGATTGAGCCGAGAGATTATGGTGATCGGGGGAGCACCCACACTAATGCTGAGTGCGAAGTTGGTGGTCCAGCGTGTCTGCCCACCACACTATATCGTCTACTCGGGCCGGGGAGCCGACATTGTTTATGGAATCATTACACAAGCGATTGGCGGTCCAGATCGCTTGCGACAACTCCCGTCTGACATCAACAATTCAATAGGCCTCCCAGAGCGACTCGATCTGGTCGGGTCGCAATCCTAGCGGGTCCGATTGAGTAACGATCCAACAGTGGGTCTCAGTTCCGCAAGTGCAGTACAATCAAGCAGCCCGACAGGTTTGTGTGCCCTCGTAAGAGAAGTGATGAATACTCTTCTTGCCGATCTACGGTATGCCGTCCGGCTCATCATCCAGTCTCCAGCATTCACAGTGATTGCGGCTTTGACGATCGCGCTCGGGATAGGCGCAAATACTGCACTCTTCTCCGTTGTGAATGGAGTGCTGCTGAACCCGCTTGCATATCCGCATTCCGACCGCCTGATCGTGATCTATGCAAGGATTGCGGGTCTCGACAGCGCTCCTATCGAATACCCGAACTTCCTCGATTGGCAACGCGACAACCGCTCGTTTGTCTCTGTGGCCGCGTATCGCAACGAAGACTACAACTTTATCGGCAATGGCGAAGGTGAGCGTTTGAGCGGATACATGATTTCGGCCAGCTTCTTCGATACTCTCGGTACAGCACCCGTTCTTGGGCGCACGTTTCGCGTCGATGACGATCAAATCGGCGCAGCACCGGTCGTCGTGCTGAACGGTGGTTTCTGGAAGCGCAAATTCGGTTCCTCGCCCGACATCATTGGCAAGCCGATCACCCTGAACGGAACCGCATACACCATTATTGGCGTCATCCCCGACACGTTTACCTTCTACGGCAACATGCGAGACGTGTACACACCCATCGGGCAATGGAACGATCCCTCATTCCGTGATCGACGCATCTCGGTGGGGGCTCGTGCCTTCGGCAGGCTGAATCCAGGAGTCACAGTCGCACATGCACAAGCCGAAATGGATGAAGTGGCCCGTAACCTCGCTGTCGCTTATCCCGAAGCCGACGCCGGCCACAGCATCAAGCTGATTTCTATGAAGGAAGACATGGTCGGGAACGTTCAACCTTTGCTGTTCGTGCTGTTGGCGGCTGTGGGATTCCTGATGCTGATTGTCTGGGCCAATGTTGCGAACCTGCTGCTGGCACGTTCGGTCGTGCGGTCGCGCGAGTTCGCAATTCGCTCCGCGCTGGGTGCAAGCCATGCACGGATGATTCGCCAGCTTCTGACGGAGAGTATCTTGCTTTCCGCACTCGGCGGAGCACTTGGACTACTGCTTGCCTATTGCGGCATGAAGACCCTACTTAAGGCGTTACCTGCGGCGTTGCCGAGGTCCGGTGAGGTTTCTCTCGACTCCAAGGTCCTGCTCTTTACGCTTGTGTTATCACTCGCAACCAGCGTGATCTTCGGGCTTGCGCCTGCACTAAATGCCACGCGAGCCAACCTGCGGGAGGTCATGAAGCAAAGCGGACGCGGTTCGAGCGGCTTCCGCCATCGCGTGCAGGGAACCTTCGTCGCGGCCGAGATCGCGTTGGCCCTGGTTATGCTAGTCGGCGCCGGCCTCATGGTCCGCACACTGGGCGCATTGTGGCGAGTCAACCCGGGCTTCAACCCGAGTCACGCGATCACCTTCTCCTTGGCAATGCCGTCGACATCGAATACGACTTCGGCTGAAACCCGAGCCCGGCTGCGTAACTTCGACGACAAGGTGCGATCAATACCCGGCGTGCAAGCGGTATCTGTCACGCTGGGTTCGCGCCCCATGATTCATGATTCCGCGCTGCCGTTCTGGATCGAAGGCGAACCCAAGCCTGCTCACGACAGCGACATGCACGCAGCAACATTCTTTCTTGTCGAGTCTGGCTTTCGTGAGGCAATGGGAATCACCTTACTGCGCGGCCGGTTCGTAACCGACCAAGACAACGAAAACACCTCCATCGCGATCGACATCGACGATAATTTCGCGCGGACGTATTTCTCGGGCCAGGACCCCATCGGGAAGCACATCAACTTCACCGAATTCAACGTGCAAGCTGAAGTCGTTGGCGTCGTCGGACACGTGAAACAGTATGCCCTTGATGCTGACCCCGCAGGCGCCATCCAGGCTCAGTTCTTTTATCCGTTCATGCAGATTCCCGCGAAGGTAATGCCTCTCGTCGCAAAATCTGTTGCCGTTGTGCTGCGCACGCATGGCGATCCGACTCCGATCATGGGGCAAGTTCGCGAAACGGTAAGAGAGATTGATCCGCGCCAGGTGATCTACAACGTGCAGACCATGGACGACGTGGTTGCCACCTCGTACGCCGCGCGGCGGCTCACGATGATTCTGCTCACCGGCTTCGCGGCACTAGCAATGATGTTGGCATGTGTCGGCATCTACGGCGTGGTTTCCTATTTGGTCGGACAGCGTACTCAGGAAATCGGCATTCGCATGGCCTTGGGTGCGCAACGTCGCGACATCCTGGTTCTCGTGCTCGAGGAGGGAACAAAGATGGCGTTGATCGGTGCAGTACTCGGCACGGCTGCCTCCTTGGTGTTAACGCGCCTTATCGCTAAGCAACTGTTCGGGGTCACTGCACACGATCCGTTGACCTATGCGAGTGTCGCTTTCGTTCTAATCCTCGTGGCGATCGCCGCGTGTCTTGTTCCAGCGCGACGGGCAGTGCGAATGGATCCCATGAAGTCGCTACGCTGGGAGTAAGCTGTCGATTACCTGACAGCTTCCCATCAGACTCCGATGGTCGCCTCCGCTGCGCCTTTAGATTGGTCCGCCACGCCGGACTGGTGGCGGCACCGTCAGACGGTGCTTCTACCAAGCATGAGGTTACGCTCACCGCCTACCAGGTGAATGGGACGACGGAATGGCTTGGCCGACTTCTGGCATCCTTTGTCATCCCCGCAGTTAAGGTTTAGGCTGCCATTCTGAGTTGCGGCCGATAAGCAGCCCGGAAGTATCGGAATGGCCGCCGCTACGGGCTAAGGGTTTGTGAACCGTGAGCCGTTACTGCAAAGTGAGCTTTGAAGTTTATGGTGCTCAATCATGCGCCGGATCAGCTGTGATAATAGTCTTGCTAACTGGATTTCGAACTGAGGGGAACGAATGAGCGATCAGAAAAATGCAAGTAGCATAACTCGACGCCGTTTCGGCGTCCTTGTTGCGGCCGGCGCAGCGTGTACGGCGTTCGTTGCCCCAGAGGCTCAGCAGCCGGATGCCGCCACGACACGCCTGGCTCCGGGAACTTTCCGGCGACCACTTGCGCCGGACACGCCGGCATTCGATGGGCCGCCGGAGTTCACGCGCGGAGACGTTGCGCCCAAGGTACAGCCTTTCCCAATGATTCAGGTTCGACTGCTGCCAAACAATGTTTACTTCGATTCGCAGGAGTGGAACCGCGGATATATGGCACGACTGTCGGCCGACCGCCTCCTGTATACCTTTCGCGCTAATGCCGGACTACCGGTGGGGTCAGCGAAGCCGCTCGGAGGTTGGGAACAGCCGGAGAACGGTCAGCGATCCAGTGAACTGCGCGGTCATTTCGGCGGCCACTTCCTTAGCGCCAGCGCGCAACTGGC
>JACXTT010003789.1_pt1 | contig 22947 bp, 20 predicted proteins | sample 9270951 | NCBI WGS metagenome assembly JACXTT01 (sample SAMN15532306, study PRJNA645909) | rock metagenome | isolation source: weathered quartz diorite | place: Puerto Rico | collected 2017-06-21
CCTGCCATGACACCCTGCTGTCCAGATACAGCCGCCGCACCAGATCGTCATCGATGACGGCATCGGACACGGCCCTTCCGTGCGTTTCCAGCGATTGAAAGAGGCTTTCCAGGACAGGCATGGGCGGATCGGCTACATGAAAAAACGGGGCATGCACGGGCGCAAGTTTAGCAGGCCGCGCTGCCCCGCAAGCAGAGGTGGCGCCGGAAATTCGGACAGTCGGATAAGTGGAAAAGCTGGGGCCTGAGCCAGCCATAATGGCGGGCATAAAGGCCCCAGAAGATGACAAAACGAAGCAGACGGACCCACTCGGCGGTATTCAAGGCCAAGGTGGCCATGGCCGCGCTCAAGGGCGACAAGATGCTGGCGGAGCTGGTCCAGCAGTATGACGTGCACCCGAGCCAGATCACGGAGTGGAAGCAGCAGTTGGCGGAGCACGCCGCGGACGTGTTCGGCGGCGGCAAAACCAAGACTGCGGCCGAGCCGCCGGTGGACGTGAAGGCCCTACATGCAAAGATCGGCCAGCTAACGCTGGAGAACGATTTTTTAGCTCCATCCGCCTCGATGGTGAAGTACACCCGCTCCCCGTCGTCGGACGGCTTCGGCGAATGTATCGAGAAGGAATGTGGCATTTTCAACTCCTCTGGCTTGATGAAGGAATCGTAGCAGGAGCGTGTTAGTCCAGATCTTGAATGATGTCGATCGCCCGCTTGCCGTAATAGAGCGCTGCCTGCTCTGCCGCCGCGCGGGTGAAGTAGTCGCTGCGGTCGCCTGCCGGCCCGTAGATCATGTCGTCGTCCCGGTCAGCCGTGTAGCGGATGGCAATCATGTAGCCCCACTTTTGCCCTGGGGGCGGTTCCATTCGGCCCATCTCCGCGATCTCAAAGGCGATCGCGTGGACATACATGCCACGGTACTCCTCAGTGATCCAGCGCATCCGTTCGCTCATGCCTCCCCCCCTACCCAACGGATCTGGATCTTGCCAGGCTCAACTGTGCGCGTCCACCCAGGCCTTCACCCAGGCGATCCCGGCTTCCGCAGCACGCTCAAACGAGGGGTAGTACCCGGCCTACGACCAAGATAAGGCCTTATGCTCTGCAGCGCATAAGGCCTCATGGTGGCCAACTCTCTCCTTGGTCCGCCGCTTTTGGCAGCCAGCCAATGCGAGTCATTGGGTGGGATCGAGCGCGCTCACTACGCGTTCGCGACCACCCCTTTCCCAATCTCCTTTGCCAGCGCCGCGAGCTTTGCGCTGTTCTCTTGTTTGTCTTTTGGAAGGGTGCGCAAAGTGGCCATCCATCCCTTGTATGCGGCAAACGCCAACGGGGAAATCGCTGTCAGCCGTTCCATGCGCCCCACTTTCGAGACGATCACAGCGCTGACCAACCCGGGGCGGAGAAGATTACCGATCCCGAATTCGATGATCTCGGCGCATTCATCGGTTAGCAAGCTCGAGGGTATGACCGCCGCACTTGCAGATGCCACAGCGCCAATGATGTCGACCACAAACCCGGTCTCGTTCCGCGCACTGAATTTTCCGACGTGGCCAGGAGATCGAATGAACGTCGAATCGGCGCGTTGTAGCGCCTTCATGATGACGCTTTCTCCAATGGGTTTCCTGGCTATGAACTGGATGCGCTTTCCGAATAGTCCAGAGCGCCCGGCATCCTCAATGACAACGCCCGCCGCAGCAGAGTAGGCAAGAAAAGCGTAGTTCCCAATCACGGCGAGCTTGTCTGCGAAGTTTTCATGTCGGAATGCATCGAGCAATTCAATCAGGATTACTGGCGCACGCCCATCGATCAGCAACCGATTTGCGTCTTCCTCCCGCTTTACCTTCGTTCGTATCTCGACCGCCTTCTGCGGTGATTGAATCTGATGCCGCCAATCCGACACAGAGGCCTCATAGTCGGCAAAGACCTGGGATGCTGCCAGATAGCTGTCGTACTCCGGTTCAGCAAGGCGGCGGAGATGATACCCCGCTACGTTCGGCGCAAAGGCCGGACGTGGCCGTTTTGCCTCCTCCGCCGCCTTCGCAGACTGCTTTGGCGTGGCCGGACTATCGGCTGCTCCCGGATTTTCGTGCCTCGTTGTTTGACGGCGAGCCGGTTTTTGGGCGGCCGCTGGCGCGGGCGCTGGCTCAGTCTCTAAGCCCGCGAACCTGCGCAGATGGACAAGTCTGTCCTCTGCGATCTTCCCTTTCGGAATGTCGATGATCACTCGAATGAATAAGTCGCCGACTTTCCCGGCCTGCGCGTCGCGCAGCCCGAGTCCCGACAGCTTCAACGACTTCCCAGCTCCGGTGCCAGGCGGAATCGTGACGCTGTACTCCTGGCCAAAGACATCGATGTTCCTGGTGCCCCCAAGCATGGCTGAGATGCAATCCACGCGGCCTTCGGTATAGACGTCGAGCCCCTTCAGATACGTCTTCCCTTCCTTGCGGACAGAGATTGTACAGAAGACGTCGCCGCTCTCCCCTCCGTTCGACCCGGGGCTGCCTTGCCCGATCAGCCTTAGCTTTCTGCCCGGCAGGGTGTTTGGTGGAACAGTGACTTCAAGGGAGCGGCTGCCCTTGATCCTGCCCGTGCCGTCACACGCAGTGCAGTCACGGGTATGGCCCATCGAGTCGCACGACTTACAGTACTGCCACTTTTTCCCAGTGAAATAGTGTCCGCTTCCACCGCATTTCTGGCAGAGGTGAATGGTGGCCGCCTGCCCGGTGCCGTGACAGCTCGCGCATCGCTCGTCAATTGGAACCTTGACCGTAACCTTGCCGCCCCTGAGGGCAGTTTGGACTTCGATCGCAACTTTGATGTGGATGTCTTCGCCGCGGACCGGCGTCGGTTTTGCTCTGCCATACGCGCGATAGGCATGCTGGAAAGCTTCTTCTGGTGTTCTGGCTGACCGGGCCCACCACGGCATGGAGTCGTCTTCGCCCTCCTCCTTAGGCACACCCCAGATAGCGTCGTAGTCGCGACGCTTGGTTGGATCAGATAGCGTTTCATACGCTTGCTTGACGGTCTTGAACTTCTCCTCGGCCTTCCTTCTGTCGTCGGCCGTCTTGTCATGATGCCGGTCCGGATGCCACTTCATTGCGAGGCGGCGATAGGCCTTCTGAATCGCGTCCTGGGAAGCGACTTCTTCGATTCCAAGGATAGAGTAATAGTTGTCGGTCATTCCCGCGCCACGAGGATCCTCCCGAACCCTTAGGGTGGCACAGCCTCGGCTTCTTGGCTAGCAGGAACCGGGACGTGCAGCTCGCGCGGGATCGGACGTCGTGGCGTCCGGGACGGATCGGCGATGTCTGCGGCCTCCAGCCGTCGGCCATTCGCTTGAGGCGCCCCGTCTTCGCCCAAGCGGACAAAGACCATCTTGGCGACCATGAGGATGCTATTGCCGGTCATTGTATTTCGGACGTGGCATCTCAGGGTGACGGAGGTGTGCCCGAATTCGGTCTCCTAAATCAGCGAATGTCTCCTCTTTGCTCGGGCGCCCGCCAGGCAGAGCCCACTTGCTTCCGTCCCTAGAAACAAGCAGCACACGGTCGCCGCGTACGCAAACAACTGTGGCCCTGGTTTTGGATTTCACAATCCGCCCCTGCAATGGAAGTCCCCGCAGAATGCATCATAATCGCCGCTCGGGAAAGGGCCTCCTTGCAAGGAAATGCCGCGGCCCATCGATTGCGGCATAAGTTGGCCCGGCGCAAAGACCACGCAGAAATGGGTACGCCCCTACTATCCTGTGCGCCACGGTGAGGAGAGGGACATTTCAAAGCCATGAGCCGAGCCGCCCAACGCAAGGTGCAGGCGCTTGCCAGCGACCCACACAAAGGCGAAATCCGCGACGTCGTCGTCGGTGCTATGCCGGTAGCCTAATGGCTTGAACAGGGACAACGACCCGCGGCTTGCCGACCAGGTCTCGGCACGAAAGTATCTCCCAGTGCTTGTTGAACTGTCGCACTTCGGCGCTAGGGAACTTCCGACGCAGCGTCGGCGAAAGTAAAGCCTGAACCGTGACCTGGCACAGCCATGCAGCCAAAGGTTGCTCGACCGCCAAGCCCCCTGCCGGCCAGCCGCCAGGCATGCGCTGGTGCACGTGTCCGAGATCGAGCGAGTCGGCTTGGGCGTTGCCGAGCTGCGCACTTTTGCGCAGCAGGAAAATCGGGTGAATATTACCTGGCGCGCGCCCGCCGAAACAAGCGCAGCCAGACCAGCCACCCGCGTAAGGTCTCAGGCAAGCGGTATGCAGTCCCGGAAGTCCTCATGCAGCTTTCGCACGGGCACCATGCATGCCTCTGGGTCGGCGGATACCAGCGCCGCCATCTGCGCCGCCAAGCAGACCAGCGCGTTCGCGTTGCGGATGACGTTGTCAACAAGCTCATCGGTGTACCCGGCACCGGATCTTGCCATTGGATGCATGCCGCCATGCGTGAAGCTACTGAGTGCACCCCAGTTCAGCGCGCGATACTGGTCAAGATTGGCGACAACATCCTGCACTCTCGGCTCGCCCAGCTTGAGGAGCTGGTCGAACATGGCGTTCACACCCGGCGCCTTTTCGGCAGCACGCCCTGAATCCTGAGACAGTGGTTCGTGATACTGGAGAACCCACTTCTCGTCAGCCGCTTCTAGAAGCCAGACGCCCCGAACCAATGTCTCAAACTGCGGACGAAACAGCGCCATGGCTGCGTTCGGCAGGCCGATACTGAGTAAGGCAAGTGCTCCCGTGGCATGCTCAACCGACATGAGCGCACATTGATAGGCTGATACCGCCCTCTTATTTTCGCGCGGCTGCGAATTCCCGATGCACGCGACGGCCGCTTTGTGGAAAGCAGCGGTACGCTCCAGCAAGTCACACTGCATTTCAGCCCTCATTGTCGCTTGCCCGCGTATTGCGCATTGCCATGCGGAATGAACTCGCGCTCGTCTCGCGGCCGGATACTAAACGAGACCTCTCGATAGCTGGCAGTGCAGGGTAATGACATGGGCTTCCCCCGAAGAGATGCCTCGCATTCTATAGCTTTCGCGCCCACTGCACGCACGTTCTCACGCACGGCCAGCCGCCGGTCATCACCAAGACCTGGCACACCCGGTTTCTCTGTTACCGGACCTATGCCGTGATGCACTCTGCCCAGGCGCGAACGGCGATCTGGTCGGCTGAGCACCTCGCTCCCGAGGCGGTGGCCGCCACCCGTGCTTGTCGCCGCCGGTATTGGGCTTGCTCACGCCCACGTTGGCGTGCAGGTGCAGCTGCGGCGACTCGATGATCCTGACGATCAGGTCGGCAACGCTCTTACGCGAAACAACGGTGCCCTTGAACGGCTCACCGCGCGCGGTCAGCTCGTAGTCCACTTCGTCGTTGTCCGTCAGCCATGCAGGGCGCAGGATGGTGTAGTCCAGTCCCGAAGGATGGTGGCGTTGTTCCACTCGCCAAACTTGCCCGGCATCTCGTCGTAGATGCCCAGCGGCACGAAGACCAGCCGCCTGACGCCGGCCGCCGGCCGCCGGCCGCCTGTATGGCCGCAATGACGTGCTTGGCCTGAACGTCAAGGTCCGAGCTTTTCAGGTGGCCACGACTGGCGCGCTCCCTTTCGCCGCTGTTCAACCAGCGCACCGATGAATGGGATGGCTCGTCGGAAAACCGCATGCGCTTCCCGCTGACAGTGGTGCAGGAGGTCAGGCGCGTGCTTGCTGACCAAGCGCGGCGCCCCTTCCTGCTGGGCTACCACATCTCGCCTGAAGAGCCTGGCGAGCATTGGCGATGCTTGCGCCCTTATGACCGCTTGGTCGAGAACGGCGGGGCCGTCTTCAATCGCGCCCGTCTTAAGCCATTTGCGAATCAGCCGAACACGCGCTGCTCGCCTTTCCGATGCGGAACGATTGCTATCGCTCCTTCTTCCTTCCCCTACGGCCCCCAGGCATGCGATCCAACCCCTGAGACGTGCTTACTCAGCTGTGTGCGCCAGTCTGCACCTGCATGCAATGCAACCAAAGTTTCACGTAGGATTTTATTTGACACCAGAGTTTCACTCACCTATATTTCTGAAACCGAAATTTCATTCGGACCCAATCATGACCCCATCGTTGCAAGACAAGATCCTCGCGCTCCACGACCAGCTCACGGAAAGCGAGCACCGCCTGGCCGCCGTCACCCTCGAGTGCATCGGCAACCTTGCGGCCTACTCGGCGACCGAGCTGGCGCAGAAGGCCGGCGTTTCCAAGGCGACGGCCGGACGGTTCTTCCGCCGCCTTGGCTACGAGAATTTCAACGAGGTCCGGTCCCTTCTGCGCGACGAGTCCGACCGCGGCTCACCGCTGTATGAGTTGGCCGGCGTCCAAGCACCGGCGGACGAGCAGGCGCCGCTGGCGCGCCACCTCGCCAATGACATGCAGAACCTCGCCCACACCTTCGACCGCCTGAATCCGGCCGACGTCGAGCGCGCCGTCGCGATATTCGCCGGTGCGCGGCGGTTCTTCATCGCCGGCTTCCGCAACGGCCGAGTACTCGCGCAATACGCGTGGGCGCTACTAACGCAGTTGCGGCCGGACGTGACCCTAGCGCCGGGCGCTGGCCTGAACCTCGCCGAAGACTTGGCGGACCTGCGCGCCGGCGACGTACTGCTGGTGATGGACTTCCGCCGACGCGTGACGCTGCTGTGGCCGATGGTCGCCCACGCCAACCGCGTCGGCGCCAAGGTCGTGATCCTGACCGACCCCAGCGCGACGGATCTGCCGGCGCGCTCCGACGTAGTGCTCCGCTGCGTCAACCACGGCGCCGCGGTATTCGACTCCTACGTCGCCGCCATCAGCCTGATCAACCACCTTTGCACAAGCCTCGCGCTGGTCCTCGGCGACGCGGCGCGCGAGCGGCTCGAGGAAATCGAGTCACTCCATGACCACTACGGCGACCTCCATCGCTAGATCCCAACCAAGGAGACTGTCTTGAATCATCCGCTCCCCAACTTGAAGCTGCAGTGCGCCCTGAACCCAGCCGCCACGCCCGGCGCGCCCTACGGGGCCCGCCAGCAAGCCGTGCTCGGCGGCGAAGCCTTCGCCCGCGCGGCCGTGCAGATCCGCCGCTGGCCGGGCTACGCGCCGACGCCACTGGTCGCCCTCGACGGCCTCGCGCGTGCCGCCAGTGTCGCCCAAATCTTCTACAAGGACGAAGGTGGCCGCTTCGGGCTGGGCAGCTTCAAGGCACTGGGCGGTGCCTACGCGGTCAGCCGCCTGCTGGTGCGTGAGATCGCCAGCCGGCTAGGCGTGAGCGACGTGTCGGTAGACGATCTCCTGTCGGGCCGCTATGCCGATGTGGCGCGCGACATTACCGTGACCTGCGCCACCGACGGCAACCACGGCCGCTCGGTCGCCTGGGGCGCGCAGCGCTTCGGTTGCCAGTGCGTGATCTATATCCACGCCACCGTCAGCGAAGGCCGCAAGGCGGCCATCGAGCAGTACGGCGCGCAGGTGGTCCGCACCGCCGGCAACTACGACGACTCGGTACGCCAGGCGGCCGACGACGCGGCGCGGCTGGGCCGCTTCGTGGTGTCCGACACTTCCTACGAAGGCTATATGGAGGTGCCGAAGGATGTGATGCAGGGCTACGCGGTGATGGCCGACGAGGCGCTGCGTCAGTTGCCGGACGGCCAGCTTCCGACCCACGTCTTCCTGCAGGGCGGCGTGGGTGGACTCGCCGCCGCCGTGTGCGCGCACTTCTGGGAAGTACTCGGCGACAAGCGCCCGCGCTTCATTGTGGTCGAGCCGGACAAGGCCGCCTGCCTGTATGAAAGCGCGCGCGCCGGCAAGCCGGTGGCGGTCCACGGCGACCTCGACACGGTGATGGCCGGTCTCGCCTGCGGCGAAGTCTCGCTGCTGGCGTGGGAAGTCCTGCATCCCGGCGCGCATGCCTTCCTGACCATTGACGATGCCTCTGCACTCGACAGCGTGCGCCTCTTGGCCGACGGCCGCTATGGCGATACGCCCATCGTGGCCGGCGAATCGGCGGTCGCGGGGCTGGCCGGCTGCCTCGGCGCGATGGCCGATGCCGCCGTGCGCGAACAGCTCGGCCTGACTGCTGCCAGCCGGGTGCTAGTGTTCGGCAGCGAAGGCGCGACCGACGTTGCACTGTACGAGCGCATCGTCGGCCGGCTGCCGGAAGACGTGAGGAAAGCAGCGTGAACGCTACCCTCGACCTTGAACAGACGGCGCGAATCGACCTGCCCCGCCTGCTGCGCCGGATCGCCGCGCTCGGCGAAGTCGGTGTCATCGACGGCGGCGGCGTCTGCAGGCTCGCCCTGACCGACGAGGACGGCGCCGGGCGCGACCTCGTGGTGTCTTGGATGCACGAACTGGGCTTGTCGGTCAGCATCGACGCCATCGGCAATGTGGTCGGCGTACGTGCCGGCCGCGAAGACCTCCCGCCCGTGATGACCGGCTCGCACATTGACACCGTCCGCACCGGCGGCCGCTACGACGGCAACCTCGGCGTGCTCGCTGGCCTGGAGGTCATGGCGGCGCTCGACGACGCCGGCATCGTCACGCGTCGCCCGCTGGCAGTGGCCTTTTTCACTAATGAGGAAGGCGCGCGCTTCGCCCCCGACATGATGGGCAGCCTTGTGTTCCAGGGCGACCTTCCGCTGCGGCAGGCGTTGGATACGCGTGGCATCGACGGCACCACGGTCGGTGAGAACCTCGCCCGGATCGGCTATGCCGGACCGGCGCCGGTGGGCCGCAACCGCGTCCATGCCTTTGTCGAACTGCACGTGGAGCAGGGTCCGGTGCTGGAGCATGAGGACATCACCATCGGCGCGGTCACCGGCGTGCAAGGCATCCACTGGACCGAGTTCACCGTCGAGGGCACGTCCAACCATGCCGGCACCACGCCGATGCGGCTGCGCCACGACGCCGGCCTCGTCGCCGCGCGGATCGCCTGCTTCGTGCGGGACCTGTCGCGCGAACTTGGCAGCGCCCAGCTCGCGACGGTCGGCCAGGTGCAGTTTTTCCCGAATCTGGTCAACGTGATTCCGAACCGCGCGGTGTTCACGGTCGACCTGCGCAATACCGACGACGCGGCGCTCGCCGACGCTGTGCAGCGCACGCTGGCCTATGCGCAGGACATCGCGAAGGCCGAGGGCGTGCGCCTCACCCACCGCACGCTGGCTGACTTCGCGCCGGCGGCGTTCGACGAAGGCATGGTCGCCCGCGTCGAGGCCATCGCGCTCCTCCATGGCCACAGCGTGCGGCGCATGCCGAGCGGCGCCGGCCATGACGCCCAGATGCTCGCCCGCATGTGCCCCGCCGGCATGATCTTCGTGCCGAGCGTAGGCGGCCTTTCGCATAACGTCGCCGAACTGACCCACGACCACGACATCCAGGCCGGCGCCAACGTGCTGCTCGACCTGATGCTCGAGCTGGCCGCATGACATTCACCGCATAACTGGAGACACCCCATCATGTCCCGCTTCGTCCACGTCGCCGCAGCCCAGCTCGGCCCCATCCAGCGCAGGGATTCGCGCCGCGACGTCGTCGCCCGCTTGCTGGCCCACCTGCACCACGCCCACGAGATGGGCTGCCACCTCGTGGTGTTCCCCGAGCTGGCGCTGACCACGTTCTTCCCGCGCTGGTACATGGAAGACCCCGAGGAACTCAACGCCTTCTACGAGCGCGAGATGCCCGGCCCCGAGACGCGCATCCTATTCGAGACCGCCGCGCGGCTCGGCATCGGCTTCTACCTCGGCTACGCGGAACTGGCGGTCGAAGGCGGCGTCGAGCGCTGCTACAACACTGCCATCCTCGTCGGCCGCGACGGCAAGATCGCCGGTAAATACCGCAAGGTGCATCTGCCCGGCCACGACCAGCATGAGCCGTGGCGCGCCTTCCAGCATCTCGAGAAGCGCTACTTCGAGCCGGGCGACGACTTCGGCGTCTGGCAGGCGTTTGGCGGCGTGATGGGCATGGCGCTGTGCAACGACCGCCGCTGGTCGGAAACCTACCGCGTGATGGGCCTGCAGGGCGCCGAAATGATCCTGCTCGGCTACAACACGCCCGTGCACAACCCGCCCGCGCCGGAGCACGACGACCTGTCGATGTTCCACAACCACCTGGTGATGCAGGCCGGCGCCTACCAGAACGGCACCTGGGTGGTCGGCGTGGCGAAGGCCGGCAAGGAGGAAGGCTGCGAGATGATCGGCGGCACCTGCATCATCGCGCCGTCCGGCGAGATCGTCGCGGCCTGCTCGACCAAGGGCGACGAGCTGGCCATCGCGCGCTGCGACCTTGACCTGTGCCAGTCGTACAAGACCACGACGTTCAACTTCGACCGGCACCGCCGCCCCGAGGCCTACGGCCGCATCACCAGCCAGCGGGGCGCCACGCCGCCGCAAGCCGTGGCCGCGTAGCCGGCACCCTTCCCCGCCCCCCTTCCCGAATCCATAAAAAAATAACGCGATGCAGGCGCTTTCGGGCGCCCGCAGGGGGCGTTGTTGTCTCACCAAATCCAAAGGAGGAACATAGTGAGCGATTCCCTGCACTCCGCGCAGCCGCTGCGCACCCCGGCCACAACCCCGAACACCGGGACGACGGACACGATGGAAGCGCACGATCACGCGCTGTACCGCAAGGTGGCCTGGAGACTGCTGCCTTTCCTGATGGCCTGCTACGTGGCTGCCTTCCTCGACCGCGTCAACGTCGGCTTCGCCAAGCTCCAGATGCTGGACCAGTTGAAGTTCAGCGACACGGTGTACGGTCTCGGCGCCGGCATCTTCTTCATCGGCTACTTCCTGTTCGAGGTCCCGAGCAACGTTCTGATGCACCGCATCGGCGCGAAGAAGACGCTGGCGCGTATCATGATCTTGTGGGCCTGCATCTCGGCCTGCATGGCACTGACAAGGACTCCGACGCAGTTCTACGTCCTGCGCTTCCTGCTCGGCGCAGCCGAGGCCGGCTTCTATCCCGGCATCATCCTGTACCTCACCTACTGGTTCCCGTCACATCGCCGCGGGGCGGTCATCGCGGTATTCATGACCGCAGTGCCAATGGCCGGCATCCTCGGCGGGCCGCTGTCCGGTTGGATCATGGAGAGCATGCACAACCACTACGGCTTTGCCGGCTGGCAATGGATGTTCCTGCTCGAGGCGATTCCATCGATCGTGCTTGGGCTGGCCGTGGTGTGGTATCTCGACGACCGCATAGCCGACGCGCAATGGCTGAGTGCGGCTGAGAAGAACCGCCTTGCGCACAACATCGCGGCAGAAAAGGCTGCCAAGGTCGAGCACGTGTCGCTGCTGAAGCTGTTCCGGGACCGCCGCGTGATCCACATGGCGCTGATCTGTTACTGCACGGTATCCAGCCTGTCGGGCCTGGCGTTCTGGATTCCGTCGGTGATCCGCTCGACGGGCGTAGTCTCGCTGCTGGACGTGGGACTGCTGACGGCGATCCCGAACGCGTTCGCGGTGGTGTCGATGATTTTGGTGTGCCGTCACTCGGACCGGACGCGCGAGCGGCGCTGGCACATGGTGGTGCCTTTCCTCGTCGGCGGCGCCGGGCTGGCGCTCAGCACGCTGTTCAGCCACAACCCCACGCTCGCGGTGGCGATGCTGTCGGTGGCTGCGGCGGGCTGCATGGTCTGCTCGCCGCTGTTCTGGAGCCTGCCGACCGCATTCCTCGAAGGCCGCAGCGCGGCGGCCGGCATCGCGGCGATCAATTCCTTCGCCGGCCTCGCCGCCTTCGCCAGCCCCTACGCGATCGGCTGGATCAAGGACCTGACCGGCTCGACCGACTGGGGTATGTACTTCCTCGCCTCCTTCACCGTGATCGGCGCACTACTGGTGCTCCGCGTGCCGGCCACGCTGGTCAACCGCTGACAACAAGAGAAATCAGACATGATCGATCAAGCAAGCAATCTCAGTGACGTCGCCGCACTAGCGCGCGAGATGGTGCGCATTCCCAGCCTCTCGGGCCAGGAGGGCGACCTCGCCGCCCTGCTGATGCGCCGCATGTCCGAAGCCGGCTTCACGTCGGTGACGATGGATCGCAACGGCAGCGTGCTCGGGCTGATCGGCCCCGAGGACGCAGACGTGGCGCTGCTGTTCGACGGCCATATGGACGTCGTGCCGGTCACCGGCCAGTGGCGCTTCGAGCCGTTCGGCGGCACGATCCACGACGGTCGGCTGCACGGACGCGGCAGCACCGACATGAAGGGCGGCATCGCCGCGGCGATCTGCGGCGTCGCGGCGGCAGCCCGGAAACGGCCGCTGCGCAAGCGCATCGCGGTTTCCGCCAGCGTGCTGGAGGAAGTCATCGAAGGGCACGCGCTGGCGTCGGTGCTAGGCCGGTGCGATCCCGCGGCGGTGGTCATCTGCGAACCGTCGAAACTGCAGGTCAAGACGGGACAAAAGGGCCGGCTCGAGATCCGGCTGATCTTCCACGGCAAACCGGCGCATGCGGCGACGCCCCACCTCGGTGTCAATCCGTTGAACGCCGCCGCACGCGCGCTAACCTCGCTGGAAGGACTGCAACTGCCGACCGACCCGGTGCTTGGCGCTGCGCTGCTGGTGCCGACGGACATCGTCTCGTCGCCTTATCCGTCAATCTCGATGATCCCGACGTCCACCACCATTCGCTTCGACCGCCGTACCCTTGACGGCGAGACGCGCGAGGACGTCCTCGGTCAGATCGACGCCTGCCTGCGTGCCGCCGGTCTGCACAACTTCTCGCTAGCGGTGTCAGACGACGAGGTGCGGACCTTTACCGGCGAGTCGGCGCGACCGACCCGCTGGCTACCGGCATGGCAGCAGCCGGACGGCGCCCCGCTCGTGCAAGCCGCCGTGCGTGCCATCGCGCAGGCCGGTCGCTCACCACAGGTCGGGAGCTGGGCGTTCTGCACGAACGGCTCCGAATCCGCCGGCCGCCGCCGTATTCCGACCATCGGCTTGGGGCCGGGGTGCGAGGAGGATGCGCACACCATCGATGAATCGATCGCGCTGGAACAACTAGAGGGGGCGCAGGAGATCTATTGCAACCTGGTGTTGGAAATCGCCTGACGGGACGACGCCGCCAGGTACATCGACCGGCCGGTCAGTCCCATGGCTTAGTGGTCGCGGAAGTACGCAGAGCTTGATCGGCACCTGCGCACTTTCCCAGCCCCGAAGATGCTGAGCTAGAATCCCATAGCCCTCGCGGCCCCTTTTCCCGACGATGAATCCCGGACCGCATGACGTCCTGAGCCGAATCCTTTCCGCCTGCAAGGCCGAACGCGCCGTGACGGCAAGCTTCCGGCTCCACGCGCCGTGGGCATTGCGCTCGGCCGGCACCGAGGGCGCACTGATCCACATGTGTACCGGACCCGGGTACTGGATCTGCACCGATGGCGGTGCCCCTGTCGAGATCGGTCCGCGCGATATCGTCATGCTGCCACGCGGCACCCCCCATACGGTGTCATCGACACGCGATCTCGGTGGTAGCGTCGTGGCCTTCGCCGATCTGCTGAAGGCGCACATGATCGGCCGCCATGGCGACCATCCGATCGAACTGACTTACGGTGCGGAGGGCGCGGACATCCCACCCACGCAACTGTTCTCCCTTCACCTGTGGATGCCAATGAGGCGCGAGTCAGCGGATTCCATAGGGGCCCGCAACGGCAGTACTCGGCTGCAACAAGGCCGGTATAAAGCTGCAAACCGTTCCTGATTGCCAAGGGTCAGATGCAATGCCACGAAGGGAGCAATCCGTCCGCTGCAGCGCAATTCTATTCACTGGCAGCATAAGTCAGTTGTGCCCTCGGGCATCTTGTTGTCCTCGCTCCCTTACAGCGACAGAGCCCGCGTGCCAGCATGGCCCTGCGCGATATCGTGTCAGCGGTCATCATCAGTCATGCCTCCACTGCCTGAATGCTCGGATACGAGAAAACCTTGCCGAGATGCGCCTCGCCCGGCACGTAGAGCCGCAGCGCCACGTAGAAGGGCCCTGCCGGCGCCGGCAGCCAGTTGCCGTGGCGCGCCGCATCGCGTGGCGCCACGGCGCCCAGGTGCAGGCGCAGGCTGCCGTCCGGTTCATGGCGCAGGCTCTGCGAGCGGTCGCCCAGCGAATACCGGCCGATCGGGTTTTCCACCAGCATGCAGTCGCCCTTGTCGTACATGGTCAGCGACCAGAACGCACCCACCTGCGGCAGCTGGCCCGCGGGGAACACCAGCTCATGCGGCTCAGTGCCGTCCAGCGGGCGGCCGTGCGCGTCGCAATCGGCGATGATGTACATCGCCTCTTCCATGCCAAGCGCGCCGATGTAGTTGCGCGCCACCTGCGCGCGCTCGGCATAGCGCATGCCGAACGACGCGCCGATCTCGACCGGCAGGCTCCAGCCGCCGCCCAGCGCGGACGGCATCGGCGTGGCCAGTTCGGCCAGGACTTGCTCCATGGCAGCGGCCAGCAGCGCCGCCTGCTTATCGTCCAGCGGCACGCCCTCACACGCGGCACCGAGGCCGAGCGCGGCGAAGGCTTGTACGGTCGCCGCCTCGTCCGCTGGCGGCGGATTCTCGCGCAGCGCGCGGTTCACCACTTCGGCGTAGCGCCGCACCTGCTGCGGCGACGCGCCGAGGTGTTCGTTGGGCTGCATGCCGACGTCGTAGGCGCGCACCGGGTCGCCGCCGTCCGGCAGCGTCAGCCGGATGCGGTCCTGCAGCGTATGCACCGCGGGCAGGTCGTCCGGCCCGTCCACCAGCAGCCGGCCCAGCAGCCACACCGCATTGGTCGGACAGGCGATGGGGGTGGCGCCAGCCGGCGCTTCGCCGTGCCAGCCGGGGCCGTGCAGCAGGAAGCGCCCGGCCTGCGTGCCGGTGGTGCGGCTGCCGATGTAGGCAAAGGGGTTGGTATAGAAATCGAGCAGCCCGAGCACGTAGTAGCGGCCGGCGCTGTCTGGCACCTCCAGCAACAGCGGACCCTGCGACAGGTCCAGCCAGGCATTGCTGTAGAGCGTGTCGTTGTTGGGCGTTACCACCTGCCGGTGCTGCGGGCCCAGCAGCTGGCGCGTGTGGAAGAAATGGTTGACCCAGCGCAGCGTGCCGTCCGGGCGCTCGTCGGCAAAGGCGCCTTCACGGCGGCGGCGCGGGCAAGTGGCGGCGCGCATGCGCGCCATTTCGTAGAGCGGCAACGTGTACTGCACGGCCTCGCGGGCCATGCGGGAATCGACGGGGGATGGCGTCATGGGATCTCGCTCCTTAGGCAATGCGGCGCACCGGCGGAATGCGGTACTCGCCCGCGATAAAGGCCGGCGCGGGATGGTACAGGCGCAGGATCAGGTAGAACGGGCCCGCGGGTGCCGGCAGCCAGTTGTCGGCCTGTTTGGGTCGCCGGTGCGAGATCGGGATGACCAGGCTGCCGTCTGCCTCCATGCGCAGGCCCGGCGTGCGGTCTCCCACGGCGTAGCGGCCGATCTCGTTGGCACTGAAGAAGCGGTCCTCGCCGTACAAGGACACGGACCAGAACGCCTGCGCCGGCGGCAGCATGCCGGGCGGGAAGCGCAGCTCGTACGCGTGCACGCCATGCAGCGGCTCGCTGTCGGCATCGAAATCGGCCATCGCATAAATGGCCTCGTCGGCGCGCAGCGCACCGAGGCCCTTCATCGCGGTGCAGGCGCGCTGCAGCCAGTCGTCGCCATAGACGCCCAGCTTCAGGCTGTAGCCCCAGCTCTTGCGGCCCTGGCTGCGCGTATGCGCCTCGATCAGTTGCATGGCTTGGCGATACGCATTCTCCAGGCCGGCGCGGACCTCCGCGCGCAATGCCGTCACGTCGATCTCGCCCTCCAGCTTCAGGCCGGCCTTGCGCAGCAGCGTGAATGCGCCCAGTTCGCGCTCGGTGGGCGGGTACTCGCGCAGCGCATTGAACAGGTTCTGGAAGAAGTCGAGCGCCTCTTTGCCGGTATCGCACCATGCGCGTACGCATTGCGGCATCGTCTTGCCCGGCGCGTCGAGCGCAAAGCCGCTTTCGAACGCATGGGCCGCGGCCAGGTCGTCAGTGCCCTGCACCAGCACGCGCCCCAGCAGCCACACCAGCGAGGTCGGGCAGGCCACGACATGCTCGCCTTCAGCGTGCTGGCCGGGGCCGACCAGCGTCACGGCGCCACCTTCGGCCGGCACGTTGCGCGGCCCCAGGTTCTCGAAGTTGTTGGTGTAGGCATCCAGCAACTCCACCACGTAGTACCGGTCGCGTTGCGGCAGCGGCGGCACGCGCAGCGTGACCGGCCCGTCGGCCAGGTTGGCCCAGCAGCAGAAGTACAGCAGGTCATTGGCGGGCGTGACGACGTCGCGGTCTTCATGCGTCCACTGACGCTCGCTCGCCGACAGCGCGTTGACCGGGGCGCGGCCATAGCCGGTGGCCTCGCAGACCGCGGTCTGCACCTTGCAGGTACGGATCGTTTCGACCAGTGGATAGCCGTAGATCACCAGCGGTATGGCGGCTGCGGCAACCAGCGCTTCCTGGCTGGAGCTGTAGACGGGTGCGGAGAAGAACTGTGGCGCGGGATGGTTCATGCAGGGCTCCGGAAAATGGGCGGACATAGTAGGGACGCGTGGCGGCTCATTCCTGGGCCGCACCGCTCGACTTGACCAGAGCGGCCCAGGCGGGCACATCGCTGCGCATCTGCGCAGCGAAGGCGCTGCGCGGCTGGGGGGTGTAGCGCATGCCGAGGGCGTCGGCCTGCGCCTTGATGGCGGGATCGCGCATGACGGCATTCGTGGCGCGTTCGAGCTTGTCGACGATCTCGGCAGGCGTGCGCGCGGGGGCGAACAGCGCGAACCAGCTGTCGACGCCGAACGCCACGCCCGCTTCGGTAAAGGTCGGCACATTGGGCAGCGCGGGCGAACGCTCGGAGCCGGTGACCGCCAGCGCCCTCACCTTGCCGCTGCGGATCAGCGGCAGCGTGCCGGCGAGGTCGGACATGGCCACGGGAAGCGTGCCGCCCATCACGTCGGTCAGCATCGGGCTGACGCCCTTGTACGGGATGTGGCGCAGGTGGATGCCGCCCAGCACGTTGAGGCTTTCGCCGGCGAGATGGCCGCCGGAGCCGTTGCCCCACGAGCCGTAGGTCAGGTCGGCACCGGGGCGCTTGGCCGCGGCGATCAGCGCGGGCAGGTCGCGGCCGGTAAAGCCGGGGCCGGCGATCAGTACGTTGCCGCCGTAGAAGAGCCGACTGACCGGCACGAAATCGCGCAGCGGGTCATAGGGCAGCTTGGGGAAGATCGCCGGCGCGATCGCATGCGTGGCGGAGATGCCCAGCACCAGCGTGTAGCCGTCGGGCGCGGCGCGCGCGACCTGGGCCGAGCCGATAGTGCCGGTGGCACCCGCCACGTTCTCCACCACCACGGTCTTGCCGAGTTCCTTCGACAGTCCCGCCGCGACCAGCCGGCCGACCACGTCGGTGCCGCCGCCCGGGGGGAACGGTACGACCAGCCGGATCGGCTTGTCGGGATAGGGGCCGGCGTGCGCGGGGGATGCCACCCCGCACAGCGCCACGGCGAGCGCGCCCAGTCCGCGCAGCGCCATACGCCGCGCCGGCAAGTGCGTGTGCATTTGCATGTTTGTCTCCTGTCTTGTTTGAGATACTGCGTCTTGCCGCGGGGTCGGCGCCCGTCTGTGCGGGCATCCTGTCCACCGCGTTGCGCTCCGTCGCTATGAAGCGCGGCGACGGTCCGGGCGAAGCGTGACCACCGCGTCGGCGGCGACCAGCCCCTGCGCGGTGACGATGAACGGATTGATCTCGAGCGTGTCCAGGCGCTCACCCAAGTCGGCGGCCATTTGCGATACCGTGGCCAGCACCTGCGCGGCGGCATCGAGGTCCAGCACGGGATTGCCACGATGCCCCTCGCACAACGCGGCGGCGCGGCTGTCGCGCAGCATCGCTCGCGCCTGTGCGCACGACAGCGGCGCCAGCCCGCAGGCGGTCTGGCGGAAGATCTCGACGGCGGTGCCGCCGATGCCCGCTAGCGCCACCAGCCCGAACACCGGGTCGTGCCGCACGCCGACCATCACCTCGCCCCAGCCGCGCACCATGCGCGCCACCAGCACACCTTCGAACGGCACCGGCGCGCCGCCATCGGTACGCGCATGCGCCACCGCTTGCGCCATGCGGGCAAAGGCATCGCGCACCGCCTGCGCATCGACGAGGTTAAGGGCCACGCCGCCGACATCGCTCTTGTGCAGGATCTCGCGCGAGCACAGCTTCACCACCACCGGATAGCCAAGGCCTTCGGCGATGCGCACTGCCTCGTCCGAATCGCGCGCGAGTTCGTGCGGGGCCACCGGCACCCCCGCATCGGCGAGCAGGCGCATGGCCTCATATTCGGACAGCGCCGCGGCTTCGGGCGGCAGGTCGCGCAGCAGCCCATCGCGCATTCCCTGCCGGGGCTCGGCCTCTGACGATGTACCCGCGCCGCTGGCGGATTCCAGCGCCGCCGCATGCGCCAGCGTGGCGACGGCTTCGACCGCATGGCCCGGTTCGCGGAACACCAGGCAGCCGCGTGCTTCCAGCCATGCGCGCTTGTCGTCGTCGACGATGCCGGCCAGCAACAGCGGTGCGGCATTCGCGTCTTCGCTCAACGCGCCGACGGTCTGCTGCAGCTCCGGCCACAGCCGCGGCGCATTGGCACCACCCGCCAGGAAGGCCGCCACGCAGCCATAGGCGCCGCTGCGTGCCACGCCCGCGATGGCGTCCATGAACACGCGCGGCTGCGCCACCACCTGCCCCGTCACATCGATGGGGTTCGCGGTGCTGGCGAACGGGATCGCGGTGCGCAGCGCCTCGGCCGCGTCGTCCGGCATCGGCGGCAGCGGCAACCCCAGCTGTTCGGCGCGGTCGGCCATCATGATGCCCACGCCACCCGACACGGTGACGATCGCCAGCGGCGTGGCGGCACCGGCATCGACGCCGGCCGTGCGCTGCCAGGTCGCCGGCCGCCGGCCGCGAGACAGCACGTAGCCAAGCCGGAAGAACTCTTCCAGCGTATGGGCCCGGTGCACGCCGTAGGCATCGAACACCGCCTGGTACACCGCATCCTCGCCGGTCAGGCTGGCCGTGTGCGACTGCGCCGAGCGCGCGCCTGCCGCCGTGGTGCCGACCTTGGTAACCACCACCGGCTTGCCCGCCGCACGCGCCGCGGCTAGCGCCTGGCGCAGGCGCGCGCCGTCGCGGCAGCCTTCGATGTAGGCAAGGATCACGCGGGTGTTCGGATCATTGGCCAGCCACGCGATCACATCGGCCACCTGCAGACCGGCCTCGTTGCCGGTGGTGACCCAGTGGCTCAGGCCAAGCCCCGCCTCGCGCGCCAGCGCGTACGCATAGGCACCAAAGGCGCCGCTCTGGCTGACCAGCCCGACTTCGCCGACCGGCGGCACGCCGCTGAGCGGGATCGGCGAGAAGGTGGCGAACATGCGCTCGCGCAGGTTCATCGCGCCCAGGCAGTTGGGGCCCAGCAGCGTCACGCCCGCATCGCGCGCACTGCGCGCCAGCACGTCCTGCATGCGCACGCCGCCCTCCCCGGCTTCCGCGAAGCCGGAAGTGAAGACCACCGCGGCGCGCGTGCCGTTGCCGGCCAGTTGCGCCATCACGTCCTGGCTCGAGCTGGCCGGCACCGCCACGATCGCCAGGTCGACGGATTCGCCGATGTCCGCCAGCGAGCCATAGGCGCGCAGGCCCTGCACTTCGGCAGCGGACGGGTTGACCGGATAGAGGCGTCCCGCGTAGCCCAGTTCGCGCAGCAGCCGGATCGGCATGCCGCCCACCTTGTCCGGCTGGGTGGAAGCACCGACCACCGCGATCGAACGCGGGTACAGCAGGGAATTCAGGTCAACCATGTGACAGATCTCCGGATCTTGTTTTCTGGATAGTTTCGGTCGGGCCTGGCCGGCTATTGCCGCAGCCCGGTGGCGGCCTCGATGGAGCGGACCATCTCCATCAGCAGCGGCGCCACCTTCTTTTCCATCATCCCGCGCTTCACCTGCGAGCCGGGCACGGCGCAGTTGAACAGCAGCGGGCGGTTCAGGTACTTGATACGCGAATAGACGCCCACGCCGTACACGTCGATGCCGGCATCGCCCACGTTGAGCGCGAAGCCGCGCTTGGGGTAGTGCGCCACGTTGTGGCACAGCGTGTCGTAGAACGCCGCGTATTCCTCGGGCCGCTCCTCGCGGGCGGCCACCATCAGGCTTTCGAACTGCGCCTTCGACAAGGTGCACAGGTAAGCCCGGCCCATGGCCGTGCTCAGCACCGAGCGCACGGCGCCGGTTCCCGGCCGCGCCGGAGTGCCTTCGTTGTGGGTGCAGGACTGCAGGTAGGTCACGTCGAGCCGGTGCGCCACGCCCATCGACGCAGCGCCCTCGATGCGGTCGGCCAGCGCCTGCATCAGTGGCCGGGCCACGTGGCGCACCTGCAGCCCGGCCAGGTACGGATAGCCGAGCGCCAGCACCTGGGCGCTGACGAAGTACTTGTCGAGCTTGGGGTCCCAGTCGAGGTAGCCCAGCTCGAACAGCGTGCGGCAGATGCGCGAGACGGTGGCGCGCGGCAGCTGCAGCCGCTGCGCCAGTTCGCCATTGCCGAGCGGGCGCGGCTCGTCGATAAAGCAGCGCAGCAGGGCAAAGCCCTTGGCCAGCAGGCCGCCGAAGGACGGGTCCTCGCGGCGGCGTTCGGCGATGAATTGTTCGACTGGCAGGTTCATGGCGTTTTCCTCTTTACCCAGTCTGGACAGCGAGCCATCCAGTGTCAAAAAACGGAATCAATTTCCACATATTGGAAATATAGGCCATCGCCTTGACCCCTTCCGCGGCTCGCCGATAAGGTTCTCCAGCATCGGACACAGATTCGAAACCCGGCGGGAAAGCGGGACGGCGCCGAAGCAGCCGCCCTGGCAGACCGGCCAATCCAGGAGACAAGACATGAAGAACCGCACCTCGGCTGGCCGGCGGCGTGCCGTCCTGTTCACGGCGGCAGCGATATGCCTGCTGCCGCTTGGCGCACACGCCCAGGACACTTACCCGAGCAAGCCCGTGCGCCTGGTGGTGGCCTACCCCGCAGGCGGCCTGACCGACACGTTGGCGCGTGCGCTGGCGGATGGCCTCGGCAAGCAGTTGGGCCAGACCATTGTGGTCGAAAACAAGGGCGGTGCGGGCGGCATCATCGGCACCGACCAGGCGGCCAAGGCGGCGCCTGACGGCTACACCCTGCTACTGACCATTCCCGGGCCGATCACGGCGAACCTGGCGCTGTACAAGAAGCTGCCCTACGATCCGCGCACCGACCTGCGCCCGATTTCGGACATCGCCACCGCGCGCACCGTGCTGGCGGTCAATGCCGGCGTGCCGGTCAAGACCGTGGCCGAACTGATCGACTACGCGAAGAAGGAACCCGGCAAGCTGCGCATGGGTTCCTGGGGACCGGGCACCCAGCCGCATACCATCCAGACCTACATGGCCAAGAAGTATGGCGTCGACATCCTGCACGTGCCCTACCGCGGCGAGGGGCCGATGGTGACCGACCTGCTGGCCGGCCAGGTCAACGTCACGGTGGGCTCGGTCACCGCGCTGCAACAGCACTTCGCCGGCGGCAAGCTGCGGCCGCTGGCCGTGACCGGACCGCGCCGCGCCAGGTCGCTGCCCGACGTGCCGACCTTTGCCGAGGCCGGCTATCCCGACGACGCCTACCGGCTGACCGGACCGATCACGCTGATGGCGCCGGCCAGGACGCCCCAGCCCATCATCGACCGCCTGGGCCGCGAGGTCAGCGCGCTGGTGAAGAGCCCGGCCTTCTCCAAGCGCATCGAGGACATGGGCGCCGAGCCCATCGGCAACACCCCGTCCGAGGCGGCCACCGCCTACACGGCCTACCTGCCCGTGGTGCTGAAGCTGACCGCCGACACCGGGGTCACGCTGGACTGACGCCCCAACCGGATTGCCTGCCATGTGCCTCAGCCAGATCCAGGACTTCATCGCGGTGGCGGAAAGCGGCAGCATCCGTGCCGCGGCCAGGACTCGCGACGTATCGGCACCCGCCCTGACCAAGAGCATCCGGCAGCTCGAAGACGAGCTGTATGTGCCGGCTGCTCACGCGCACCGCGCGCGGGGGCTGTCGCACTACGGCGAGGCGTTCCTGCGCCGCGCGCGCCTGCGGCCGAGGCCCGCAGGGCAACTGAGGAGATGACGCAGATGCTGGGAGCGCGCACCGGCACGGTGCGCCTCGGCGTCACGGGCGTTTGCGCCGGATCGTCGCCGCCCTCGGGAGGCGCAGCGCGTACTGCGCGTTCTCCGCCACATAGCCCTTGTCGGCGCCTCGATGCGAATCCAGGTTCATCCCCAGCATGTCTGGCCAGGAGACCCCGGGCGATAACTGGGACTACACTTCCACCTCGCCGATGATCCTGTCCGACCTGACGATCGACGGGCGACCGCGCAAGGTGATCTTCCACGCGCCGAAGAACGGGTTCTTCTTCGCCATTGACGCACCAATGGCCGGTTCATCTCCGCGAAGAACTTCGTCGACGTGAACTGGACCACGGGCTACGACGCCAATGGCCGCCCTGCCGAAGTGCCCGAGGCGCGCGCGACCGACAAGCCCTATGACGCAATCCCGGGGCCCTACGGCGGCCACAACTGGCAGTCGATGTCCTTCAATCTGCAGACCGGGCTGGTCTACATGCCGGCGCAGAACGTGCCGGCCAACCTGATGGACGACAAGCGCTAGCGCTTCAACACCGCCTAGCCTCGCCTCTCGCGCCTGGCCTGCGTCCTCGCGTCAACGCCGTCGCCGAAGAGGTCGAGCGCACGAGAGGCGCGACCCGCGCCCGGCGCGATCCAGGGTGTCGCAATAAGCAGGTAGGAGCAGCCGGGAGTTGGTCAGGGTACTGAGGTTATGCAGCCAGTGAGTAGAATTGCTCAGAAGCGGACGGATTTCCCCCCTTTGGGGTGACCATTTGCCCTA
>JACXTT010003790.1_pt1 | contig 22938 bp, 26 predicted proteins | sample 9270951 | NCBI WGS metagenome assembly JACXTT01 (sample SAMN15532306, study PRJNA645909) | rock metagenome | isolation source: weathered quartz diorite | place: Puerto Rico | collected 2017-06-21
TCGCCCGCGCTCCTGATCGGCGCCTGGCTGGTCACCGGCTTCCTAACGATTGTCGGAGCGCTAAGCTACGGCGAACTCGCTGCCATGATGCCCCGCGCCGGCGGCCAGTATGTTTACCTGCGCGAGTCGCTCGGGCCCCTTTGGGGATTTCTCTACGGGTGGACGCTGTTCTTGGTTATCCAGACCGGGACGATCGCTGCGGTCGGCGTGGCCTTCGGCAAGTTCCTCGGAATCTTCTGGCCGGCCATCTCGTCCAGCCATTGGATCCTGCATTTCTGGAAAGTGCCAAAGTTCACCATCGGCCCTATGGTTCTGGGTGGTATGGATGTCGGTCTGAACACTCAGAACCTGGTTGCAATCCTGGTGGTCGTGGCGCTCTCGGTCATCAACATCTTCGGCATCAAGACCGGCGCGCGTATCCAGAATGTTTTCACGGCCGCCAAAGTCTCCGCGTTGCTGGGCCTGGTGATTTTCGGAATCTTGCTGGGACGGAACGCGCAGGCAATCGCCGCCAACTTTGGAGCGAACTTCTGGAAGAACGCGGGTCGCGGCACTCTTCATGACGTAGGCGGTGGAGTTCTCGTCTCGACACTAACCGTGCTCGCGATCGCGCAAGTCGGATCGCTGTTCTCCGCCGATGCCTGGAACAACGTGACATTCACCGCGGGCGAAGTAAAGAATCCCAGCCGCAACCTGCCTTTGTCGCTCGCCCTGGGTACGGGAATAGTGATCGCCCTCTACATCGGCTGTAACTTCATTTATCTGAGCGCCCTCCCGCTATGGGGAAGCTCGACCGGAGCCACGCTGCTCGAGCGCGGTATCCAGTACGCCGCCGAAGACCGCGTCGGCACTGCCACCATGACGCAGATGTTCGGCCCCGCGGGCGGCGCGCTCATGGCGATCGCCATCATGATCTCCGGCTTCGGTTGCTGCAACGGCCTGATTCTTGCGGGCGCACGCGTTTATTACGCCATGGCCAAAGACGGCCTCTTCTTCCGCAGCGTCGCTCGCCTGCATCCTACCCACAAAACGCCTGCGGTCTCGCTGATGGTACAGATGGTCTGGACCTGCATCCTTTGTGTCTCGGGCACCTACGGCCAGCTTCTCGACTACATCATTTTTGCAGTGCTGGTCTTTTACATTCTCACCATCATCGGACTCTTCGTTTTGCGGAGAACGCATCCCGAGGCCGAGCGCCCCTATAAGGCCGTCGGATACCCTGTCCTGCCCGCCATCTATATCGTGATGGCTTTGTTTATCGATGTTGTGCTGTTACGCTACAAGCCGCAATACACCTGGCCGGGATTGTGCATCGTACTGTTGGGGATCCCGGTGTACTACGCGTGGCATTCGCGGCGGAGATCGTTCGCCGCAGTGCAGTCAATTCCGCAATAGGAGAGCGTTTTCATGGCTAATTTGTCGGCAACCAAGCCTCTACATACCCTGATGCAGGAGGCGCAGGAGACAAGCGAGCATAGCTTGAAACGCACGCTCGGTCCTGTCAACCTCATCATGCTCGGCATCGGCGCGATCATCGGTGCCGGTTTGTTCGTGCGGACAGCCGCCGCCATCGCGGATCGTTCAGGGCCGTCGGTGACGCTCGCATTTATTGTCGCAGGCTTTGGTTGCGCCTTTGCCGGACTTTGTTACGCCGAATTCGCTTCCATGATCCCGGTTGCGGGGAGTGCCTATACCTATTCCTACTGCACCATGGGAGAGTTGGTCGCCTGGATTATCGGGTGGGATCTCGTGTTGGAGTACGCGGTCGGGGCGGCCACGGTCTCCATCGCCTGGAGCGAATACTTCAATCGTGTGCTCGATTGGTTCGGCATGCGGATTCCCTATCAATGGAGTCATTCTCCTCTCGAGAGAATGGAGGGAACACACGGAATCATCAATCTTCCAGCCTTGTTGATTCTGCTGCTCCTGTCAGCCTTGCTTATCAAAGGGACCAAAGAATCTGCAATCGTCAATGGTTTCATCGTGATCCTGAAAGTGACGATCGTCATTATCGTCATCAGTGTTGGTTGGGGCTTCATGAATCCGGCCAATCACACGCCGTTCATACCTGCTCCCACGACCTACGTGACTCCTCAAGGTATAACTCACCATTACGGCGGCCTACTGGGCATTCTCGGAGCGGCAGGAGTCGTCTTCTTCGCATACATCGGTTTTGACGCCGTTTCCACGGCAGCCCAGGAAGCGAAAAACCCGAAGCGTGACATGCCGATCGGCATCCTGGGCTCGCTGGTGATTTGCACAATCCTCTATGTGCTTTTCGCGTACGTCCTGAGCGGCGTAGCGACCGTGCAGGATTTCCGCTCCGCCGGACGGGAAGCATCGGTGGCCTTTGCGATCACAAAGTACATGCACGGCTATGAGTGGCTTTCGAAATCGGTCACGGTCGCCATTTTGGCTGGATTCTCATCGGTGATCCTGGTCATGCTGCTCGGCCAGTCGCGAGTGTTCTATTCGATGAGTAACGACGGCTTGGTTCCAAAGATCTTTTCGGAGATCCATCCCCGTTTTCGCACGCCCTATAAGTCAAACATGCTCTTTTTTGTGTTCACGGGATTGTTCGCAGCGTTCCTTCCCGAGGACATCGTGGGCGAAATGACCAGTATCGGGACGCTGTTTGCGTTCGTTCTGGTATGTATAGGGGTCTGGATCCTGCGCCGCCGCCGCCCGGACCTTCCGCGCGCCTTCAAGGTGCCTGCAGTCCCGTTGGTTTCGACGGCCGGCGTCATCATCTGCGGTGCCATGATCTACGGCCTCGGCTGGACAAATTGGCTGCGGCTGATCGTCTGGCTGATGATCGGCCTGGTGATCTACTTCAGCTACGGACGCAAACACAGCAAGGTGCAAGCCCTGAACGGCGCTGCGCCAGCACCCAAAGGCGCGCCGTCGATGGCGGACTGAACACGATCCGTTAGCGATTTCGTTGGTGACGGCAGTCGCATCGGTTGTCGCTGCCGCCCCCATTTCCACGACCGGCGGCGATCCTATCTGCGCACCTTCTGGTCGTGTCTTCGGGCGTGCTTCCGGTCCTTGAAACGCTGCGCTGGCATCCCAACTGCTCCCTCCTTACAAGTCATTTGAAGTCAATGTGTTGCACATACACCCCTTACTCTTCTCACCGCATCACATTTAGTAGAGGAGGGCAAGATGCACAATACTATGCGATGGTCTTCAAGAGTATTGGTGGTTGCCATCACGGGAGTGCTTCTTTTGAGCTTCCCTCAGATGACGTCTGCGCAACGACTAAGGGGGCGGGTCGTAATCGTTGAACCCGTGCCGGTATTTGACCCGTTCTTCCCGTACGCGTATTCGTACCCCTATCCACCGTCCTACGTGACCCGGAATTACGGTTACGTCAAACTCGATACGCATCGTACGTACGCCTCCGTTTACATTGATGGGGGATACGCAGCGAAGACGAACAAGACCAAGAAATTTGCGCTTCGACCCGGCAACCACGACATCGAGTTGCGCGATTCTAATGGCCGCACGTTCTTTCAGGAGCGTGTCGCGGTGATGGTTGGCCAAACCACGAAGGTTGATGTGCCTAGCTAGGCGGGCGGTTCGTGGCTATCGATTGCAGCCTCGCTAACATAAGACTCGCCGCGCCGCTCTGCGCAAAGAGTGGCTGCGGCGAGTCTTACTTTGGAATCAACCCTGCTGCGAAAAAGGACTTTCCAGTCGAACCTTGCTGAAGGTCCAAGAGTGTGCGGATCGCTCCGACAGAGCTCTACTGGTTCCGCACTTCCTGCAGCTTCCGCGCGACCGCTGTTACCATCCGTCGCGGCGAGAAGCGCACCGACTGCGCCAGCAGCCAGTTCCTGAAACCTGAGATTACGACCGGCTTGCCTGCGATTAGTGCGCGGTAACCATCCTCGGCGACGGTGCGCGCGTCCATCGCGCCAAACTGAAGCATGCGAGCGCCCAGCATGTTGGCACGCTTGTGGAATTCGGTGACGGTTGGCCCTGGACACAGACAGGTCACGGTCACGCCCGATCCCTTGAGTTCGTTCGCAATCCCTTCCGAGAAATGCAGGACGTAAGCCTTGGTAGCATAGTACACTGCCATCAGCGGCCCCGGCTGAAATGCCGCCGTAGACGCGACATTCAGGATGCGTCCACTCTTGCGTGCGACCATATCGGGCAGATAGAGCCGCGTCAAATGCGTGAGAGTCGTGATGTTCAGTTGGATTTGTTGCAGGCACTCTTCCAGATCGTTCTCCGCGAACAACCCGAATTGTCCAAAGCCGGCATTGTTGACCAGCACATCCACGGTGATGTCCGCGCGGGTGGTTTGATCGTGAACATAAGCTGCGGCTCCAGGAGCCGAAAGATCACTAGCCAGAATCAGGGAGCGCGTCCCGTGCGCCTTCTCGAGTTCCGAGGCGAGTTGCCGCAGTTTGTCCACGCTGCGCGCGACCAGAACCAGGCTGTAACCTTCGCGCGCGAAAATACCGGCCAATTCCTGGCCGATGCCGAAGGAAGCGCCGGTAATGAGGGCGGTTTTTGCGGAGGGTGACATGGCGTGACGAGATGGAATTCTAAATGGCGAAGCACAGCGAGGTCACGCCGCCGGTCGGATCGGGCGCCAGCAGCTAGTGATGGACCTCGATCCAGGGGGGCGTTCCCTCCGAACCGAACAATGGGCTTGTTGGTCGTTGCCCAGGCACCCGAGCAGTGTAATCCGCAAAGCCACGCCGTCCGTGATTCGTGTCTTGACAGTGAGATCACGAAAATTCGGAACAATTCTTTTGTTGGGTATCGGAGTGGCGGTTGCAAAAGTTGCGAGAAGCAGTACGAGCGAGGCCCTGAACATCGGCATCCTCTTGGCAACGGTAAGGCTGAGAAGTGGCGCCTGTCTGATTAGTGGGAAGACAAATGCGGCTTGCAGGTTGTCCGGCAAGCCTCGGACATATTCGAACCTATGCGTGTACCAGGTCCACTTCATAAATCGAGTACCACGAAGTCGCGGCCTTCAACTTGTCGTTGACGTTGTTGATGTTCTGCACGCCTTCGGTCTCGAGCCACGTACGGAATGCTCCAGCTCCCTGCTTGGCGTACACCGGGATCCCATCTTTCCAGGTCGCGCGTCCGCAGAGCACACCATTGAACTTCACGCCCGATTCTCCAGCCAGTTCGAGCGTTTCGCTGAATTCCGCGTTACTTACGCCGGCGGAAAGATAAATGAACGGTTTGGTCGCGACGCTCGCCGCTCTGTGGAACAGGTCGATCGCTTCGATCTTGCTATACGCCTTCTGGCCGCCAAACGACTTGGTGCCTTCGACAAACTTCATATTGACTGGAACCTCGACCTTGAGGACATCCACCCCGTAGCGGTCCTTCGTGAACTCTTTCATACTCTCGGTGACGATCTGTGGTTTTTTCTTCGCGTAGTCCAAGCCTTTTTCGTCCGTACCTTCCTCATAGCCGACGAACTCCAGGAAATATGGGATGTCGTTAGCGCGGCACTCATCGCCGATCCGCTCGACCCATGCATGTTTCTTGTCGTTGACATCCTTTGGATCAAACGGCGTGTAGTAGAGCAAAATCTTGACGCAGTCAGCCCCTGCTTCTTTTAAACGCCGTGCGGACCAATGATCGAGCAAGTCACCGAGTCGGCCCGGGCCGGTCTTGTCGTAGCCGGTCTTTTCATAGGCGAGCAGCAGTCCCGCATTCTTGGAGCGACGCTTGGCGGCTGGCAGTCCCCACTCGGGGTCGAGCAGGATAGCGGTCGCATGCGGCGTGAGAACTTCGGTGACGAGCGTCTTGAATTCCTCCATCATTGCATCAGTGACTTCGCCGCCCTTTTCTTTGGCGAGCGCTTTGTGGAGCGAACCGCGCTGGTCCATGGCGGCAGCGGCAATGACTCCGCGTTCGTTTGAGACGGCTTTGAGCCCCTTTAGTTTTCCGGGGGTGAGTTTCATGAGAATCCTCCAGATGAGTTCGGTGTAACCTGTAATTCTAAACTAAGAGTAGCGTCCGGCAGAGTAGTGCCGGCACCTTGCCGTCTGTCCCGCGGGCGACTCGCCCGCGGCGCGTCCCCGGACAGCCGCCGAGGGCGGCGCTACTGCCGCAGTGCCAGCGTCCCAAGCAACGCTTGCTGCTTGGCGATCAACAATTGGATGCCTTGCCGCGCCTGCGACATCATCTTTGCCAGTTGAGCATCATCGAAGACCTGATGTTCGGCGGTTGCTTGCAACTCCACCAGCTTGTTGCCGGCGGTCATGACTACGTTCATGTCGACGTCGGCGCGCGAGTCTTCTTCGTAGTTGAGGTCGAGGAGCACTTCACCATCTACGATGCCTACGCTGATAGCTGCGACGAAGTCTTTCACGGGCGCGGACGTTAGCGTTCCGGCTTCGATCAGGCGTTGCAAAGCGAGGCCTAACGCGACAAAGGCTCCGGTGATTGAGGCGGTGCGGGTTCCGCCGTCGGCTTGGATTACGTCGCAGTCGATCCAGATGGTGCGTTCGCCAAGGCGCTTCAGGTCGGTGACTGCTCGCAGGGAACGTCCGATCAGACGCTGGATTTCCTGAGTGCGTCCGCTGGGGCGTCCTTTGGCGGATTCGCGCGCGGTACGGGTCAATGTAGCTCGTGGCAACATTCCGTATTCGCTCGAGACCCATCCTTTGCCGGAATTGCGCAGGAATACCGGGACGGTCTCTTCTACCGATGCGGTGCAGATCACACGCGTGTTGCCGACTTCGATCAGCGCGGAACCTTCGGCGGTTGAGATGAAGTCAGGGGTGATGTTGACCGGACGAATCTGGTCAGGAGTGCGGTTGTCGCTGCGAAAGATCATCGCCAGCGATTCTATATGATCTGAGCTTTTGGCTTGGCGCTTCAGAACTTCATCAAAATTCAAAATACCCACTGGACGGCGCGCGTCGTGGGGCGCCCTCCGTCCCAGTCGGCGGTAGGACGCTGGCCGACAGCAATCCGGCGACGCCGCTGAGATTTTCCCAGGCTGCTTCGGTCAAGGCTGGGTCGGAACCGACCAAATCGCGGATCATCTGCCAGGCGGCCAGGTTGAGCGCCCCTTCCGGCGGCGGTCCCATGGCGAGCGAGACTGAGCACTGCGGGCAGAAGCAGATTCGTTGCGCCGACGATTTCTGGCGCGGCTTGATGCCTACGGTCTGCGAGAACATATAGACCGCTACCGATTTGTGTCCTGCTTCCAGCTCGCGGCTACAGCGCAGACAGTACTGGTTGTCCAAGGTCCCTTCCAGGTGGCCGACTTCGGCCTGCAACGATACTGTCTCGACGCCCGCTCTGAGTGCAAGTATGCAGAATGATTCCCAAGGTTCCTCAACAGCAGACGACGTATACTTGGCGCCAAAGGAGGCGGCGGATGAGTCTTCTGGTTATCGTTCGAGTCATTGCATCGGTTTGATGAGCGGACGACCGTTTCCATCCTAATGCTATAATCATTTCATAATTGTTAGCTGTGGGCTGTTCCTTGTCATGATGTTTTCATGGGGGCGATGGAACCAAGGCCAGCTGTAAGGGCCCTAGCGTCGATCCGCGCCGAAACCGGGGCAAATTTACATAGCTGAGTGAGCAAATCTATCCGTGACGGGTCGGGCTAACCACCTTATTTAGCAATAGCATCCCTTAATTCGCGAGGTGGCACCGAGGTTGCAGTCCTAATGGGGCTATTTCCGTAGCAGAAAACGGTCCCTTTATAGGGGTGGAGGCCAACCCATGAAAAGAATCACGATCCTAGTACTCAGCGCGGTTGTGCTTGCAGGCATGTGCTGGGCGCAAAGTTCCGAAGGCGCACAAGCGACCACGTCTGCAAGTCAAAATACACAAGTCTCGGCCGACAAGGCTGGCGCACAGGCCAGCTCCAAGACGGATGCACAGGCATCGCAGGAAGCCACCGCGTCTGGCAAGAATAGGCAGGTGTCCGCCGCGAATCAGTTGCGGGCGGGCAGCACGGTGCAAGCTGAGCTGACCAAGCCGGTCGACGTCCGCAAGAACAAGCCGGGCGACGAGGTAATAGCGAAGACTACGCAGGACGTGAAATCAGACGGACGCGTTGTGCTTCCCAAGGGCTCGAAGATCGTTGGCCGGGTAACTCAGGCACAGGCGCGTGCCAAAGGGCAAGAGGAATCGCAACTCGGAATGGCCTTTGACCATGCGATCCTGAAAGACGGCACGCAAGTGCCGGCAGCCTTCACAATCCAGGCGATCGGCAGATCCGAGGCGGAAGCCGCCGCTGCTACTGCCGCAGAAACCGACAGCATGGTGGGCGGAAGCAATGCCGGTGGAATGATGTCAGCTGGTGGCAACGCCGGAGGGCAGGCTCGTGGTGGCTTAGGTGGTGTGACCTCGGCCGCGGGTGGCGTCGTCAATACGGCGGGATCAGCCGCAGGCACTACGTTGAATACCGCGGGCCGAGCAGGCGCGGGCGTAACCGGCAGCCTGGGTGCGACCAGCCAAGGAATGGTCGGACTGCCAGGGATGACGTTGTCCTCGGCGACTTCGAATATGGCGGGTGTGGGGTCGGTGATCAGCTCGAAGGACAGCAACGTCCGGCTGGACAGCGGGACGCGCATGATTCTCGGCGTGAGAAAGTAAAGCGGTCGTAATCGAGGAAGCGGCCCCGACGGGCCGCTTTTTCTTTTTATGCGGAGTTATTTTGTTGGCTGCTGGAATGGAGCTCAAGCGAAATCCCACATGTGCAAAACCGCCACACAAAGGGGCCGGATCGCGTCATTTCGGAAAGCGAACGATGCGCTATTCCGCACTCATCGCTGTATGCGCAGGTCTGGCCTCGCGCAGCTCTTCGTCGAGTTTCGCGACGAGTTGCTGAGCGAGTTCAACCATTTTGTAGGGGTCTTTTTCGTCTTGAACTCGACGCGCCAAGTCGCGCCAATCGCTGGCAGCGGGATCGTGTGCCATATATGACTAAGGGTCTCACGAGATGCAATACCATTCAAGTGAAATTGCAATACCGTAAGTAGTGTATGCGACGAAATGAATTCCTGTAGATAACCGGCACATCGGTCGGTCCGACTCTGGTTCCGCTCCGCGTACCTGATTTAGGAAGTTGATTCTAGGGTATGTACTGGATTCCACAGACCGAGACCGGGAAACTAGCCTAACCTCGCGCCACTGCATCGTCTGGATGCAGGGCCGCCATGTTTCGTCGTATGGAAGATAAAATCCGCAAGCTATGCAGCGAAATGCTGGCCGCTACCGACGACCGCGAGCAGATGCGGGTACTGGGCGAACTCCGTCGCGAATTACACCTGCACATCGAACGGCTTCGCGCCCGGCTTGCCACCTACCCCATGGCGCAGGAGCGTCGTGTCCAAAATGGAATTCCGCCGCCCGATATGGCAACGCAAAACGCTGACCCAGCCTGCACCATAAACACCGTCGCGATAACCAGCGCTAAGACCAACATGTCCCCAACCAAGCCCGAGAGCAAGGACAGCCAGGACCGGCGGAGAGCCAGTTGAGGCGCCTTTTCGATATTGGCGTCGTTCAGGGCAAGAGCCATCTGGGGCGATGAGACAAAAGTACGGCCGCGTTTATCCGCCCGGCACCTCATCGGGGTCACCCGATCTTGGGCTTACATCGAATAGGTGCCGGTGCATGCCCAGTCGGAAGAGCCGTCCTCATGACGCGTTCCCGAGCAGCTGCCCGAACCTTTTATGCCCTTGTGCTTTCCGGTACCGCCCACGATTTTCCACTTGTTGGACGCAGGTTTGGTGATGTCGGTTGGGCCTGAGCCTTCATAGGTGTAGTACGCCATATCGCCGTTGTCCATGGTTGTGTTGAAGCGGCCGTGATTGGTGAACGACGCTTTCCAGAGTTCCTGGAATTCCGTATAGGCGCCGGATTTTTCGCCCATGTTGCTGGCAGTCGCAGTGCAGCTACCCTGGGCAATCACATAGCTGTGATCCGGCTCGTCGCCTACATCTAATTTCTGGTTCGCGGTTGGGACCGCGCAATGCCACTTGGAATCAACCTTCTCAGCCATCGCTGCTGACCCAAACACCAGCAGGCAGAATGCAACGAACAATAATTTGCGCATCGTATTCTCCTTTGGGAGTTGTCATCGAAATGCGACCCGACTGTACGCCTGCGGAAAGGTTTTGTCACGGAGGCTTCGAGGCATGTCGATCCGAACTCAAGGGTGCCCCGTCCAAGCTCTGGTAAACGCGATAGGGTGGGCCACCCGTCCTCCGACCCTCGTTTCCAGGATTTAGTCCACCGGATGAAGTTCCCACAGTAATCGAACTTGTATAATCCACACATGCAAGGAATACCGTGGAGCACAATTGCGCTCGGGTCGCTGTTGCTCATCTCGCCCCGCTTAGCAGGAGGACAGCAAGTGAAATCTCCGGAACCTGAAAAGTCGAAGCCGCCTGTCAAAACGGAGCAGCGCGGGCGCATCGTTGGAATCGGCGGTGTCTTCTTCAAATCCGCTAATCGTGATCAGATGCGCGAATGGTATGCGAAGCATCTTGGACTCGCTGACAAAGGCCAAGGCGTGATGCTTCCGTGGCGCGAACATGACGACCCGCAAAAGGAACACGTTACAGTTTGGACTGTTTTTCCCGCCTCCACGAAGTACCTCGATCCCAGCCCCGCACCCTTCATGATCAACTACATCGTGGACGATATGGATGCTTTGCTCGACCGCTTAAAACAAGAGGGGGTAAAGATCGATCCCAAACGAATGGATGAATCCTACGGTCGCTTTGCCTGGATCTATGACTCGGATGGGAACAAGATTGAGCTCTGGCAGCCGCTGCCCGAAAAGCCCTAAGGGCATTCCACCGCACTTACGCAATCGGTTTTCTGTAGCTACGGTCCCGTAGTCGTCGAATGGACGGAAATGCTTTGCGCCTGGTCTCCACACTTCGCGTTCTTTGCGATGTGTGGGTTTCGCTTCGCCGAACAAGCGTGAGGATCATACAGGACTTCCGCACGCAGCGCTCACGCGAGTGAGACAGTGGGTACCCCCCTCCCCCCTCGTCAGACTTAAATCTTTGAGAAGTAAGGACTTAGTTTTTGACTGTCGCGTAGATCTTGATCCCCAAGGAGTTAGAGGCAAAATATTCCGGACAAAGGAGTTATGCCGACTCTTATTCGAACTATGTTGTCAAAGAGCTATATATGGAGTGTATTAATTATCTTATGGAAGTAAGAGGCGGTCAAGGACCATTGTGGGAAAACCGAGGGGAGAGAAAGAGGTTCGTGGCGAGCACAATGTGGGCAATTCCTCTCCGACTGCCCTGGAGCAACCGACAAAAATCCCCGCCCAAGCAAAGCTTGGACGGGTCACCCTCGAAATGGTTGACATGGGATAGGCCGGGCCACCCGCCAACTCGCGGCACGGGGCCTCTTCCAGTGTAGCCCCGCCAGAAAATTGCCGGCCAATGCTTGGCACATTGGGATCAGTAAACAGAAATCAGGGATCGCAAATTCACACTTGACATTGCCAGACAATCCACTACCATATGGTTGTGGATAAATTAGGTACAACGTTTGCGGCTTTGTCTGATCCAACCCGGCGGGCAATGATCGAACGACTCTCCCATGGGCCTGCCTCTGTGCATGGATTGACGGAACCGTTTGCACTTTCGCAGCAGATGATTTCAAAACATATCGCCTACCTGGTGCGGGCGCGGATTGTAATCAAGACGAAGCGTGGACGAGAGAGTGTGTGCACGCTTAGGCCAGCGGCGATCAAGACGGTCAGCGACTGGGCGATTAGCTATCGCCGATTCTGGGAAGAGAGTTTCGACAAGCTGGACGTGGTTGTGAATCAAATGAAAAAAACGGAGATCAGAGATGACAAAAAACACGGTTAACGAAATCGAGCGGATGGTCGTTACAAGAATCTTTGATGCCCCACGCGAGTTGGTTTGGAAGGCGTGGACAGACCCGAAGTACGTGATGCAGTGGTGGGGACCGAAGGGCTTTACTGCGCCCGTTTGCAAGATGGATTTTCGCGTCGGAGGAAAATCTCTCCTCTGCATGAGAACGCCGGATGGGCAGGATTGCTGGAATGCGGTTGAATACCACGAGATTGTTTTGCACGAGAAGATCGTTTCCTCCATGTACTTTTCGGACCCGCAGGGAAACAAGGTTGATCCGGCAGAATTAGGAATAGAACATGAGGCGATAGACGGTGCGTACGACGTGACCATCTTTGAGGATCTCGGGAACGGGCGGACGAAACTCACCTTCATTGGAAATGAACCCATGGAGAGCGCGAAAAATAGCGGTCAAATGGAGGGCTGGAACCAGATACTCGATAAAGTTGCCGCAGTTGTTACGAAGCTAGCGCAGGCGAAATAAGAAGTTGGAGTTTTGATGATTGTCATGCGCGAGATCTGAAGGTAACGCAACGCCGGTCCGTTCCGGAAACCTAAGTGTGGGCGGGGAGGGTGTGGACCGGCCTTCAAACTGCAGAAGCCACCACAGCAGCGGGTGCCCCGTCCTTCGTGTACTTTGCGAAGGGCGGGTACTACGACGGCATCCACAACGGGCGGTGTAGAACGGACAAGAGTTGCGCCGGCAGCATCGCCGCCCACCCTTGCAAAAAACGCAAGGATGGGGCACCCTCCGTGGGAATGGATGGGCCACCCGCCCATCTCCATTTTTGTTGGACTCAAGTATTCAGAACAGAGCTACACGTCCTACACATTTATTTTCTTGGTGATCTAGGGAGCATCTGTTCGCCAGCGGATGAATCAAAGGACAGGCTACCATCCGGATTGGTGATCATCCTCCCGCCGGGAGGAAGATCGAAGTAGAGAGTTCGGGAACGCGGCCCAAAAATTCGGAGGTTTGCGAGTTTCTTCAGTGGCGACACATCCGCCACTTTTGTGCCTTCCAGATACACCTGTCGCAATCCTTCCAAATTGGTGAGCGGAGCAACGTCCGCAACTTGTGTACCCGAGAGGTCGAGAATTTCGAGGTTATGAAGACCTCGCAAAGGAGAAAGGTCACTAACTTTACTGTCGCGAAGACGCAACTCGCGCAGATTTACTAAGCCTGCTAATGGCGACAGATCACTGACCTGAGTTTCGTTCAAATTAAGCTGGGAAAGATTTGTCAAATCTTTTAATGGCGACAGATCACTGACCCGCGCGCCGTTGATATTAAGACTCATGAGTTGCTTGAAATTTCTCAATGCCGACAGATCATTCACCAATGTGTCAGGAGCGTAGAGAATCATGAGAGTTGTATAGTCCTTCAAAGCAGAGAAGTTGTTAATCTGCGTACCGACAAGATATAGGGCCGTTGGGCCCTTGAGATACTTCAAGGTAGAAATATCGTTCAACGAGCCACGAAGAATAATCCCGCGGATGTCCAAGTCTCCCCATCCGGCAAAGCTCTCTTTTGACAGCTTTGCCGCCATGATCTTCACAAAGAGCGGCTGTCGAAGGCGTCTCAGCACTCCGCCACTCTGCTTTGGCGGATCACCTATAAACTCCAGTTCCATGCCTCCGCCGACACGAGCCACAGCCCAGCCTAGCTCCACTAGCTCCGAACTGGGATCTTTGGGCCTTGGGAACGGAAATAGGGCCATAACTACAAGAATCACTGCAGCCGCCCAGGGCAGCACGCCTCGAAAGCGGCGCCATAAAGACACAGTCCATCGTGCCATGATGGAATCCAACAGTGGCACCAGGAAATCGTGAGAAATTTCCCAAGTCTGTTGGTCCGAATCGAGAGGTCGTACAATGGCCCGGTCACTTCGGCCCAACACCCGGAGGCATCCGCGCACCGCTGCCACATCGAGTTGGGTCTCCTGCGCCAACTCCTTGATCGTACGCTGCTGCCTGGTCACATAATTTGTTATAAGGTGAGGAAGCAGCCGTGGAGCAATTTGACGTATTGACGGCAGGGAGATTGATTCGCGTAGGAACCCCCGAATCAATCCTTTTGGCCCAAAGCTCCTGGGCAAGCCCATCGCGAAACGCCCGAGCACCAAACCGCAAAGATTTATCGTGATCGGGCGCACGATACCTTTCGTTTGCTCAATCTCAGCGGCTTCCCTAAGTACTTGCCGTAGCAGTTCGTCTTGGACTTGCAGGCCTGAACCACGAATAAACTCTTGAGCCGCACTCTCGGTGAAGGACGGAACTTCTTCCCAATTCAAGCCTTGCACTAAGGTCGGCAATGACAACTTCTCAACTAGTCCGATGTAGTCGCTACGGAAGACCAACAAAAATGTAATTCCAGCTATCGGTTCCCGCTGAAGCGAGGACAAGAGCTGTAGAAAGCACTCCTGCTCTTTCGTGCTCCCCAGTATTACAAATTCTTCAAACTGGTCCATAACGATCAGAAGGCGGAGGGGCGAGACGTGTCGTGCCGCCAGTTCGAGCAGTGGGCGAAGCCCGAGTTGTTCGTTGGGAGGGCGCTGCCAGACGGCTCCCGGTCTCATTAGCTCATTGGTAAGGGTAGCTGCTGGATGTTGAAATGTGCGGAAGTGCACAACAGCAGCGCCCAGTCGCTCAAGATTCGGTAACACCCATGCGGCGAGCAGCGAGCTCTTACCTGTGCCCGACATTCCGGTCAAATACAGCAGATGACTCTCGTTTCGCTCTAACCAATTCAATATTTCCTGATGTTTACCATCTGCCCGTTTGAAACTCGCTTCGTCATCGCGTGGGAATAGGCGAAAGTAGCCAGGCTGCAGCTTACCACCAACTTCGGCTAACTGCTTCTTGCGTCTCCATTCAATAAGTACCGGAATGGTATTGAATAGAAGTACGAACACAAGTGGCGCGAAAACAATCAACGCCTGAGTCCATCTGGGGATGCCCGCGAGAGGCTCTGCCAATCGTTTGAATGCATACAGCGCCGCCGCTAGTGCCGCAACATATGCCGCAAGCTGCCCGAGAAAAGAAGTGGCCAGCTTTAAGGTTAGGTCAATGGCTTTGCCACGTTTCGGGTCGGTCGCCTTGGAAGTGAGAGCTTCGGTCATGATAATCTTCGGGTTCTTTATTTGGTTCGTTACTTGGCCCGGTAAATACAGTAGCCTCGGGGAATGGTGGTTCTTCCCCTAGATGGGAATTGATCGCCAAAGACGATCCGCGCGGATTCTGCTCCCTAAGGAAATTCATGTCAAGGAGAAAGTGAGTAATTGTCGTTAGCACATGAGTATGTCCGGATGAGATAGCAGGTGATCTGTCCGCTTTGCGGGCGGCGAGGGTAGGAGACCATGCAGGACATGATCTTTTACTGGAAGGCCGCAGTGGAGCGGGCGATGAAAGTGCGGGAAATGATCTTTGCGGGCCATGGGCTGATTTTGGTTGATTAGATAACCGTGTCGGCTCCTTTCCTCCGAGCCTTGGTCGCTTGAACGCACCCAGTCTACTCGGCGGCCTCGGAGTCGACACGGTTATCTAATCAGCCGTATGTTTATAGACTTCCAGTTGGGACTCCGCCGGCACGCTCGTAGTTCACGATAATGACGCCTTTCGAGGGGACTGTGCTTTCCGTCCCCTTGAATGCCGCCGGGATCGTGCCATCGGCAAACAATCGTTTTCCAGCGCCCAACGTTACCGGAATTATCATCAGCCAGAACGCATCGACCAAATCATGCTTCATGAGCGTCTGAATGAGATTTGCACTTCCAAAAACGTGCAAATCCGGCCCTTCCTGTTGCGCGGGTGCCCCGTCCAAGCTCAGCTTGGGCGGGTTTTTTCTTTTGCCTTGAAAAGGTGCGGCTTTCAGCCGCGCCGCAAGCCGTCCTCCTAATCAAGGATGGGGAGGGCACGGCTTCAGCCGTGCCACAAAGTCCTTGAAAGACTTCGGCTTCAGCCCCTGATGACCCGCGTTGTGATGTTTGAATCCAAGCCCCGCCGAAAGGCGGGGTTTTTCTTTGCGAGGTGCTCGAGTGTCTCAGGCCTTGGGAGAAAACGCGAAAGGTGGGGAGCCCACCACCGGCCGAGCTTGCTCCAGAGAATCTGCATTTCGACTTGCGGTGAACTGCCTTCGGAACTAGGACTCTTAACTTCTATCTTGTCAATCACTAGGAGATCGGCTTGCCGTTAAAAGAGCGCCAGCAGGCAATCAAGGCTCTGGAAGAGAAGCGTGGCTCAAGAATCATTTGAAGGAGGAGTCGGCCGCCGACCCCCGGCAACCGTGAATATCCAGGCGATGGCCGCCGATGACGATGTAGGGCCGGGTCTTCGACCCGGCCAAGCCGGGTCAGAGACGCGCCGCTACACTTGCCAAAAACATAAAGAGTCCTCTCCCAGCCCCCCGCATCTCATCCATATCAGGCTAAGTTTGATTTGCCGCAATTTGGGCTGGACCCGTCGATACTCTCTGCGTTGCCACCTCACAGTAAAAGCTAATCTTCTCAGCAGGAAATTCTCAAGAAACAAGGTAATACCTAATGGAACAAGGAACCGTGAAGTGGTTTAACGACGCGAAAGGTTACGGCTTTGTGAGCCGCGCCAGTGGAGAGGATGTATTCGTACACTTCTCCGCGATTCAGTCAGCCGGCTTCAAGAGCCTTCAGGAAGGCCAGGCAGTGCAGTTCGAGGTAGTCAAGGGCCCGAAGGGCTTGCAAGCTGAGAACGTTCAGCTCCTGTAAACTGAACTAAGAGCCCTGCCCTGGGCGTTTTTGCCTGGGGTGGGGATGCTCGCTGGCTCCGCCCAGTGAGCTAGAAAAGAGGGCTTTTGCCCAAGCGTCTGTGTTTGCAGTGTGGTGGGGAACTGGGACTGTCGTTTAATCCGTCCCGGTTGAACGTCGCGAACGCTGCCCGGACTCCTATGACGGGATGGCGTTGCAGTACTTGCGGGGCAACTTTCAGTAGTGAACAACTCCGCACTGCCAAAGTGAAGCCAGTGCGTCCGCTGGTCTCGAAGTCCTAAACATTAACATTCCCTGTGTGCGCATCTCTCCGCGGCTCTTTTTTGGTGGAGCCTCGCGGAATTGGTATATCCTTTCGATATGGATCATCTCGGAGTTCTCCAGGAAAAGATCGTGAGTCTGCGGGCAGAAATCGCGGAAATCCACGAGCAGAACGAGCGCTATCGGCGTCAAAAGGGCAATGGAACCGTGGACCAGGTGGCGCATGGGCAGAGGCATGAACGGCTCCAGAATATCCAGAAAGAGCTGGGCCAGCTGGCGGCGCTGGGCCGGTCGGTTGTGTCGGTAAACCAGAGACGAGAAGAGAACCGCGCCCGTCTGCATCTGCTGAAGCACTCGAAGGCTTCGTAGTTTCCGCCGCGAACCACACTGTGATCTAGCCAGAAACCTAGGGCATCAGGCACTCTGCTGCTATGAGTGCTGGAGAATCGCGCTTACCCAACGGTGGGCCGCGGGGACGGACATACCAGCCGTCCGCCAAATTCTTTCGATTGGAGCATCTGCGCCAGCTGCGGGGATCGGAACAGGTGGCGGCGGTTTGCTATCGGGTGGGCAAGAGCGGCATCGAATTTCTACTGGTGCAGACTCGCGGCGGACGATGGACTTTTCCGAAAGGTAGCGCCGAGCCGGGGTTGACCCACGCACAAGCGGCGGCGCTTGAGGCTTTCGAAGAGGCTGGAGTTCATGGGCGGATGGAAGAGGTGTCGTTCACTCGCTATGTGCGTCGCAAGCGGGGCGGGGAGCGGGCGGCGGTCGAGACGGTAGTGAACGCTCATCTGTGTGAGGTGTTGTGGCTTGATCCGCCGCAGGAAGTCAACCGGAATCCGACCTGGTTTTCGGTTGAGAAGGCGAAGCGACGCTTGCGAGAAGAACGCGCGGCGGATTTTGGATCTGAACTTGTTCGCGTGGTCGAGCGGGCGGTGAGCCGGATCCAGCGGCTAAATGGCGGCGCGACGCTCAGGGGCTAAAGCCCGACCACATAGAAGGCATGCATGCAGCGCTGAAGCGCTGCTCCACCCCAAAGCAATACGCTGATACGAACCTCAATTTACTGCGCGCCCTGCGCTACTGTCTGGCCCACCTTATTCACATCGAAAAATTCACTGAGATCGGCATGGCCCGCTAGAGTTTCTCTCGAGTTTCCTTCCACCAGAATTCGGACGCGGTTAATGCCGGGGACGTTGGCGGCGAGGGTTTCAACCAGCGAGTTGACGGTGAGTTGCTCTCCGAGAATGCTGGAACGGTGCTGATCGGCGAAGGCGGCATTCAGGTCAATCACGGCTGCGCCCGGATCGATCAGGTAGATGCTGCGGACGTCAGCGGCGGGGGCGAGCGGGTGCGGGGAGTCCGGTTGCTGGTAGATGCGGAGCAGGGCGCGCAGCAGTTCCTCGGCGCGCTGTTGGCGTCCGCCGGGAAGAGGGATCTGGGCGGACTGGGAGCGGAGTGCGCCGGTGGCGTCGTCGGCGACGTAGAGGGTGACGGTTTCGGTCGGACCAGAGGCGGGGGGCGCGACCGGGCGGGTGTCGAGGGCCAGACGCTGCATTTCGGCGGCGCTTTGGCGTACGTGACTTAGATAGAGTCCCATCGAGAACACGATCACCAACATTACGGCCACACCGAGGATGAGGTGGCGAGGAATCATGGCTGCGCTCCGAGGCGGTCACGCAGGGAGGCCAGTCCGTCCGCAATGGCGGCCGCGGCCTTCTGCTGATAGTTGGCGGAGGGCAGATCGGCAACGCCGTTTGGTCCGGGGGCGAGCTCGATGGCGAGCGCCGGCATAAGCAGATTGTTGAGCGGACGCAGGGAAGCGGAATATACGCGCGCCGGGAGTTGATGCTTCTGCATTTCGCTGATGATTGCGGCTGCCACATTTTGGCTGACGGGCAGAGCGGAAGTTTGCGCTGCATTCCAGGCGTGAAACGGGCCTCGATCGGGGTCCTCGCGTGGGAGTAGCGCGGTATACACGCGAGCACCGCTGCCCTGGGAGGCGGCGTGCAGGCTGAGGTAGATTCCGGCACGGGATGTGTTGGCGGATCCGGCGCGCTGGTCAATCGTCAGGGTGTCATCGCCGTCCCGCAGCAGGACGACCGCGAAGCCTTGCCGCTCAAGTTCATGCCGCAGCAAGCGCGCAAACCCTAGAGTGACGTTTTTTTCCGCGAGAGTTTCCGTTAGTGCGGCACCACGCTCGGTTCCACCATGCGCGGGATCTACCACGGCGAGAATACGCCGAATGACGGTCGAGGGCGGTGTCGAAGGGACGCCCGCGAGGGGATTCTCGGTCTCAGTTAGCGGTCCGCTAGCGGGTGGTGCGCTCACTGGATTCGCCGCGCCGCCGATAGCGGGTACTCCGGGCGAGGCTGCGGCAACCGTGATAGTGCGTCCATTGTTGCTGAAGCTGGCCATCAGGGGAGCGCTCGCAGAAACAATGAGTTCGGCGGTGCCGTTGCCCTCCGAGAAGCTGGCCTGGGTGATGGTGGGGTTGTCGAAAGCCTGCGACATGCTGCCGGGTGGCACGAGAGGCTCGCGGTTGAAAACCATCTTGAGCTTGCCGGGTTCCGTAGAGATGGTCGGATTCACGGGAGCGGTGAAGTTCAGCACCAAGCGCGGCGGATTGTTCGAATCGAGTTGGGCCGTGACCTGGGTGGCGACGTCGCCGATGAAGAGCCGCCGTGCAGATTCGTGAAAGTTGACCGGGTTGCCCAGAAAACGGGGCAGTAGTGTGCCCAGAGAGCTCACTGGAACCATGCCACGGGAATTGTCAATCAGGAAGGGGGCAGTGAGATCGAGATCGCGGCCACTTATTTTGGCCCTAGTCTTTCCGGCAACGAAGTCGCTGTCGGTGTTATTAAAACGCAATTTCCAGTGCTGGCCCTCAATCCGGGCGCTGATGCGCCCGAGAGGCTCAAGGACTTCTAACAGGCCAACGTACTCACGGCTCATACGGTCGGTAACTGGCAGAGTGTAGGTAGCGACGGAAGAGTAGATCGAGAGGCGCTTCTCGTCTCCCGAGGAACCGGCGGCCAGAAGGACGAGAGCCAGCGCGGCGGCGAACGTCTTCTTCGTCTTCGTCGTGGCGGAAGGCACTTGTGATCAACGCTAACCGGTTGGAGTCTGTGTCGCAACAGTTCTTTCACACCTTTCGAGACTGACTCATTTCCAGTTTTTCCCACGCCTTACGCGGTTGCCGGCAACCATGCGTAGTCGTGGTTGGGTCACACGTCGGGATGCTCGAGTTTGTGCGCGACATGGATCGTCCCTCCGGACTGGACTCTTTATGCCTTGCATCCCGCGCTGAAGCGCGGGCTAATCGGGTCGCCCCTCCGGGGCTGATTTCAGGGTGGTCCCAACTCCACAGCGTTCGGCCTCACGGCAAAGATTCGTTTGCGTCGGAGCTCTAATCCATCGCGTAAATGGTAAGACCGCTGAGCAGTTTGGGGTAGAAGTCGGTTGATTTTTGAGGCAGCACTTCGCCGGCCAGCGCGATATCACAGACCTGCTCCATACGAACGGGATTCATCAAGAAAGCAGCTTGCGCCTGGCCGCTTCGAACTTGCGCAAGAGCCTCGTCAGCGTCGCGATGGTAGGAGACGTTCTGCAGGTTGCGAATCGTGTCCTCGGAAATTTTCAAAACACCCTCGAGCAGGCACTTGTGCAGTTGGACGACGTCGAGCGATTGCTGGCGCGGGGAAAGGCCTGCGAACAGGCTGGTCCCGAGCGCCTTGGGCGAATGCAGCAGAAAGGCGCGTTCAGGCGTGGCGGCGATCAAGGCTGTGCCAGCCTGTCCGGCTTCGCGCAGCATGGCTGCGGCTGGTTGGGCGTCGATGCCGGCCTCAACTTCTTCTACCGTGAAAAACTGTTGTGCTCCCGCCTGAAGTTGTGCGGCAGAAAATGACGGTAACCCATAGACGACACGATGTGTAGGCAGTATCACCAGACCCGGGCTGTTCATGTTGAAGTAGGTCATCATCATGAAGTCATAGGGAGCCTCGCCAGTGCTGCCCGCTGAGGCTCGGCGCTCATCGCGGTAGGCGATGGCTGTTTCATAGCGGTGATGGCCGTCGGCGATTACCAGCTTTTGGTGCCTCATTCGGGTCTGGATCGCGGTGATGGTGGCGGGATCGGAAATCTGCCAGACGCGGTGGAGAACGCCGTACTCGTCGGTCACATCGATGTCGGGAGCCGCCTTGGAATGAAGCTGTGCTTCGATCTCGCCCGCATCGGCATACAACATAAAGATCTGCTCGAAATGAGTACGCGTAGCCCGCAGCAGTTCGAGGCGGTCGGCTTTAGGCCCGGAGTGGGTCAACTCGTGGCGGAAGACGACGCCAGCGGAATAGTCCTCGAGCCGGCCCAGGGCAATGAAACCTTGTCGCTCCACATGCGTCTTACTACCAGGGACTATGAATTTCTGAAGGTAGCGATACAGGGAAAGCTGAGCGTCCTGGCGTAGAACGCCGGTCCGGCGCCAGTCGCTAAAGCTAGCGGACGCACGGGTGTAGACGTTTTCCCGATCAGTGTCCCCCGGCCGGCGCCGGCCCAGGATAATGCGGACCAGATTGGACGGACTGGCCTGGTAATAGCGTTCCTGCATCTCAGGGGTGATCTTGTCGTAGGGCTGAGTTACCAGTTTCGCGACCGGGCCTTGGTTGGACGAATAGCGCCAGGCTGGAAAGGGAGTGATGATGGCCATGGGGGTGAACGCAGAATTGTAGCAGGGGTGGAGAGGCGGGAATCGATGAGGAGGGGAGGGCTGTGTGTGATTCCAGGAGCGGGAATTGCGATAGAGACGCGGTTTGCCGCATTTCTTGCGAGGCCTGAGACGCGGCAAGCCCGCGCGTCTCTGCGGACCCTGAATTATGGCCCGTCAGCGCCTTCAAACGCCCCTAGCAATGCCGGTTTCAGGCTCGGAGGCCGGCTTTTTTAGACGGGGAAATGTTTTTAGAGACGCGTCTCAAAAACTCCGGCCACTTTTTCAATATTGTGCTAGTATCCGGCTCAGAAGAGGTTTTTGTAGCCCGCTTTCGGGAATGCGGGCTTTTTCGCTCCTCAGCGCCAGCTCGCACTTCTCTACCGTGTGTGGGGCCTATGTTGTACGTAAAAGGATGTTCCTTTCGGTCCGTGTGGGCAGTGGTCTTAGTTGTAACGACCGTCAGCGCGTTTCATGCTTTTGCACAGAATTCGACCGAAGACGTCCACGTCCAGCCCCGCGTGCAGCCCTCCGCTCCTAAAGAGCCGGAAATTGATCCTGCTCTCAAAAGCCACTCCAAGCCCATCAAAGTGGACGTAGAGATGGTGCTCGTGCCGGTGACCATTACCGACCCCATGAATCGGCTGGTGACTGGTCTTGACCGCGAGAATTTCAACCTATTCGAAGGCAAGGAGCAGCAGGAAATCAAAACTTTTTCCAGTGAAGACGCGCCGGTTTCGTTGGGCGTAATCTTCGACATGAGCGGCAGCATGAGCAGCAAGATCGAACGCGCTCGCGAAGCCGTGATCGAGTTCTTCAAGACGGCCAATCCGCAGGATGAGTTCTTCATGATCACCTTTGCCGACAAGCCGGAGGAGATTTCCGATTTCACTACTTCGGTGGAGGATATCCAGGGAAAGCTCGTTTATACCGTTCCGAAAGGTCGCACAGCACTGCTCGATGCTGTCTACCTGGGTGTGAGCAAGATGCGGCAGGCCCGGTACCCAAAGAAAGCGATGCTGATCATCTCGGATGGCGGTGACAACCACAGTCGCTACACCGAAGGGGAAATTCGGTCGACGGTGAAGGAAGCGGACATCCTTATCTATGCCATTGGGATCTATGACCACTATTTTCCCAGCGACGAAGAACGGCTCGGTCCCACCCTGCTCAGCGACATCACGGAACTGACGGGCGGGCGGGCCTTTACCATTGATAACCCGAATGACCTCGCGGACGTTTCCACGAAAATAGGTATTGAGTTGCGCAACCAATACCTGCTCGGCTACCGTCCAAAGAACCCAGTGCGAGACGGCAAATGGCGTAAAATAAAAGTGAAACTGCTTCCGCCGAAGGGATTGCCGCCGCTCCG
>JACXTT010003791.1_pt1 | contig 22937 bp, 22 predicted proteins | sample 9270951 | NCBI WGS metagenome assembly JACXTT01 (sample SAMN15532306, study PRJNA645909) | rock metagenome | isolation source: weathered quartz diorite | place: Puerto Rico | collected 2017-06-21
TCCATGAGCGCCTCCACGACTTCCGAACACTCGTTCCGGCCGTTTGCTCCGTCGGTCCTCCTCATCGCCATCGCCTGCCTCATCAACTATGTTGACCGCGGCAACCTCTCCATCGCCGCTCCCACTCTGAAAGATGAGCTCCACCTCACCGCCGCCCAGCTCGGCGTCCTCTTCTCTGCATTCTTCTACACCTACACCGCTTTTATTTTCGTCAGCGGCTGGCTCGTGGATCGCCTCGAAGCCAATTGGATTTTCGCCATTGGTTTTGCGATCTGGTCCCTCGCCACTGCCGCCACCGGGCTGGTCCACGGATTTGCGATGCTCCTGATGATGCGTCTGCTTCTCGGCGCCGGTGAATCCGTCATCTTTCCGTGTTCCTGTAAGGTCCTTGCCCGTTCCGTGCCGGAGCGGTTTCGTGGCATTGCCAACGGCATCATGACGTCGGGAATGAAAAGCGGTCCCGCCGTTGGCACCCTCGGCGCCGGCCTTCTCATGGCCAAGTACGGCTGGCGCCCCGTCTTTATCGGGATCGGCCTCGTAAGTCTCTTGTGGCTCCCGGCATGGATTCGCGTCATGCCGCGCAAAGATTTTCTTTCGCCTCCTTCAGATTCGCCGCCCCCGAAAGCTCTCGAAATCTTGCTCCACCGTTCCTTCTGGTGCGCCACCGCGGGCCATTTCTGCAGCAATTATGTCATGTATTTCATGGTTACCTGGCTGCCCTACTATCTCGTGCAGGAACGCGGGCTCTCCCTTCAGGTTATGCCGCTAGTTGCCTCCGCATATTATGCTTGCGACGCCCTCGCCGCATTCTCCACTGGTTGGATCACCGATTTCCTCGTTCGCTCCGGTCATTCGCTCACGCCCGTGCGCAAATTCTCCATGGCTATCGGAAATGTTTCCGCTGCCATCTGTCTTGTCGGCTGCGCTCTCGCCGGTCCCCGTACCTATCTGGCCTGGTTCATGTCACTTGGCGTCTCATCAGGAGTAAGCGGCTGGGGCCCTCTTATCTTTGCTCAAACTCTCGCAGGCCCGCGCGCTGCCGGCAAATGGACCGGGTTGCAAAATGGTTTCGCCAACTTCGCAGGTATCTTCAGCCCCATGATCACCGGATTTCTCGTCCATTGGACCGGCCGCTTCACTTCTCCGCTTGGCCTCGCCGCCTTTGTCGCCCTCTGCGGCGCCACCGCTTGGAGTTGCGTCACCGGCCCCGCATCACGCCCGGAAGAATCATTCGTCTCGCCCAACATCGACGAAACCGCGCTATCATCACAGCTGTCTAAGTAAGCAGGAATTTTCACATGCGTTCCTTGCTTCGCCCGATCTCTGCTTCACTCTCCGCCATGCTTTTTCTCACCGCATCCTGCGGTGCTTTTGAAATTCCTCTTTCCGAACACAGTCTCCGCGAAGCTTATTTCATCGGCCAGCATCATGATGCTTCCACCGAAGCTGCCTTGAAACCCTATATTCATCACATGTCCATTCCACAAAAAGGCGCTTACATATCCGAAATCCGGCTCTTTACTCCTTACGCCCAGGTGATTGACGTTTCTAATGCCCAATCCGGCGGTTACAGCGCACAACAAGCCGCTGCTGACTACCATGCTCGTACCGACACAATTCTGGTTCGCGTGCGCATTGAATTCACTGCGACCTACGCCCTTTTCGAAGCTGAAAATGACGCCAAAGGCGCTTTCGTCGAAAAAGGAATCAAGATTCGCCGGCAGGATTTCTGGAAGGCCTTCCACGTCGGTCTTTCTCAAAGAGACGATTGGATCGACCCGCTCTCTCTGGACGGCGAAGCCACTTACACAGATACTGGCATGAACGGTGCCCTGATCTGGCTCGTTTTCGACGCGCACGACCTCGCCTCGGAATCCGCTACGGTCGAAGTTTTAACACCGGACGGCCAGCACGTCACTTCTGACTTCGACCTCGCTTCCCTGGGTTAACTGTTCTTTTCATTCGGGCAGCTTGGTCACGCTCACTGTCTTCCCCGTCTCCGCAGCTCTCCTCGCCGCATCCAAAATCTGCATCACCACAATATTTGTCTCGAGCGATGACGGATCTCCATCCGGTTTAATATCTCCCCGCAACACCGCAGCCAAGTAATTCAGCGAATTCGATTCTGCCGCTGGAACCGCAGGCGCGGCGATTGTCGTCTCCGTTTTTTCTCCGTGGTATCTCACTCGCAGATGATCCGACCCCACCGTAATTGCATATCCCGTCGCACCATAAACTTCCATATCCTTCCGGCTGAACGGCCAGTTCCACGACGGCATCAGCACCGCCTGCGCTTTCGGGTATCTCAAAATCACCGTCACCTCGTCATCTACCTTCGGATAAATCTCCGGCTTCTCCGTTTGCGTCACTGCGCTAACGCTCACCGGCGCTTCCCCGTGCATCAACACCGTCGCCAAATCCGCCCCGTAACACCCAAAATCAAACAGCGCTCCCGCACCGTTCTGCACAGGATCCGTCAGCCACGGCAGCCACTCCGGCCCCACTCCTATCTCCTTCGGCCCTTGATGCCCGTCGTGCACCACGATTCTTTTCAAATCTCCTAGCTTTCCTTGCTTCGCCTCGTCATACACCTCTCGATTGCTCCCATACCACGTCGTTTCATAATTTACGAGCACCTGCACATGATGTTCCCGCGCCGCCTTTCGAATCGCGATCGCATCCTCCAGCGTCGTCGAAAGAGGTTTCTCCACCATCGAACTAATCCCGTGTTTCGCCGCCGCTTCAATCACTTTCCGATGATCCACAATCATCGTGTAGACCAGCACAGCGTCCGGCTTTTGCTCCATCAGCATCGCCTCCAAATCCTTGTAAAGCGGCACCGCTTCCAGATGATATTGCTTCACATATGCCGTCGTCAGCGCCTCCTGCGGCTCGACAATCGCGACCAGCTTCACGTTCTTGTTCTCTGGCATCATCCGCAACAACCCATGCGCATGCCCATGCACCAGCCCAACTATCGCCACCCGTATCGGCGCCTTCTCCTGCGCACAAGTCGTCCTGCCGCCAACGATTAGTACCGCGCACAAAATCACTAGCACTTTTAGCCCACGCTTCCCCATCTCACTCCTCCTAAAAATCACCCGCATCATAATCTACTCTGACATTGTAGGGCCCGCGTTCTGAAGCACGGCCGCTCACTTGCGCTAAACTCTCTCCATGTCCAAAACTTGGAAAACAAAACTCATACATCCCGACGCCCATGCCCCCGAAGGTTTTCGCTCTCTCGCGCCCGCAACTCACCGTGGCTCAACTGTCCTCTTCTCGAACGCCGCCGCTGTGCAAGACACTTGGGATCAGCACGCCGTAGGCTACACCTACGGCCTCTATGGCACTCCCACCACGCTCGAACTCGCCGCACGCATCTGCGAACTCGAAAACGGTTTCCGCACCTTCATCACTCCCGGCGGCCAAGCCGCCATCTCTCTCATCAATTTCGCATTTCTGAAAACCGGCGATCATATTCTTGTCCCTGAGAGCATCTACGCACCCAACCGATGGTTTACCGCGAAAGTTCTCAGCCGCTTTGGCATCGAAATCGGTTTTTATTCGCCAACGATTGGCGCGAACATTCAATCTCTTCTCCACAAAAGCACTCGCCTCGTCTGGTGCGAAAGCCCGGGCTCCATCACCATGGAAGTGCAGGACATTCGCGCAATCGCCGATGCCGCGCACAAAGCCGGCGCGCTCGTCGTTCTCGACAACACCTGGTCCGCCGGAATTTATTTCGACGCTTTCGCCCATGGCGTGGATATCACCATGCAAGCCCTCACCAAATATGTCGGCGGCCACAGCGACTTTCTTCTCGGCTCCGTCACCGTGCGCGAAGACGCACACTACCAAACACTCGGCGCTACGCATCAGCTCCTCGGTTTCGCAGCTTCTCCCGACGATTGCAGCCTCGCCCTTCGCGGCCTAAAAACTCTGGCCGTCCGCCTCGCTGCGATCGAAAAATCCGCGCTTGCTCTCGCTCAATGGCTCTCCACTCGCCCCGAAATCGAACTCGTTCTCCACCCCGCTCTTCCCTCCTGCCCTGGCCATGAATTCTTCAAACGCGATTTCACCGGATCAACCGGCGTCTTCTCCATCCTCTTTCAAAAACACTTCACCAAAGAGCAGGTCCACGCCTTCGTCAACTCGCTCGAACTCTTCAAAATCGGCTACAGCTGGGCCGGCGTCACCAGCCTCGCTGTCGCCTACGATCTCTCATCCCGCCCACATCGTCCCGACTACACCCACCGCATCGTCCGGCTCAACATCGGCCTCGAAGACACCAGCGACCTCCAGGCAGACCTCGACCGTTCGCTTTTTTTTATGAAGAAATAATTGAAAACTGGAATTACGGCTGGGGATTTATTTCGAAAGGCTCGACCTAAAATTCTCACGATTTCCAATGCAGTGTCACCGGCCCGCCCATCGGATGCGGCTTAGCTTGCCCAGTCCTTCTCTCTTCAATCAAATTCGCCTTCAACGCGAAATACCACTTCGCCGGACGGTCCGCATCGTCAATCAGCATCAGCCGCGGATTGTGTTTCAATCCTTCCGACTGCTGAATCATCGTCTCCTGATCCTGCCGCAAAAACGTTTTCGCAAACATACGAAAAATAAAGACGGGCAGCGGCACGTTCCACGCGGCCACAAAATCAATTCGGCACAAGTCTCTCCGCACCGGAGTCACCGTCGCGCGGCTCGAAAACCACAATTTCCCGCTGCGAATTTCTTCCAGCCGCATGTTCGGCAGCACAAAATCGATCGTCGTCGTCACCGGCGCGCCGGTCATTTTCTTCAGCAGCTGATAGGGCGCGCTGTTCGTGCTCGGCGAATGAGGGCTCATTCGAAATCCGTTCGGAATCGGCTCAAACTTTTTTTCTTTTTCATGAATGCTGCGCCGGCTCCGCCAGAACCACGATTGGTGCACAAACGGCCCATGCGCCGGGTCCATCAAGCCGATGATGCCGTGATCCACATGCGAAGGCAGATCACAAAACAATTGGGTGCTTTTGCAACGCGCTCCGAATTTCGGCAATTCCGGCGCCGGGAAAATTTTCTCTGGTGCGCGCGTGCCCGGAGCGGTCATGTAGACCCAGACATAACCATCCCGCTCCTCGCACGGATAATGCCCCGCGAAAATCCGGTCCACTCTCAACTTGTCCTGGCTCGTCAGCGACGGAATTTCCACGCACTGCGCGCTGCACGCATCGAACCGCCATCCGTGATAGCAGCATTCCACGGTCTTTCCATCGAAGTGCCCATAAGAAAGTGGTATCCCGCGGTGCGGGCAGGAATCGCGCATCGCAAACGCGCGTCCATCGCTCGTTCGCCCCAGCACTAGCGGCACTTCCAACAGCATCGCCGTCGCCAATTTCTTCCCGCGAATCTCTCCGCTCCGCAGTGCCGGATACCAGAAATCCCACAAAAACCCTGCGTCAGCCGACAAGCTCGCCTGCTCCTGCATCTCAGCTTCCGCAAGACTTCTCATTTTCGCCGCTTCACTCATCGTTTTCTTTGTAGGGCCCGCTTTCTCAAGCGGGTCGCTCGCATCGTAGTACACCGCGCACGTTACCAGCAACCGCGTCTCGTATCCAATTGCCGAAAGCGCGTTTTGGCGTTATTCTATTTGGGCAATGTTCGCCGCGTTTTATTAGCTGCTCCCTCCTCGCGCTCCTTCGAGCGATTCGCGGTCCTTTTTCTACTCACTATTCCCTATTCACTGCCCGCTCGCTTTGAACGGCGAGTTCGTGCAAGCACAGCGCAAGAAAGGATTCTCGCAATGCCAGTTCTCTCGCTAACTGAAAAACTCGACCAACTCGACGCCCGCTACGAAGAAATGACGCAACAGCTTTCTTCCGCGGAAGTCGTGAACGACTCCGCGCGCCTGCAAAAACTCGCCAAGCAACACGCTGAACTCGAGGAAATCGTCAACAAGCACCGTGAGTACAAACAAATTGAAAAAGACCTCGCCGGCGCGCACGAAATGGTCCTAGAAGCCGAAGACTTCGAAATGAAGCACATGGCGCAGGAAGAAGAAAAGCACCTCGCCGAGCGCAAGGAAACCGTCGAACGCGAACTAAAGCTTCTTCTACTCCCGAAAGATCCGAACGACGAAAAAAGCGTCATCGTGGAAATCCGCGCCGGCACGGGCGGCGATGAAGCCGCTCTCTTTGCCGGCGAACTCTTTCGTATGTACTCTCGCTATGCGGAAACGCAGGGCTGGAAAGTCGAAGTCCTCGAAAGTTCGCCCTCTTCCCTTGGTGGTCTCAAGGAAATCGTCGCTGCCATTCAAGGCAACAAAGTCTACTCAAAACTGAAATACGAAAGCGGCGTTCACCGCGTCCAGCGCGTTCCTGCAACGGAAACGCAAGGCCGCATACACACCAGCGCCGCTACTGTCGCCGTTCTTCCCGAAGCCGACGAAATCGACATCAAAATCGAAGCAAAAGATCTGCGCATCGATACTTTCTGCTCCTCCGGCCCGGGCGGCCAATCGGTCAACACGACTTATTCCGCGGTCCGCATCACGCACTTGCCTTCCGGCCTCGTCGTTTCGCAGCAGGATGAAAAATCCCAAATCAAAAATCGCGCTAAGGCGATGCGCGTCCTTCGCGCCCGCCTCTACGAACTCGAGCAGGAAAAACAGCAAGCGGCATTGACCGCCGAACGCCGCGGCCAAATCAAAACCGGCGACCGCAGCGAAAAAATTCGCACCTACAACTTCCCGCAGAACCGTGTCACCGATCATCGCATCGGCCTCACGCTTCACCAGCTCAGCGACGTCATGGAAGGCAAACTCGCCCCGCTCGTGGACGGCCTCTCCACTCACTACGAATCCGAGCGCCTCAAACAAGAACTTTCCGAGGCATAATCTCCGTAGGAGGTGTCCCATGGTTGCTCGTCTCGACGCGGGCCCCGGTTGCCTCTGGATGAGGCGTTTGCACGACCGAGTGCCCAACCCCGCCATTCCGCCAGAAAAGCCAAATCCGATGCTTCGCTGGTTTTGGGGTTGGTATTTCATTTTCCTGCTTGTCCTCCTCCCCTTAACGCGACCCTGGTCGTCCGCTGGTTTTAACCCCAGGAGCAATTACCAATCTGAGGTGCGCATTGCGGGAATGCCCTTGATCGCGGTAGGCGCACACGCAAATGGCGTGATCGCCAGCGGTGGCCGCGCCACTGGGATCATCGCGATCGGGGGCATCGCCATTGGTGTAATCGCCATCGGAGGTTTGGCTCTGGGCGGGTTTGCGTTTGCAGGTGTTTCCGCGGCGATCTTCGCCCTCGGGGGAGGAGCCGTCGGCTGGTGGGCTTTGGGCGGAGGTGCTGTGGGTCGTTATGCCATGGGCGGCCTCGCCATCGGCGACTACGCGTATGCTGGAAATGGCGTCGCCATTGGCTACCACGAAGCCAACGGTCGACAGAAGGAAAAACTCTTTCCGTGACTCAAATTGCCCCGACAATCGACATACGGAGCGCGCTAAGAAAAGGCATCGCGCAACTCCGCGCAGCTCGCGTGCCGTCGGACACGCTTGCAGCCGAGTTGCTGCTTTTGCACGTAGCACAGCACGATCGCACCTGGCTCTATGCCCATCCCGAAGCGGAGCTCTCCGGCGACCAAGCCAAGGACTTTCAGCAACTTCTCGACCGGCGCATTTCCGGCGTCCCCGTCCAACATCTCACGGGCAAACAAGAATTCTGGGGGCTTTCCTTCGAAGTCACTCCCGACGTTCTCATCCCCCGCCCAGAAACCGAACATCTCATCGAAGTCGCGCTCGACCGCCTCGCGCTCCGCGAACTCCGCGCCGGCCGCCCCAACAAAAACGATGGCTCCGGCCTTCTCATTGCCGATATCGGCACCGGCTCCGGCTGCATCGCCATCGCCCTCGCGAAGGAACTCCCTCTCGCCGAAATTTTCGCAACGGACATTTCCTCCGCTGCTCTCGCCGTCGCCCAACGCAACGCAGCAAAACACTCCGTCTCCGATCGCCTTTGCTTCCTCGAATCCAACCTTTTCTCTTCCGTAGGGGCACAGCATGCTGCGCCCCATCTGGACAGGGCTGGTGAATTCGCGGGTTCACTTTTCGATCTCATCGTAAGCAACCCTCCCTACGTCGGCCGCCGCGAAGCTGCTTCCCTCCCCCGCGAAGTCCGCGACCACGAGCCCGAAGTCGCTCTTTACGGCGGCGAAGAAGGTTACGAATTTTATGCGGCCCTCATCGCGCAATCCGCGGCGCGGCTTAAGCCCGGCGGCCTCCTCGTCCTCGAACTGGGGCACGATTCACTCCCGGCCGTTCAACCCCTCCTCGACGCACCTCGCTGGACCAACGTCTCGGTCACCAACGACCTCGCCGGCATCCCCCGCGTCATCGCCGCAGAACGCGCTTGAGGCTACTAAGGAGAAAAGCGTACTCTTTTCATGAGGCCCATTTGTCATGCTGACAGGCTGGATTGCCGACATAATCCTCGATTTCCTCGCGAGGTCTACATTTCTTTGGATACTTGGTTTCCGGGCTAGGCGCTGGGCCGTTGTTCGCCCCTCTAATTGCAAAGCGGCTGTCATTTCGAACGGCGGGTGGGGATGCTACAAAGTTGTACTTTCGTATCGTTACGATTTCGCGGGCCAATACTACATAGGCAGTTTGACAAAGCCGTTCCTAAGCAAAGAAAGCGCACAGCACTATGCGCAGGCCTTCAACGGAGCAGGCGAAGTTGCAATTCGGGTGAATCCATGTAGGCCTGGCGTGACTTATTTCAAGGATACAGAACAAGCTTCGCTCCAAGTGCGATCTGCAGAGTGCTGATCCAGCGCGCTCAGTAAAACACGAAGAGCAGATAGCAAAGTTTCATGCCAGACCTGGCTAGATTTCGTGCCCTCCACACTGACGCCAAAGATCTCCCGACGCTTTCCGTTGCGAATATTCTTCACGTGGACATGGACGCCTTCTTTGTCTCCGTCGAACTTCTCGACCGTCCCGACCTGCGCGGCAAACCGGTTGTTGTCGGTGGACGCCCCGATCAACGCGGCGTCGTCTCCGCCGCCAGCTACGAAGCCCGCAAATACGGCATCCATTCCGCGATGCCTCTCCGCACCGCAGGAAAACTCTGTCCTCACGCCGTTTTCCTCGATGGCCATCACACAAAATACGGCGAATGGAGCGATCGCATCGCTTCCATCCTCGCGCGATTTTCTCCTATCGTTGAAATGGTCTCCGTGGATGAAGCCTATCTCGATCTCGCCGGCACCGAACGCATGCACGGCCCGCCTCTCGCCGCTACGGACAAACTTCTTCGCGACATCACGTGCGAAACTAATCTTCCCTGCTCCGGCGGCCTCGCTACCACTCGCTTAACGGCAAAGGTCGCTAGCGATCAAGCCAAACCTCGCGGACTCGTCTGGGTCGCTCCCGGCCAGGAGGCAAGATTCCTGGCACCTCTTTCCGTGCGCAAAATCCCCGGCATCGGTGAAGTCACCGAACGTGCCCTCCGCGCACTCGGCATCGAAACCGTCGCCCAGCTCGCCGAAGTTTCCGCGGAAAAACTCGAAACGATCTTCGGACAGTGGGGCACGGCTCTCTACCGCAAAGCTCGCGGCGGGGATTCCTACGAATTCGTCCTTGATGCCGAACCAAAATCCATTTCGCACAATCACACGTTCGGGGACGACACCGACGATCTCCCCACGCTTCATTCCATGCTCAGCCACCTCTCCCAAAAAACCTGCAAGCGCCTCCGCGAAGCCGGCCTCGCCGCGCGAACGCTTACCTTGACTATTCGCTACGCCGGTTTTGACACTTACACTCGTTCACACAGCATGTCAGAGCCGGTTCATCTTGATTCGGATATTCAACGCGTTTTTCTTTCACTATTCGAGAAACACCGCGACAAGAAAAGAAAAATCAGGCTCCTTGGTACGGCACTAAGCAATCTGACCCACGGAGGCGAACAACTAGACCTCCTTGATGCTGCCCGCCGCGAAAAACTCGAAAAACTCACTCGCGCTGCCGACGGCCTCCGTGATCGCTTCGGCTTCGGAAAAATCCAGTTCGGCGGCTCCCTCAAGCGCGACGAATAAAGTAGCGCAAGCAATCTGCCTGCGTTCACCGAATGCCCTATACTTCTTCCATGCCTTTTCGCGAATCAACTCCAGAATCAGCCGCCGGCCAACAGCCACCTTCGAAAGACAATCTCTGGGGCCGTATCAGCGAAGGGCGTAGGCTCGATGAACTTTGGTCGCAATTCAGCGCGGACACGCGAGCGAGCTACGGCTTTTACGGCAAGGATATCGATTGGGACGAGATCAACAAGCTTCCTTGGTGGCACCGGCCCTTGCACGTCGCCAAAGGCCTGTTTCTCGCGATGTTTTACAAGCTCACTGCTCCCCGCCGCATCCTTTTGTTGATTGCACTGCTGTTGCTGGTCTCCTCAGGTTTTAAGTTCGACTTCGCGGACAAAACCCACCTTGAAGTCCGCTTCGAACTCTTCGCGGCTCTGATTTTCCTGCTTTTGCTCGCGCTCGAACTTGCGGACAAGGTCACCATGAAGCGCGATCTCGAAATCGCCCGTGAAATTCAATCCTGGCTTGTGCCCTCCGCTCCACCCGTGGTTCAGAGTGCGGAAGTCGCATTTTCCACGCGCCCGCAAAACTCCGTCGCCGGAGACTATTACGACGCTTTTTACCCACTGGGAAATTCCACGGGATATGAAAAACTGTTTCTTGTCATCGCGGATGTCGCCGGAAAAAGCGTTCCCGCCGCTCTCCTCATGGCCACGTTTCAGGCAAGTCTGCGCACCATCACCGGCGAAGGCGTTCCCCTGGGAGAACTGGTTATGCGGCTCAATCGTTACGCCACTGCCCACAGCCTCGATGGCCGCCGCTTCACTACGGCCCTCCTCGCCGAATACGACGCCACCACCCGCCGTCTCGAATACATCAACGCAGGCCACAACAGCCCCATTCTCCGCAGAAAAGATGGCAGCATCGAACGCCTCGAAACCGGCGGCGTTCCTCTCGGCATCGAGCCGGACTCCAGGTTTGAAATTGGCTCCGTGAATCTTGATTCCGGTGACCTGCTTCTTCTCTTTACGGATGGAATGGTCGACGCCTTCAACCATAAAGGCGAGGAATTCGGCGACCCGCGCCTTGTCTCCAACATGAGATCGCTGCAAGGGCAAAGTGCTCAGCAGTCCATGCAATTTCTGATGCAGCAGGTGGACACCTTCGTCGGTGCCACTCGTCAATTCGACGATATCACCTGCCTCGTCCTCCGCTGCCAGTAGCGCACAAAGCCAAGCCCAAAAACTGCCTTATTCCCTCGCCCTCAGTGCATAATCAGCTTGTGAACGCTCGCGCACTCGCCAATTCAATTTGCGATGAACTCATCCGGATAGGCTTCCACGCCTTGCTCGCCGGCGGCTGCGTTCGCGATCTTCTCCTCGGCCGCGAACCCGCCGATTACGACGTGGCAACGAACGCAACGCCAGAAGAGGTGATGTCTCTCTTTCCAGAAAGCGTTGCCGTCGGTGCCCAATTCGGCGTAATCCTGGTTCCGCGCGATGGTCACAAAGTCGAAGTTGCAACATTCCGTTCAGATGTTGGCTATTCGGATGGAAGACATCCCGATGCCGTCGTCTACGCCAAAACGGCCGAACAAGACGTGCAGCGCCGTGATTTCACCATCAACGGATTGTTGATGCGCCACGACACTAACGAAATTCTCGATTTCGTCGGCGGACGTGCCGACTTGCAGGCCGGAACTATTCGCGCAATTGGTCAAGCGGACCAACGGTTCATAGAGGATAAATTGCGTATGTTGCGCGCAGTGCGTTTCGCGGCGCGATTTGGATTTGAAATCGAAAAGGAAACATTTCGTGCGATTCGCAATCACGCAAATAACATCACGCAAGTTTCCGCCGAGCGTGTCCGCGACGAGCTGACGAAAATGCTCACGGAAGGCGCCGCCGGAAACGCGTTCCGCCTGCTGGATCAAACGCAGCTTCTGCAAAACGTATTGCCGGAAGTTGCCGCTATGAGAGGCATCGAACAACCTCCGCAGTATCACCCCGAAGGCGACGTCTGGGTCCACACCTGCATGATGCTCGACGGAATTCCGCCAGGTAGCTCTGCCACATTCGCCTGGGGCGTCTTGCTTCACGACGTCGGAAAGCCTCCGACTTTTCGTTCCGCAACGGAAACGGGGGATCGCATTCGCTTTGACGGCCACGTCGAAGTCGGCATTCGAATGGGCGAAGAAATTTGCCGTCGCTTGAAAATGTCCAACGATGACGCCGAGCAAATCCTCGCCCTCGTCGCGAATCACATGAGATTCAAAGATGCCGAGCAGATGCGCGCCTCCACCCTAAAGCGCTTTGTGCGTCTCCCAAGGTTCGAAGAGCACATGGCCCTTCACAAGCTCGATTGTCTTTCGAGCCACGGAAATCTGGACACCTACGAGTACGTGTGTGACTTCTTGGCGCAAACCCCGCCGGAACAAGTTCACCCTCCACGGCTTCTTACGGGAGATGATTTGGTGTATATGGGTTACCGCCCAGGACCTAGATTTAGCGAAATCCTGAACGCAATCGAAGATGCCCAATTGGAAGGAGTAATAAGCACAAGGGAGGAAGCCTTGCAATTCGTCGCAAAAGCCTATGCCGCACCGAAATAGGATAGAGGCCTAAACAAGGCACGGCGGAAATGCAGCTTGGATGTTCCTGGACTTCTGGACTTCTTCGTAAGATGAAGACAGATAAAGACTTAACATAGTATTTGCCAAATTTTAGCGAAAATGATATTATGTGAGTCTCCTAAGCTAAGATTTTATGCAGTCGTGATGCGAAGCTGTGTACCCTTCTTGCCCACCTCGCATCTAATGTTTCACGACCCTCGGGTTTAGCTTCTCCTGGGTTGAATTGAGGACCCCATGGCTGACAAACGATATGCTGTGCCAGAGACGTTGCCCATTCTTCCGGTTCGAGACACTGTCCTCTTCCCCGGAGCGATTCTTCCGCTGACGGTTGGGCGCGAGAGCTCGCTGGCTTTGGTCAATTCTCTGAGCGATGAAGATAAATACTTAGGTGTGGTTGCGCAGCTGGACCCGCGCATTGAAGATCCGGCCGCTGCCGACCTCCACAAAGTCGGAACTTTCGCAAAAGTCCACAAGACCGTGAAAATGCCGAACGGCAACGTGGTGATTTTTTTGGAAGGCATACAGCGTATCCAAGTCGTGGACTTGATTGGGCTGCGCCCGTTCCTGCAAGCGCAAGTGGAAGCGCTGCCTGACGTGCAGGGCGAACAGGACAACGAACTGGAAGCGCTCCAGCGCAATGCGCAGGAACTCTTCCGGGACGTTGTGAACCGCTCGCCCCAGCTCTCCGACGATTTGCAAGCCGCTGCTTCCAACATTGATGATGCAGGCCGCTTGACGGACTTCATCTCCGGCAATCTGCCTTCGCTCTCTACGCTCGTACGGCAAGAGCTTCTCGAAACTTCCAGCGTGCGCAAGCGCCTCGAAACCTTGATCCGCGAGCTCTCGAAGGAACTCGAAGTCCTCGAACTGCGCTCCAAAATTCACGAACAGGTTCAGGAGCAAGTGAGCCAGAACCAGCGCGAGTATTTGCTGCGCGAGCAGATGAAGGCGATTCAGAAGGAACTGGGCGAATCCGACGATTCCCAGCAGGAAATCGACGAGCTGCGCAAAAAGGTCGAAGAAGCGGGCATGACCGCCGAAGCAAGGAAGGAATGTGACCGCGAGCTGAAGCGCCTCGCCAAAATGACCCCTGCTTCTGCCGAGTACATGGTCTCGCGTACGTACCTGGAGTGGATGACCTCACTCCCATGGAGCAAGTCTTCCGGCTCAACGGAAATTGATATCCCGAAGGCGCAAGCAATTCTGAACGAGGATCACTACGATCTGGAAAAGGTCAAAGAGCGCATCCTCGACTACCTTGCTGTGAAGAAGCTGCAGCCCGGGATGAAAGGGCCGATTCTGTGCTTCGTCGGACCTCCAGGCGTGGGCAAGACATCGCTTGGAAAGTCGATCGCGCGCGCGCTAGGACGCAAGTTCGTGCGCATCTCGCTCGGCGGCATGCACGATGAAGCCGAAATTCGCGGCCATCGCCGGACGTATATCGGCGCGCTGCCCGGACAGATCATTCAAGGAATCAAGCGCGCGGAGACGAACGACCCCGTCCTCATGCTGGACGAAGTCGACAAACTCGGCCGCGACTTCCGCGGTGATCCGTCTGCGGCCTTAATGGAAGTGCTCGATCCTGAGCAGAACGCGACATTCCGCGATCACTACCTGGACGTGTCGTTCGATCTTTCCAAGGTCACGTTCATCGCGACTGCCAACTGGATGGACCCCATCCCCGAACCGCTGCGCGACCGCATGGAAATTATCGAGCTCCCTGGCTACACGGGCGAAGAAAAGCTGCACATCGCGCACAAATACCTGATCCCGAAACAAGCTACAGAGCATGGCCTAAAAGTTGGAGAGCAGCTTGAATTCACTGACGCCGGCTTGCATGAAATCATTCACAGCTTCACGCGCGAGGCCGGTGTTCGCAATCTCGAGCGCGAAATTGGCACCATCACGCGCAAGCAGGCGCGGCGCATCGCCGAAGGCAAGACGGAGAAAATGATCGTCACTCCGGAAGTTGTTCGCGAATTCCTCGGCGTGCCGAAGTTCCGTACGGAAAAGGAAATTGAAGAGCGCGTCAAGCAGCCAGGCGTTTCGGTCGGGCTGGTGTGGACGCCGGTGGGCGGCGACATCGTCTTCATCGAAGCGAGCCGCATGCGCGGCGGAAAGCAGTTCACCACGACGGGACATCTCGGCGAGGTGATGCAGGAATCCATGACCGCGGCGCTGACCTGGGTCCGTTCCAACTCCGAGCGCTACGGCATCGATCCCGACTTCTTCCGCAAGCACGACATTCACATTCACGTGCCGTCCGGCGCGGTTCCGAAAGACGGGCCCTCCGCCGGTGCAGCGATGGTGACCGCTCTCGTGAGCTTGCTCACGGGGCGTCCGATCCGTAATCGACTCGCGATGACCGGCGAAATGACGCTCTCCGGCGTGGTGCTGCCAGTTGGCGGCATCAAGGAAAAAGTGCTGGGCGCAAAGCGCGCGGGCGTGAAGGAAGTTCTTCTGCCTGCGGACAATGAACCGAACGCGAAAGCCGATCTTCCGCCGGAGCTTCTTGGCGATCTGAAAATCACTTACGTTCACACGCTGGACGAAGTGCTGGAGCACGCTCTCGAAAAGGAGAGCGTCGCTCCGCCGATCGTTCCGCAAGCCGCTCCGAAGCAGAAGCGGCCCGGCACGGAGTCTCCTCGCGCAATTCACTGAAGAAGGCGGCCTAAAATAGTTTGCTTGCTGCACAGCTGCGCACGGAGAATTGATCCTTACCGTCGTAGAGCCCTTGGCTTGGTAAACTCTTTTATGCAGCGCAAGATTTTCTGGCTTTCCTTTGCAGCACTCGGCATCATCGCCGATCTGACGCTGCCTTTTTGGTGGGCCGTCGCCGCAACAATTCCGGCAGGAATTGCGGCCTGGTGGATTGCCTACCGCTCCGACTGGTTTTAGTCCTCGCTTGCAGCAATATTTTCCAACCGCTTCCACAGCTCACTCTCCTGCTACCATGAAACCGGCTATGCCTCGCGACTATTCAACTCCGCCGCACGCTGCCGAACTGGCTGCGCAACTAACGCAGGCTCTCGCGCAAGAGCGCATCGTCCAGCGCTTTGTGGATTCCTACGTTGTGGAGAACGGCCGCCACGCGCTTCAGGTGCATGCACCGCTCTATCGCGACTTAATCGCTTTGCTGCAGCGCGAATCCCTCCTTGCCGCGACCATCGGCCTTCTGGAAAACGTCAATGCAGGACCAAAAGGGCTTAAGAAGCCAGCGCCACTGACGCGCAAGGACGCCACGCTTTTCCGCCGGAAGTTTCTTTCGTCGCTCGCACGCGAAAAAAACTGGAATGCCGGCGATGCCCTCGATTTTCAAAACGATTTGCAGATTTACGAAGGCATCCTTTCCCGAAACACAGGACCCCGCCGCGGCCGCAAGCCGTTCGAATCCGCGCATCATCCTTTTGTGGACCGCTGCGCCTTCGTACTCGATTCGTCTTTCATGGAAAAGGCCCGCGTCGCCGCAACACGGGCGCTCATGGAAATCGAAGACCTCGCTGCGCATGTTGTGGAGCGCGCAACAGTGCAAGCGGGAGCGAAGTCCCGCTAACGTGCTCTTGGATTTGTGTTTTCTTAGCGCGAGATGGGCTCTACTTGTACCGCTGTGCCGTACGCCAGCACTTCCGTCACTCCGTTCATCACTTCCGTCGCATCGTACCTAAATGCAACTACTCCGTTTGCCCCATGCGCTGCCGCATGCATCAACAACAGTTCATACGCTTCGCCGCGCGTTTTTTCGCAAAGGTCCGTCAGAATTGTGATGTTCCCGCCCACAATCGTCTGCAACGCCGCACCGAGATTTCCAATCACGCTCCGGGAGCGAACCACGATGCCGCGCACCACGCCGTAATTGCGCACGATGCGATACCCCGGAAGCTCCATTGCGGTCGTGACCATCGAAGAATCCACTCGCCCTGACATGGTTTGCCTCTCCTTTGCGGTGTCGCCGTCCTTAACCACTGACCCGTTTACCGCTGCGATTCTACCTGTTTATGTGCTCGGTGCGCGAGCCGGATTGCTCTGCTATTCTCGACTTGCGTGGAAACACTTTTTGAAGTTTTGGCGGTAGTACAGATCCTCATCGGGCTCTATCTTGCCTGGCAAGGTGTGCTGTGGCTAGGCTATGCAAAGCGCCGCTTGATGCACGACTCCGGATTTTATGCGCCCCGCACCGCCGTTATTTGCCCCTGCCGCGGGCTCGAGCCGGCGTTGGAGCAAAATCTCCTTTCGCTCTGCGAATTCGACCATCAAAATTACGAACTTTTCTTTGTACTCGCCTCGGAAAATGATCCGGCCGCAAGCGCTGTTAAGCGCGTCGCCTCGCAATCGCGTGTGAAGGCGAACGTCCTCTTCGCAGGCAAGCCCGTTGGCCGCGGCGAGAAAGTGAACAATCTGATTCATGCTGTCACGCATTTGCCGCCGGACATCGAAGCCCTCGTCTTTGTCGACTCCGATGGGCGCCCGGGAAAATCCTGGCTGCGCCGCATGGTTGCTCCCTTGAACGATGCCCGCTACGGCGCTGCGACAACCATGCGCTGGCTCATTCCCAACCACAATAATTTCCCGACGATGCTGCTTACTGCCTGGAACGCGCCTATCGTTACCATGCTCTCGGAAAACGGGAACAATTTCTGCTGGGGCGGTGGAACCTCGATTCGCAAAACTGTTTTCGAACAGTCTGGCGTCCTGCAGGAATGGCAGCATTCGATCAGCGACGACTATTCGATGACGAATGCTCTCGAACGAAGTGGCAAGCCGATTCTGTTTCTTCCCGAATGTTTGACAGTTTCGTTTGTGGACACGAATTTCGACGGACTATTCGAATTCACAAATCGTCAGATTCTGATCACTCGCGTCTACGCAAACAAAATGTGGCGCACCGCATTCGCAACTCATGTCCTCTTTTGTCTGACACTTGTTCTCGGATTAAGTCTGACACTGGGCGACGTCATTGCCACACGGCCGTCACTTCCTCTGGCAGGACTTACATTTTTGCCCTTGCTTCTGGCTTCGATTCGCGGCGCACTGCGCGTCGCGGCCGTCGCGGACTTACTGCCCGCGTATCGTTCTCATATCAACAAGCAGTCATGGATCTACGTCACGATCGGCGCCCTAATTCCTTTTCTGTATGTCGCGAATTTCTTTTCCTCAATATTTTCGCGCCGAATTCGCTGGCGTGGAATTCGCTACGAACTCGTCTCCACTCAGGAAACGCGAATCCTCACACCTCAGTAGTCAATCCCCTCCTTCCCTTTATTTCATGCAATTTTTTCCGGAGGAGTGCAATTCCTACAGGTAATTACCTTAGCCTGTGGAAAAAAGTTGCACACAAATGCCCCAATTTGAACGATTTGCACAGACACTTTGTGGCACCCCGCGTGCTATACGGGTACTAGTTCGGTGGAACGTTTACGGGCGGCATCCTCCTTCTCTCGCCTACCGTTCCCGGGGAGCAAGCTTCGACTTGGCCCTTAGTCGCAGCACCAGTTTGTACAGTTCAGTTGTGCGATTCGCGAGTTTCCCACGCTCTGCCGCGTTTCGCTCCATTTACTCGCAGGCTTCGTCCATGCGTCGAGGCTGGATTGGGAGGATCCGAGGTGAAAATCGTCCGCAAATCGCATTCACTGCCGTCTATCGTAGCTGCAGAGCAATCATCCATTCATCAGACCTATCTTTTTTATGAAAAACAGTCCGGTGTTGCACATTTTGAAGTAACCGCCGATCGGGAAGGCCGTTTGCCCGTCGAGCAAGCGGCTTGCCTTCTTGCCATGCATTGTATGGTGCGCGGTCAATCACCCGAAGATTACGTGGTGATGGTCGAGGCGGATCACAGTCACACGGAAGGTTTGTTGGAACGCGCGCAAACCCTTCTCCAGGCTGGCCAGGCCGTCAAAAGCGAAGTCAAAGTCACGCGTCGGGAAGAAGAAGTCCTCAGGGGTATTCTTCGTGGGTTTGCCAACAAGGAAATCGCCGGCGATCTTAATCTCTCTGAACGTACTGTGAAATTTCACGTATCCTCGTTGCTCTCAAAATTCCGTGTCCGCGGCCGTATGGAACTCGTCCGTGAAGCTTCGCGCTTCTCGAATTGGGATCCTCCAAAACAGGTGATTCCCGCAACCCGCGAACACGAACCACGTGAATTCCGAACAGTTCCTGCACGCATGCAACGCGTGACTCACACTCCCACTCAGGCGCCTGTGTATTCCGTCGCAAAGGTGGGCATGTCCGTATAAACGCTTCCCCTCCAAAGGAGAAAACGGCCCGGCAGAAACTCCCGCCGGGCCGTTTTGTTTTCTGGAATCGTAGATTTACTTCGCGGCTGCGTAAAGTTCGGCGGCTTTGTCCCAATTGACTACATTCCACCACGCCTTGATGTAATCCCCGCGCACGTTCTGATACTTCAAATAGTACGCATGCTCCCAAACGTCGAGCCCCAGAACCGCTTTCCCGCCCAGCGAATACGGCGTGTCCTGATTCGGCGTGGAATCAATCGCGAGCTTCCCGTCCTTCACGATGAGCCACGCCCAACCGGAGCCAAAGCGCCCAAGCCCCGCAGCCGCAAACTTTTCCTGGAATCCGCTGAACGAACCAAACGCCGTATTGATCGCCGTGCCGAGATCGCCCTTCGGTTCGCCACCACCGCCCTTTTTCATCAACGTCCAAAACAGCGTGTGATTCCAATGCCCGCCCCCGTTGTTTCGAACGGCATTGCGGATGTTTTCCGGTACGGAATCGAGACCTTTGAGCAGGTCGTCTATGGACTTCGCCTGAAGGCCGGCATTGCCTTCCAGCGCCTTGTTCAAGTTGGTGACGTAGGCGCCGTGATGCTTGTCGTGATGGATCTCCATCGTTCTCGCGTCTATGTACGGTTCAAGTGCGTCAAATGAGTACGGCAGGGGGGGCACAGAAAAGGCCACAGGTTTTTCCTCTGGTTTGGGATTTGAATCCGAGATGATCGCAGTGTCGGCGTGCAAAAGACTGGGTGCAGCTCTTCCTGCCCCAAACAATCCTGCGCCGACGATACCCGTTTTGAATAAGAACAGACGGCGATTCATGGGAACTCCTGCAACGCGGAATGTTTATCGACCTGCGCAATAAATTATACACCTGGTGCAGACCCCGGGACGATTCCCGCTGCAAGATGCACAACCAAACCAGCTCCGGGGCTCCCGGAAAAGTCACAGCTTGTACATCCTATGAGAGCTCCCGTGCGGAGCGAGAAGAGCAAGATGCTGGAGGCGCCGGGCCATAGCTGGTAGCATTTCGGCTCAATGAGTATAATGGCGCATCGTTCTCGCAAGCTTCCGGTTTTAGCCCGTTGAAATGCGTCGATCTGAACCCGTGAACGTCAGGCTCAAGCTCAAAAGGAGAACGCCATGACCAATCTAAGTGGTTTGGACCAACTCTTCCGTTGGCTGCATGTTTTTGCCGGGATCGTTTGGATTGGGTTGCTCTATTTCTTTAACTTCGTAAATGGGCCTTTCGCAGGAACACTGGACGCGGATTCCAAGAAGAAAGTCGTGCCGGAATTAATGCCGCGCGCTCTCTTCTGGTTTCGCTGGGGCGCGGCCTGGACCTGGGCTACCGGAGTGCTGCTTCTCGGCATAGTCTTCTACAGCAACCGGACCGTCTTGCTGGATAATCCCGACCAGGGCTGGGGTGTGGGAACAATCGTGATGGTGGCCATCACCTTCCTTGCCGTCATCCTTTATGACATCCTGGCAAAGTCCACACTGGGAAAAAACATTAAGACTCTCGCTACCGTTGGATTTGTTCTGGCTGGTGTCGTGCTTTGGCTGATGGCGGGATGGGCTCACTTCACCTATCGCGCGTACTTGATCCACACGGGCGCGATGTTCGGAACGATCATGGCCTTTAACGTTTGGTTCAGGATTTGGCCGAGTCAGAGGAAAATCATCACTGCCGTTAAGAATGGCGAAGCTCCTGATGCGGCCGTGGTCGCTCTGGCCGGCTCAAGATCACGCCACAACACTTATCTTTCCCTCCCCTTGATTTGGGCCATGCTCAATTTCCATTCCACCTACTTCGCCGGCGGCAACCTGGGAATTCCATCCAGGTGGGCTTGGGCCACTCTGCTGGTCGTGATACTACTGGGCTGGCACATCATCTGGCAGTGCTATAAGAAGGCGGGAAAAGTTAAGGGCTTCTAGCTGAAGTGCCCTTATCGGATGCGGGACAGCGCCCATTGGGCAGATTCGGAAATCATTGGATCGTTGTTTGCCACCAGCTTTTCCAGCAAAGTTGAGATGCGGTCTCCCGTTTCCGTGTCGCGCTGCAGGTCCGAATTCCCAAGCGCATTGCAGGTGTTCCGCAGGATTCCACGCCATTTGGCCCGCTTCATCGCGCTGCCGCGAAATACTTCCCGATACTCTCCCTCGTTAAGATTTGCGAGCCATTCAAGTCGTGGATGAAATAAAGATTCGTCTCTATTGCCCGCGTTGCGCGGCTGGAACTCTTCCAATTCTGTCTTTGGCGATTTGCGGTTCCACGGACACACATCCTGGCAAATGTCGCAGCCAAAAACGTGATTCCCGGCTGCCTCGCGAAATTCCAGAGGAATGGGTCCGCGCAACTCAATCGTCAAGTAAGCGATACATCTCCGCGCATCCATTACATATGGATTCACAAGCGCATCAGTGGGACACGCATCAATGCAGCGTGTGCACGTTCCGCAAAGATCCGGTGGAAGGAATCCTTTGCTTTGAATTGTCGGACTAAGTTCGAGGTCGGTAAGAATAGTTCCCAGAAAAAGCCACGAACCCATTTTCTGGTTCAGCAGCAAAGTATTTTTGCCGATCCAGCCGAGCCTCGCATGTTTTGCCAAAATCCGCTCCTGAACCGGTCCCGTGTCCGCGGCAGCGCGCGCTTCAAACGGCTCCGTAAATCTTTTCCGCATCTCCGCAACCAATGAATTCAGTTTGTACCACAAGAGCTGGTGATAATCGCTGCCCCATGCATAACGCGAAATCCATCCGCGTGGTGCATCGTTTTCGCTCGTTCGCTCTCCCGCAATTTCCGTGGAATATTTCTGCGGGGAATTGTAGTTGATGGCGCAGACGATCACGCTTTGCACGCCGCTCATTGCTGCCTGCAAATCCGCGCGGCGCGGATCGTGCAGATATTTCATTTCTCCCGCATAGCCGCGCTCCAGCCAATCATGCATCTTCTGCAGTTCAGGAAAATCTGACGCAGGCGCGACGCCGCAGAGATCGAATCCGAGCGATTGTGCTGTCTCCGCGATCCACGCGGTTTCCGCGGCGGATTTTCTTGCAGCGTTCATTGGTCCATTTTCTCAAACGCGAAGAATATTTTTTCAAAAAAAAGAGAAGGCCCCTCGAATTCTCGAGGGGCCCGGTAAAAGTCCACGTTTATCCCAGAGGAGATACGTTTTCTGCTTGCAGGCCTTTCGGACCTTGCTTTACTTCAAATTCGACATGCTGACCTTCGTTTAGTGTTTTATAACCATCGGACTGAATGGCGGAAAAATGAACGAACACATCTTCGCCGGACTGCCGCTGGATAAAACCGTAGCCTTTCGATGCGTTAAACCATTTCACAACACCTTGCTCTTTGCTCAACTTCGGTACTCCTCTGCCGTGGATTTAGCGTCGTGCTGGGTCTGACGCCCGCCACAAATAAACCGCGAGAGCAGCTCAGAGTGCCGGCATCGAACCTCGATGCTTACCAACGCGGGCGTATGCTGGCACAAATCGCGCCGGGAGTCCAGAAGGGAGAAGACCAGAGGCATCAGTGAAAACTCCGGATGGCCGAGGCTTCGTCAGAATAGACCTCGAAGACGGTGAAGAGTTTCGTGATTTGGAGGAGGTCGTGCACTTTCTTGGTGAGATGCAAAAGTTTCAATTCGCCGCCTTTGCTGCGCACGGCGGTGTAGGCGCTGACGAGTTCGCCGATGCCGGAACTATCTATGTAGTCCACGTCTGCAAGATTCAGAACAATTCTGCAATGCGATTCTTCCACTAGCTGACGAATCGTTTTGCGCAAATTCGCGCTGCCGTCGCCGAGCGTGATGCGCCCGCTTGCATCCACTACCGTGATGGAGCCGGAATCCCGAGGTGTGAGGTGAAGTGCCATCGTTTTCTTTCTAGGCTTCTCTGCGAGGAGAAGAGCCGTGACCTCCGGTGCCGTTCCCGTTGGCTTGCGGACTTCCAGCACCGGGCAGCCGCTTGGACATTACGATTTCCGCGCCGCCGGTTTGCG
>JACXTT010003792.1_pt1 | contig 22936 bp, 21 predicted proteins | sample 9270951 | NCBI WGS metagenome assembly JACXTT01 (sample SAMN15532306, study PRJNA645909) | rock metagenome | isolation source: weathered quartz diorite | place: Puerto Rico | collected 2017-06-21
GGCATCAGCCCTTCACCGGACTGGAAAACACCAACCTGCACAAGGATGGTCACCCGGTGGTGTTGGAAACCAACGGCGTCCCGCACTTCGACGAGACCGGCGCCTTCCGCGGTTATCGCGGCATCGATCGGGATATTACCGGGCGCAAGCAGGCGGAACGAACGCTGCACAAGATCAACCGTGCCCTGAAGACGCTGAGTGCCTGTAATGAATCGCTGGTGCACGCCCTGGACGAGCAGGAATTGCTCACCGCCATCTGCCAGGTGCTGGTGAGCACCGGCGGCTACCAGTTCGCCTGGGTGGGATATCCGGATCACGACCAGGAGAAAACGGTACAACCCAGGGCACATGCCGGCACCGGAGCGGACTTTCTGCGCCTGCTTCGTTTCGGCTGGGGCGATGACGAGAACGGCCGCAACCCGATCGGCGAGGCCATCCGCAGCGGCCGGCCCCGGGGAGTCCATGACATCCAGAAAAGTCCGGAATCCCTGCGCCCGCGTCAGGAGGCGCTCAACCACGGCTTCCTGTCATGCATCGCGCTGCCGCTGCGCGACGGCGGCTCGACTCTCGGCGTGCTGGCCATCTACGCCGCCGAGGCCGACGCCTTCGACGATCACGAGACAAAACTGCTGATGGAACTGGCCGACGATCTGACCTATGGCATCGTGGCACTGCGCACCCGTCACGAGCGCGAGCGCGCCATGGAAGAAAACCGCCAGAACACCGCCAGGATGGAAAGCGCGCTGCTCGAAACCATCGATGCCATGAGCTCGGCGCTGGAAAAACGCGATCCCTACACCGCGGGCCACCAGCGCCAGGTGGCGAAGCTGGCGCACGCCATCGCGCAGGAAATGAAACTGCCGCAGAAGACCGTGGAAGGAATCTACATGGGTGGCTTGATCCACGACATCGGCAAAATCTACGTGCCGGCGGAAATTCTCAGCCGTCCGGGACACCTGTCTGAAGTGGAGTTCAATCTGATCAAGACACACCCGCAAGTCGGCTACGAGATCATCAAGGGGATCGAATTCCCCTGGCCGGTGGCGCACATGATCCTGGAGCATCATGAACGGCTCGACGGTTCCGGATACCCACAGGGACTGAAGGCAGATGAAATCTCCCTGGAAGCCAGGATCCTGGCCGTGGCCGACACGGTCGAAGCGATGGCCTCGCATCGACCCTACCGACCCGCACTCGGACTCGACAAGGCCCTCGATGAGATCCGGAAAAACCGCGGAACGCTCTATGATCCAACTGCGGCGGACGCCTGTTTGCGGCTGTTCACTGAAAAAGGATTCAAGTTCGACGAGTAACGCCTCGCGTTACTTCACCTGACCCAGCCCCTCGCCGCGTGGATCGGAAACAGCCTCGACCCGTCCGGTCTTCTTGTTCCAGGCGACTACCTGCATATTGCCGTAGCCCCCGCGCAGCGCCTCCAGCCGGTATCCGCGTTGCGCGAGCGCGCTGCGTTCCGGTTCATCGAAGGCATTGGCTTCATGCGCCACCACGTCGGGCGAATACTGGTGATGAAAGCGCGGCAGTCCGACCCAGTCCCTTGGGTCGCCGCGCCCGTGGGAAAACTCGAGCGTCGCCAGCAACACCATGGTGATGATGCGGCTGCCGCCGGGCGTGCCGAGCACCACCACCGACTCGCCGTTTTCCAGAAACGTCGGGGTCATGCTCGACAGCGGCCGCTTGCCGGGCGCAATGGCGTTGGCATCGGAGCCCGTGAGACCGTAGGTGTTGGGGGCGTCCGGCTTGACGGCGAAATCGTCCATCTCGTTGTTGAGCACGACGCCGGTCCCGGGGGGCATGAATCCCGAGCCAAAGGGAGTGTTCAGACTCAGGGTGGCGGCGACGCGATTGCCGTCGCGGTCGATCACCGAAAAATGCGTGGTGTTGCCTCCCTCTCCCGTCTTCGCGGGCGCGGCGGAAGCCGGCTTCAGTGCCGGCATTTCCTCGCGCAGCTTTGCCGCGTAGGCCGGGTCGATCAGGCGCGCAACATCCACGTTCACGAAATCCGGATCGCCGAGGTACCGTGCGCGGTCGCGGTAGGCGAGGCGCATCGCCTCGATCACGGTCCGGTCGCGGGACGGCTTGTCCATCGAATCCAGATCGAATCCCTGCAACAGGTTCAGCATCTGCACCAGCACCACGCCGCCGGACGACGGCAGCGCCGCGGAAGTCACGCGCACGTTGCGGTAAACCCCGCGCACCGGCTCGCGCTCGATCACGCGATAGTCGGCCAGGTCCTTCAGGCTCCAGAGGCCGCCGGCGGCACGCACGCCGTCCACCAGTCGCCTGGCGACGTCGCCGTCGTAAAATCCCCCGCGGCCGGCGGCGGCGAGACGTTCGAGGGTGCGCGCGAGCTCCGGCTGGCGCAGTCTTTCTCCGACACCGTAGATGAAACCGTCATGGAAAAACGCGCGCGCGGTTTCCGGAAAATTTTCCAGCCGGTCATGCTGGCGGAGACACATCTTGCCGTACTGCACAGTCACGGGAAATCCGTCGTGCGCGAGCCGGATCGCCGGCGCGAGACTCTGCTTCAACGGCAGCCGGCCGTATTTTTCGGCGAGATGCACAAGCCCCGCGGGAGTGCCGGGGATGCCCGCCGCCAGCGCGCCGTCGATGGAACGCCCCGGGACCGGGCGGCCGTCGCGGTCCAGATACATGTCACGCGTCGCGGCCAGCGGCGCGCGTTCGCGCGCGTCGATCATGATTTCAAAACCGTCGCGTGCGCGATGCAGGAGAAAAAAACCGCCGCCGCCGAGGCCGGAGTTGTAGGGCTCGACCACCGCCAGCGCGGCCGCAACCGCGACCGCGGCATCGAAGGCATTGCCGCCGCGCGCGAGGATTTCGTGACCCGCCTGCGTCGCCAGAGGGTGCGCGCTGGCGATGCCAGCGGCGGCCGGGCGCGGTTCCGGCTCAGCCGCCCGAGTCGCGAGTGGCAAAACCGCGATCAGGAATATCAGCAAGCGCCGCAGATGAGGCATATTGCGCAAATCTTAAACCAAATGTTCCAAATAATATCGAGCCGCCTCCGGCGGCATTATTTGAATCGGGTTCTCGCACCCGAAGGCGAGGTCCTTTCTTGTCGCAACAAGAAAGGACCCAAAGAAACGCTCCCCGGAGCACCTGCCGGCTTCGCCGGTCCCCTCCGTTCCTCGCCCCATCGAAGATGGGGCTCGCCCGCAGGGGCGCAGACAGGGATATCTGCGCCTGTCCCGCCGCGACAGGATGTCGCGTCGGGACAGCGCGGGACCCAAAGCCGCGGAGCGCAGGACAGTGCGCCATCCGGGGCGCATTCTCTTTGGTGACTTTCTCTTGTGCGTACAAGAGAAAGTCACCTGCCGTGGGTCAGCCACCCACAAGTAGCTTTTCACATCGCCGAAGGCGATTCGACTTCAATCACGCCAAAACAAAAAGGCGGCCGAAGCCGCCTTTGTTCTCCTGACACGGAAAATCCGGATCAGGCCGTCTGTCGAATCAGCGCCTGATATTTCTGCTGCAATTCCTCTTTGGACTCCGCATGGTTCGGATCAGGGATGATGCAATCCACCGGGCACACGTCCACGCACTGCGAGGTCTCGAAGTGTCCGACGCATTCGGTGCAGAGATCAGGATTGATCTGGTAGATCTCCTCACCCTGGGTGATTGCTCCGTTCGGGCATTCGGGCTCGCAGACATCACAGTTGATGCATTCGTCGGTAATCAGCAGCGACATATCAAATACCTACTTAATTAGTCAGGTTTAAGCCTTGGCATCTTAGCGTATTTTGGCGGCCATCGCAGCCGCCACGCGCGCATCCACGAAATCCGCCACGTTGCCGCCGAGCAGTGCGATCTCCTTCACCAGCGACGCGGAGATGAACATCTCCTGTTCCGAGGGCGTCATGAACACCGTCTCCACCTCCGGCGCGAGCCGCCGGTTCATCCCGGCGAGCTGAAACTCGTATTCGAAATCCGAAGCCGCGCGCAATCCGCGCAGGATCACCTTGGCCTTGTGGCTCCGCACGCAATCGACCAGCAGATTGTCGAAGCCGGTCACCTTCACGCCCGGAACATCCGCCAGTACCGCGCGCGCCAGTTCCACGCGCTCCGCCAGATTGAACAACGGTTTCTTCTGCGGATTCGCCGCCACCGCGACGATCACCTCGTCGAACAGGCGCGCGGCGCGGCGCACCAGATCCGCATGGCCGTTGGTGATCGGGTCAAACGTGCCGGGATACAACGCGCTGACTTTCATCACGTCCTCGGAATCATGCAAAGCATATCATTGCCCATAGCCGCCTCATTGACCAAAATCAAGATCACCTCCGGCTCATCCGGCTTTTCGCGCCAGATGATACCCCACCTGCCCGGCTTTCTTGCTGCGAATCAATTCCCACGTCGCCGGCAAGGGCAAAGCTTCGAGCTGGCTCGGCGCCTCGACGTAGACCAACCCGCCGCGTTTGAGCCAGCCGTTCGCCTCCACCAGCTCGGCGCAACGCGCGATCAAATCGCTTTTGAAGGGCGGATCGAGAAAGACGATATCGAACGGCTGCGGCGTCTGGCGCAAAAAGTCCACGGCATCCGCCTGCACCACGTCCGCGTTGCGCGCCTCCAGCGTCGTCACGTGCTGACGCAGGCGCTGTACCACGTGCGCCGCTTTTTCAACCATGACCACGTGCCCGGCGCCGCGCGACAACGCTTCCAGGCACAAGGCGCCGGTCCCGGCGAACAGGTCGAGACATCTTGCGCCGGCGATATGGGGTTGCAGCCAGTTGAACAGCGTCTCGCGCACACGATCGGGCGTGGGCCGCAAGCCTTCCGCCTCGGGAACGCTCAGGCGCCGGCCGCGCCAGCGTCCGCCGATGATGCGCAGCTTGCCCGGATAGGACGAAACCGCTTTTACGGTCGCGTGGCGTCGCGGGGACTTGCGATCAGCGGCTGCCACCGACGACCACTGTCACCATCTGGTCAGGGTGCACGCGCTGCCGAAAGGCCGTACGTATCTGTTCGACGGTCACGGCCTCGACGCGCGGAATGAAATCATCGAGATAGGTCAGCGGCAGATCGTAGAAAGCGATCACCGCCAGGTTCTCGGCGATCTTGGCGTTGCTGTCGAGGCGCAGCGGGAAACCGCCGGTGATATGTTTCTTCGCCGCGCTCAGTTCGTTTTCTGTCGGTCCTTTCGTGACAAAATCCGAAATGACCTTGCGCACGACATGGAGCGCCTGATCGCGCTGTGTGTTCTTGGTCTGCAATCCGATGATCATCGGTCCGGCCTTGCGCAACGGCAGGAAATAACTGTAAACGCTGTAAGACAGGCCCTGCTTTTCCCGCACCTCCGTCGACAGACGCGATACCAGTCCGCCGCCGCCGAGAATGTAGTTGCCGACATAGAGTGGAAAGTAATCCGGGTCGCCGCGCCGCATTCCGGTCTGTCCCAGCAGTATATGCGTCTGTGTGGCGGGAAACGCCACCTGTTTCTGTATCGGTGCGTAATGCACACGCACCAGCGGAATGGGGAACGCGGCGCGGCCCGCCGGCAACTGGCCCACGGCGCGCTCGGCGATCTTGCGCGCCAGACGCTGGCTCGCATCACCGACGATCACCAGCCAGGCGTTGGCGCCGACGTAGTAACTGCGGTAATGCGCCAGCAGATCCTCGCGCGTGATCGCCTTGACGCCCGCCACGTCGCCCAACGGGTCGTGGGCATAGGGATGATCTCCGTAAAGCTCGCGGTAAAACGTCTTGTCGGCGACTGCGCCGGGAGACTGCATGTCCTTTTGCAGGGCCACCAGCGCCTGCTCGCGCTGGCGTTCGAGACTTGCCGCCGGGAAGGACGGCGCCGCCAGGATTTTCGCGAACAGGTCGAGCGCCGGATCGAGCAGCGCGGCGTCGGAGAGGCTGCGGAGATCCACCGTCGCCATGTCGCGATCGGCGCCGGCACCGAACTCGGCGCCGAGGCCCTCGAACTGGCCGGCGATATCGTCCGCGTTCAGATTACCCGCGCCTTCATCGAGCATGGAACTCGTGAGTCGCGCGAGCCCGGCTTTCCCGGCAGGATCGCGGCTGGAGCCGGCGTCGAACACCGCCCTTATCTGCAGCATCGGCAATTCGTGGGTTTCAACGAAATAGACGCGTGCGCCGTTATCCAGCGTCCAGTGATGGATTTTCGGGCCGGCCTCAGCAGCTAGGGGAATAAAGACAATAAAACACAGGGCCAGTATCCATGCTCTGAGAAAAATTAAAGGCGGGTTATTACCCCCCTCTCCCCTTGCCCTCTCCCTCATCAGGGAGAGGGGGAGTTGGAAAAGAACCCCATTTCTATCGAACATCGCCGCCTCCCTGAGGCCGCGGCATGCGCCGCTGCCCCTTGGCCATCGGCAGCGGATCGAGCACCGCCACCGTCAGGTTCGTGTCCACGAGATACTTGCGCGCGACCGTCTGCACCTGCTCCGCGGTCACGGCCATGAGCTTGTCGGGATAGTCATCGAGCATGTGCCAGTCGAGCCCGACCGCCGCCAGGCGGCCGATCTGCATCGCCTGATAAAACACCGAATCGCGGCTGAAGACGTTGCTCGCCACCACTTGCGCCTTGACGCGCTTCAGTTCCTCGGCGGTCACCGGTTCCCGCTTGATCCGTTCGATCTGCGCCCGAATCGCCTGCTCCAGCTCCGCCACGGTATGGCCGTTGGCCGGCGTGGCGTCGATCATCAGCACGCCGGGCGAACGCGCCACGGCCGAGTAGTCGATATCGACGGCGGCGGCGAGTTTTTTATCGCGCACCAATTCGCGCTCGAAACGCGCCGCCTGCCCGCCGTCGAGAATGCCGGTCAACACGCTCAGCGCGTAAGGTTCCCATTCGGCGACGTTGCCGCCGTGGCCCACGGAGGTATGCACCGGCACGTGATAACCCAGGAGAACGTATGGCACCTCGGCCGGCACCGCGACGCGCACGCGCCGCTCGCTCTTCTGTTCCGGCTCCGCGACTTCCTTCGGCCTTTCGACCGCGCGCGCCGGAACCGGCCCGAAATATTTCCGCGCCTGCTCGATGACTTGCTTCGGCGCCACGTCGCCTACCACCACGAGTATCGCGTTGGACGGCGTGTACCAGCGGGCGTACCAGTCGCGCAGCTGTTTCGACGTCATCGATTCCAGGTCGGCCATCCAGCCGATCACCGGGTGGCGATACGGATGCGCCTGATACGCGGCGGTCATGAATTTCTCCTGCACGACCGCCTCGGGCTGGTCGTCGGTGCGCCAGCGGCGCTCCTCCATCACCACCTTGATCTCGCGGCGAAACTCCTCGTCGGCCAGGGTCAGGTTCTGCATGCGGTCAGCTTCGAGTTCGAAGGAGACCGGGAGACGCGATTTCTCCAGCTGCTGGAAATAGGCGGTGTAGTCATAACTGGTGAAGGCGTTCTCGCGCCCGCCGTTCTCGGCGATGATGCGCGAGAACTCGTTGGGGCCGTGCTGGGCCGTGCCCTTGAACATCATGTGCTCGAGCACGTGCGAAATGCCGGTGCTGCGTTCGGGTTCGTCCTGGCTGCCGACCCGGTACCAGATCTGCGACACCACCACCGGCGAACGGTGATCTTCCTTGACGATGATACGCAGGCCGTTGGCGAGCGTGGTTTCCTGTGTCTGGCTGCAGGCCGCGAGCCACAGGCCGAGGAGCGGAATCAGGAGTCGGCGGATTTTGCGAAACATGGGGTTTCCGTAATGATTCTTTTATACTATTGTGCCACAGCTTCGATCGACATCGCCGGAAAAAATTCCATCAGGATTGAATTTTGACCCAGTCCCATCCACCGCACCAGATAGAAAAACGGCCCGCGGGCCTGTTCGGCCGCCTGCGCGAAAAGCTGGCCGCCACGCAGCGCAACTTCACCCGCGGCCTGAGCGATCTGTTGCTCGGCGGACGCGCGCTCGATGACAGCCTGTTCGAGGAGCTCGAAACGCTGCTGTTGTCCGCCGACGTCGGCGTGGAAACCACCCAGCATCTGTTGAAAGGTATCACGGAACAGGTCTCGCGCAAGCAGCTGAAAGACGCGCGCGCCGTGTATAACGCCCTGCGCCAGAGCATCCTCGCGATCGTGGCGCCGTGCAGCCGGCGGCTGGAAATCACGCCGGCCCGGCCGTTCGTCATCATGGTGGTCGGAGTCAACGGCGTCGGCAAAACGACCACCATCGCCAAACTCGCGCGCCGCCTCAAAAACGACGGGCATTCGGTCATGGTCGGCGCCGCCGATACCTTCCGCGCCGCCGCCATCGAGCAGCTGAAAACCTGGGCCGGACGGCTGGATATCCCGGTGATCGCCCAGCACACCGGCGCCGACGCGGCGGCCGTGGTGCACGACGCCCTGAACGCCGCCAAGGCGCGCGCCAGCGATATCCTGATCGTGGACACCGCCGGTCGGCAGCATACCCAGGCCGGCCTGATGGATGAGCTGAAGAAGATCCGGCGCGTGATCGCCAAGGCCGATCCGGCCGCGCCGCACGAAGTGCTGCTGGTGCTCGACGCCGGCACCGGGCAGAACGCGCTGTCGCAACTCGCGCACTTCGGCGAGGCCGTGGGCGTGACTGGGCTCGTGCTCACCAAGCTCGACGGCACCGCCAAGGGCGGCATCCTGATCGCGCTCGCGCGCAAGACCGGCCTGCCGATCCGCTACATCGGCGTGGGCGAAGGCATGGACGACCTGCGCGAGTTCGTCGCCGAAGAATACGTCGACGCGCTGCTGCCCGCTCCCTGAGTCACCGCATGATCCAGTTCACGCATGTCTTCAAACGTTACCCCGGCGGCTTCGACGCGCTGCGCAACGTCAATCTGCAGATTCAGGCCGGCGAGATGGTGTTCATCACCGGCCACTCGGGCGCGGGCAAAAGCACGCTGCTCAAGCTCATCACCGCCATCGAGCGGCCGACGCGCGGCGAGGCGGTAGTCAACGGCAAGAACCTGCTGCGCCTGCCGCGACGCCGCATCCCCTATTTCCGGCGCGAGATCGGCGTGGTGTTCCAGGACCACAAGCTGCTGTTCGACCGCACCGTCTACGACAACGTGGCGCTGCCGCTGATCGTCACCGGCGCGGATCCGCACGAGATTCCGCGCCGGGTGCGCGCGGCGCTGGAAATGGTCGGGCTGCTGAGCAAGGAAAAAATGTATCCGATCACGCTCTCCGGCGGCGAACAGCAGCGCGTCGGCATCGCCCGCGCCGTGGTCAACAAACCGCCGCTGCTGCTCGCGGACGAGCCCACGGGCAATCTCGACAGCAAGCTGTCGGACGAAATCCTCGATCTGTTTCTCGACTTTCATCATCACGGCGTGACCGTGCTGATCGCCACCCACGACGGGCACCTGATCAACCGCGCGCGCCAGCGCGTCATCGAACTGAAGCAGGCCGAACTGGTGAGCGACTCGGGAGCGGCCGCATGATCAGGAATTACTTCCTGCGTCACGCGCAGGTTTTCTTCTACACGCTTGGCCAGCTCACACGCACGCCGGTCGCGACGTTCCTGACCGTGGCCGTGATCGGCATCACGCTGGCGCTGCCGGCCGGCCTGTACGTTGCGATCGAGAACGTCCAGCGCCTCGCCCGCGGCTGGGAGGACAACGGCCAGATATCGCTGTTCCTGAGGCAGGACGTGTCGGGCGCGTCGATCGAAAAACTCGCGGACAAGATCCGCCGCCTGCCGGCCGTCTCGTGGGTCGACTACGTCTCGCGTGATGCGGCGCTGGCCGAATTCAAGCGCCTGTCCGGTTTCGGCGAGGCGCTGAACGCGCTGGATCGCAATCCGCTGCCGGCGGTGCTGGTCGTGCATCCGGCCGCCGCCTATTCGTACCCTGATAAACTGCAAATCCTGCTCAAGGACCTGCGCCGCTACAACGAGGTCGACATCGCGCAGCTCGATCTCGACTGGGTGCGGCGCCTCCATGCCATGCTCGAACTCGCCCGGCAGGGAGTGCTGATCCTGGCTTCGGGACTGGCCGTCGCGGTGCTGCTCATCGTCGGTAACACGATCCGGCTCGCGGTGCTCAACCGGCGCGATGAAATCGAGATCACCAAACTCATCGGCGGCACCAATGCTTTCATCCGCCGGCCGTTCCTCTATGCCGGCACCCTGCAGGGCCTGCTCGGGGCGCTGCTGGCCTGGCTGCTGCTGACCGTGGGCCTGCTGCTCCTGGCCGGCCCCATTAACAACCTGGCCGGCCTCTACGGGAGCCGGTTCGAGGCGGAAAACCTGGGGTTCCTGGCCACCCTGACCCTGATCGGATCCGGCGGTCTGCTTGGCTGGCTGGGCTCCCGGCTTGCGGTCAGCCGCCATCTGCGCGCCATCGAGCCACGCTAAGCCTCTGAATAAACCCTATTCATTACCCCTTGTTTTACATGGATTTGTGAACTTTTCAGATGTTTGGCACTCTCATGGACCGAGTGCTAAAATATTTTTCCAAGCAAAGGCAGTTCTGAATTAGCGGAGGTCCCGATTCATGACCCAACAGTCACTAACCTTGCCCATCAACCTTTATCCCGAAAAGGGGCTGGCGACCTATATCCGCGCGGTCAATGCGCTGCCGGTGCTGAGCGCGGAACAGGAGCGCAAACTGGCGCGCCGCTATCGCAAACACAACGATCTCGACGCCGCGCGTCAATTGGTGATGTCGAACCTGCGTTACGTCGCGCGCGTCGCGCGCGGCTTCTCGGGCTACGGCCTGCCGCAGGCGGACCTGATCCAGGAAGGCAACATCGGCCTGATGAAGGCGGTCAAGCATTACGACCCGGCACGCAAGGTGCGCCTGATGTCGTTCGCGATCCACTGGATCAAGGCGGAGATTTACGATTACATCCTGCGCAACTGGCGCATCGTCAAGGTCGCCACCACCAAGGCGCAGCGCAAGCTGTTCTTCAACCTGCGCAAGTCGCGTGAACGCCTCGGCTGGATGACCCGCGGCGAGATCGACACGCTGGCGGAGAATCTGGACGTGTCGCCGGAGAACGTGCAGGAAATGGAATCGCGCATGAGCAACGCGGACGTCGCGTTCGACGCCGACAACGACGCCGACGAAGACAGCTATCACGCCGCGCCGGCCGGGTATCTGCAGGACATGCGCTACAACCCGGAAGTGCTCGCATCGGCGAGCGATCAGGAAGACACGCGCCATACGCAGCTGCGCACAGCGCTGACCTCGCTCGATGCACGCTCGCGCGACATCATCCAGCGCCGCTGGCTCGATGAGAAAAAACCGACGCTGCATGAACTGGCCGACGAATACGGCATCTCCGCCGAGCGCATCCGCCAGATCGAGTCGAAGGCGCTCGACCTCATGAAAGGCGCGCTCCAGGCCTGATTATCCTTTTCATCAACAAAAAGGGCTTCCCGGCGGAAGCCCTTTTATTTTGCCTTCAAGCCGGGAAAAAACCGGGGTCAGGTTTCCCCGTCCAGCCAACACACCAGATAATAGAGCCGGAATCCTTCGGAGGAACGCGACGGGCCGATGACCCGGGCGGGATAGAGATTCTTTCCGGGGTCCGCGCCCTCGAGCGCCGCGGCTTCGGAATCCACCACGGTCACGCAGTTTTCCGGAAAACGGTCGCGGGCGCGCCGCGGCGCATAAATCAACGCGAAGCACTCGTTGACCACCTTGCCTTCCGGATCGAGACCGATGCGCGCCATGGCAGCTACAGGTCACCCCAAAAATGAATCAACTTATTTTAAGATTCCCCCTCACCCCTGCCCTCTCCCTCAAGGGGAGAGGGAGATATGGATAACGGATTATCATACCTCGCCCGCCAAGGGCATAACCATTTTCATTTACCGGAAACGATGGGGCACGTAACATGCAGCCCCATTCCATGACTTCACCCCTCAATTTCTTCGCCACCTGCCCCAAAGGCATCGAAGCGCTGCTCGCCGAGGAACTACGCACGTTCGGCGCCGAAGAGGTGAAGGAAACCCGCGCCGGCGTGGCGTTCACGGGCACGCTCGCGACCGCCTACCGCACCTGCCTGTGGTCACGGCTGGCGAGCCGTGTACTCCTGACGCTCGCGCGTTTCCCCGCCGCCTCGGCCGAGGCGCTGTACGCAGGCGTGCAGAACATCCGCTGGGGCGAACATCTCGATGCGCACGGTACGCTCGCGGTGGATTTCTCCGGCACCGGCTCGGGCATCACCCACTCGCGTTTCGGCGCGCTCAAGGTGAAAGACGCGATCGTAGACCAGCTGCGCGACGAAGCCGGCGCGCGCCCGTCGGTGGACACCGAACGGCCCGACGTGCGCGTCAACGTCTATCTCTACCGCGACGAGGCCGTGCTGAGCCTCGACCTTGCCGGCGAATCGCTGCACCGGCGCGGCTATCGCAGCGAAGCCGTGGAAGCGCCGCTGAAGGAAAACCTGGCTGCGGCAATCCTGCTGCGCGCCAACTGGCCCGCCATCGCCAAGCAGGGCGGCGCATTCGTCGATCTCATGTGCGGTTCCGGCACCCTGCCGATCGAAGCCGCGCTCATCGCGGGCGACATCGCGCCGGGGCTGACGCGCGACTACTACGGTTTCCTGCGCTGGAAGCAGTACGATGCCGCGCTCTGGGCCGAACTGACCGCCGAGGCCGAGGCGCGACGCGAGGCGGGGCTCGCGACTCTACCGCCGGTCCGCGGCTACGATCACGAAGCACGCGCGGTGCGCTACGCGCGCGAAAACGTCGCCGGTGCCGGACTGAGCGATTACATCGTCATCACGCGCCGCGGGCTTTCGGACTGCGTGCCCGAGGATGCCCGGCCCGGCCTGATCGTGGTCAACCCGCCTTATGGCGAACGCATCGGTGAAGCCTCGGAGCTGCCCGCGCTCTACGCCGAGCTGGGCACGCAACTGAAGAAAAACTTCCCCGGCTGGCGCGCGGCGGTGTTCACGGGCAACCCGGAGTTTGGCAAACACATGGGCCTGCGCGCGAACCGTTACCACACGCTTTTCAATGGCGCGATCGAATGCCGGTTGCTGCACTTCGAGATCACCGAGGCTGCCGTCGTCGAAGAGCGCGCATCGAAACCCTTCGAGATACGTCCCGGTTCCAGCGCCGAGATGTTCGCCAACCGGCTGCGCAAGGACCTGCAGCATTTCGGCCGCTGGGCGCGGCGCCAGGAAATTGCCTGCTATCGCCTCTACGACGCCGACCTGCACGAGTATAACCTGGCGATCGATGTTTACGAGTCCGATAAACGTTACGCGCACGTGCAGGAATACGAGGCCCCGGATACCATCGATCCCGACAAGGCGCGCCAGCGGCTGCAACATGCGCTCGGCGTGATTCCGCTGGTGCTGGAAATTCCGCGCGAGCAGATGTTCTTCAAGGTGCGCCGCCGCCAGAAGGGCGGCGGCCAGTACGAAAAATTGAGCGAGACCGGCGTATTCCACGAAGTGCGCGAAGGTCCGTGCCGCTTGCTGGTCAACTTCACCGATTATCTCGACACCGGGTTGTTCCTCGACCACCGCGCCACGCGCGCGATGCTCGGCGAACTCGCCAAAGGAAAACGTTTTCTCAATCTTTTCGGCTACACCGGCACCGCCACGGTGCACGCGGCGCTCGGCGGCGCGACGTCCACCACGACCGTGGACATGTCATACACCTACCTCGACTGGGCGCAGAAAAATCTCGAACTGAACGGGATGAAAGGAAAAAACCACGAACTCGTCCAGGCGGATGTACTGGTATGGCTCAGGGAAAACCGGCAACGGAAATACGATCTGATATTTCTCGACCCGCCGACGTTCTCACGCTCCAAGCGCATGGAGGACACACTCGACATCCAGCGCGATCACGTGGCGCTGATCGGGGATGCCGCGGCGCTGCTCGAACACGGCGGCACGCTGATATTTTCGACCAACCTGCGCCGCTTCAAGATCGACCGCGAGGCGCTGGCGCCGCTCACGGTCGAGGACATCACGCGCAAGACCATCCCGAAGGATTTCGAGCGCGATCCGAAAATCCACCAGTGTTTCCGGATCAGGCGCGCTTGAATCATAGATTTTTCTTATCCGAAATAAGATCGCCTTCAGGCCTGTCGGTTTGATGGGCATCAATGAAATTATTCTATTTGTCTGTATGTTAATCGGCGTCCGATGATATGAAAGTCAGCGAGGTTCAGCGACACATCTGACGTTACCTCATCGGAAAGGAGGTGCATCATGGCAACCACAGTTCCCGTGAAGAGAGCACATGAAACACGGACCGGGGAAGCGATGCGCCCGCGTGGTGTATTCGAGGAAATGGAGCAACTGGCGGAAAGGATGCTCCCGCTGTCCTGGATGCGGCCGTTATATGCGGAAGGGTCGTTCTGGCGCGGAGCAATGCCGCAAGTGGACATCATCGATCGGGAAACGGAGCTTGTCGTGCGGGCGGCCGTGCCGGGTTTCGGCAAGGACGACATTGAAATCTCCTGCACGGCGGACAGCGTGACCCTGCGCGGGTGCACGGAAGAGGAAGAAAAGGAAGGCGAAGAAGAGGGAGAGTATTACCGGCATGAAATCCGGTGCGAGGATTTTCTCCGCACCGTTCAGCTGCCCTGCCTGGTGGACGACACCAAGGCCAAGGCAACGTTCAAGGACGGCATGCTGGAACTGACGCTCCCGAAGGCGGAAACCGCCAAGCGGCACACCATCAAGATCGAAGCAGCCTGAACCATCCCTGGTTCGTTTCAACTGAAGAACCCGGCCCCGCGTACCGGGTTCTTTTTTTGTTCGGGATTCCAGAAAAGAGAAATCAACCGCCAAGACGCCAAGGTCGCCAAGAAAGACAATTTTTTAACAAAAAACTTGGCGTTCTTGGCGCCTTGGAGGTTCAAAATTATTAATCTTCTGCTTTAGAGACTCGCCGCATCAAACCATCGCACGGCGCATGGTGCGCTTGAGGGCGTGAATCTGACGCAGCACGCCGTGCAACTGGCTGCGGTCCTGCGACGCCAGGATTTCGTCGCGCTTTTTCTTGAGTTCGCGGATCTTCCCCTTGATCGCCGCCTTGTCGATGCCCTCGACGTGATGGTGTTCGTGCATGTCGATGCCAAGCGCGGTGCACATGGCCTTGAGCAGATGGTCCTTGTTCATCTGGGTCGCGCCTTCGACCGCCTCATGCTCGATGCCCTTGGCGATCTCGCGCAGATCGGCCACGGTTTTTTCCTTCAACTCGTGATAGGTGTAGGCCATGCTGATGCTCCTTTTCTTGTCGCTGGTGAGTGAGACTGCCGCCGGTGGAAAGCTTAAAAAGCTCCGCCCGGGGTTTCAAGCCAGGCTGGTTCCGCTAGAGATCGACCGACCGGTAAAAGAACACGAATCGTCCGTCCTCTACGTCCAGCATAAGGGTGGCGCCGTGGTGGATGCCATAGTCCACGTAGCCCGGCACGGCGCTGTCCTGGTGACATTCGCTGACATGCTGCGGCGCCTCGAAATCGCGGTCGCGGTCGTACCAGGACAGCAGCATGGGATCGTTCAGATACGCGGTGGCCTCGGCGTTCGCCAGCCGCATCGCCTCGAGATAGTCGGGCACCGGCGTCCGGGGATGAAGCGGCACGACCGTAATACCTGATAAATCGGGGCGCGGACGGCACGGGACAGGCGGCCTCCACGCCGCTGTCGGAGGCCGGTGGGATGCCGGTTTTCCAGCCGGGGGAAGACGCTCTGTTAGCCATGTCGGGCAAGTCGTTCGGGAACGGGACGCCGGTCGGTCTGGAAAATACGCCCGTCAGATGCCCTTCACAAGGCCCGCCCCGGCGGGTTATTGTTGCGCTCGATATCTGTGCTAGAACTTATAAGATGTCAGAATCAAAAACTTAGGAAAGGAATCTCCACACACTAATGAAGCCTGCAAGGATAATCGTCGCCCTGGCGACCGTCGCCGGGCTCGCCACCGCCGCGCTCCACGTTACCTCGGACGCCAACGTCACGCCGTCGGCGCCGGCCGCGGTCGAGGAACCGGCCTCGTACATCAAGGCCGAAGACCTCATCCAGTACGGACAACCCAACCGCCTCTCGCTGCAATCGAGCGTGGCCATCGTCATGGATGACCGCGAAGGCGTCATGCTCTACGGACGCAACGTGGATCGTCCGCGCCCGATCGCGTCGCTGACCAAACTCATGACCGCGCTGGTCATCCTCGACTCGGGGCTGTCGCTCGACGAACAGATCAAGATCACGCGCGACGATCGCGACCGCCTGCGCGGCACGCGCTCGCGCCTGAACTTCAACGCCGTGTTCACGCGCTACGACTTGCTGCGCGCGGCGCTCGGTGCTTCCGACAATCGCGCCGCTGCGGCGCTGGCGCGCACCTTTCCCGGCGGACAGGAAGCGATGGTCCAGGCGATGAACGCCAAGGCGCAGGAACTCGGCATGACGCAGACGCGTTACGCCGATTCGTCCGGTCTCGGCACCGGTAACGTCTCGACCGCGCGTGACCTGACGCGTCTCGTCGCCGAGGCGCGCAAGCGCCAGATGCTGCACATCCTGACGACGACCGCGTCGTTCCGCATCACCGATCGCGCCTCGGGCCGCGAGATCGCGTATCACAACACCAACCGGCTGCTGCGCAAGGACAGCTGGGACATCGCGCTGAGCAAGACCGGCTACACCGCGGCGGCCGGCAATTGCCTGCTGATGCAGGTCACGGTCGCCAACCGCCCGCTCACCATCGTGCTGCTCGACTCGTGGGGCAAGTACAGCCGCTACGGCGACGCCAACCGGATTCACCAGTGGCTGCAAAAAGCCGAGCGCCGCGTTCCGCATATCCTCACCGCCCGCGCCTCGCCGGGCTGATCCGCCCCGCTTCACCAGACGATTGATTCCCGGCCCCGCTCCGTGCGGGGCTGTTTTATTTTGCCCAACGCCATTCTTCTGACCGCGGCTCCGGGGTACATTAGCGTATCCAGAATCGTCATTCGGGAGATTGCCGATGGAAGTTCTCGAAGCCATGCGCCGCCGCGCGTCCACGCGCGCCTATATCGACAAACCGGTGGACCGCGCCACGATCGAAGCGATGCTCGACGCCGCGCGCTGGGCGCCGTCCGGTGTCAACGCCCAGCCGTGGCAGGTCATCGTGGTGACGGGCGAAACCAAGCGGCGCGTGAGCGAAGCCGTGCTGGCGGAGCGCGCCGCGGGGCGCCCGGAAAATCCGGACTACACCTATTATCCGAAACAGTGGAACGAGCCGTACAAGTCGCGGCGCATGGCCTGCGGGCTGGCGCTGTATTCTGCGCTCGGCATCAACCGCAGCGATCCCGAGGCGCGCATGAAGTCGTGGAACAACAATTACCATTTCTTCGGCGCTCCGGTGGGCCTGTTTTTCTTTCTCGACCGTTCGCTCGAGAAAGGCTCGTGGGTGGACATGGGCATGTTCATCGAGAACGTGATGCTCGCGGCGCTTTCCTTCGGCCTCGCCACCTGCCCGCAGGCGGCGCTCGCCGAGTATCCCGACGTCGTGCGCCGGCTGCTCGACGTGCCCGATTCGCGCGCCCTGCTCTGCGGCATGGCGCTCGGCTACCCGGACACCGCCGCGCCGGTGAACAACTACCGCACCGCGCGCGAGCCGGTGGCGACTTTCACCGTCTGGCAAGAATAAAAAACACGGCTTTTCATGGATTCCAATCGATCATGAAAGTGCTCGTCCTCGGCAGCGGCGTGATCGGCGTTACCAGTGCCTGGTATCTCAGCCGGGCCGGTCACGACGTCACGGTCGTGGACCGGCAAGCGGAGCCGGGCATGGAAACCAGCCACGCCAACGGCGGACAGATTTCCTGGGGCGCGAGCACGCCCTGGGCCGCGCCCGGCATTCCGTTCAAGGCGCTGCGATGGATGTTCCGCCCGCATTCGCCGCTGGTGCTGCGCCCGCGCCTCGATCCGGCGATGTGGTCGTGGCTGTTCCAAATGCTCGGCAACTGCACAGCCGCGCGCTATGCGATCAACCGCGAGCGCATGCTGCGGCTTTCGCGCTACAGCCACGACTGTCTGGTCGCGTTGCGGAACGAAACCGGAATTCATTACGACGAACATGCCGGCGGCGTGCTCGAGCTGTTTCGCACCGCACGGGAACTGGACGATGCCGCCGGTCAGGCGACGATGCTGAAAAACTGGGGCGTCCCCTCGCAACTGCTCGACCCGGCCGCGTGCCTAGTCCAGGAACCGGCGCTGCGCGCCGCGCAGAATAAAATTATCGGCGGATTATTTTTTCCCGGCGACGAATCGGGCGACTGCCTGCAATTCACCCGCGAGCTCGCGCGCCGCGCCGAAACCCGGGGCGTGCGCTTCGCGCTTTCGACGCAGATAAAAAAATTGATCGCCGATGGCAACCGCCTCCAGGGCGTACTGACCGACAAGGGCGAAATGAGCGCCGATACCTATGTACTCGCCTGCGGCAGTTATTCGCCGCTGCTCGTGCGCCCGCTCGGCATCAAACTTCCGGTATATCCGGTCAAGGGTTACTCGGCCACGATCGAGATCGACAACGACGCCGCGGCGCCCGTCGCGACGCTTACCGACGTGAGCTACAAGGTGGTGGTCACGCGCCTCGGCAACAAGCTGCGCGGCGCGGGCACGGCGGAACTGGCGGGCTACGATCTGTCGCTGCGGCCGTCGCGCTGCGACACCATCAAGCATGTCGTGCACGACCTTTTCCCGGACGCGGGCGATCTTTCCCGGGCGCAGTACTGGTGCGGGCTGCGGCCGATGACGCCGGACAATCCGCCGGTGATCGGAGCGACTCCTTACAAGAATCTGTTCCTCAACACCGGCCATGGGACGCTCGGCTGGACCATGGCCTGCGGCTCCGGAAAAACCCTCGCCGATCTGGTCTCAGACGACAAACCGGAAATCGATCTGGACGGCCTGACCCTCGCGCGGTTTCTCTGATGCAGATAACGATTAATGAGCCGGTGCCGCCGGCGGTGCGGATGCCGCAGGCATTGCAGGCGCTGCCGGTGCCGCGGGTGCTGCTGGCGGTGCGGGTGCCGCTGCTGGCAGTGGTACTAGTGGCACGGGGGGTGGCGGCACTGCACCAGCACCTGCCGCCCTCTCCCTGCGTCCCTTCTCATCCGACGGTTGTGTCCCGTCCTGATCTGAGTCAGGCCCTGAAGATGTCGTAGACGGAGCCGGCGAAGGCGGCGGAACGCCAGCATCGATGACGTTCTATTCCGGGTTTACGTGTTTTTCTTCGGACTTCTCCGCTTGTGACGGCGGCGGAGGGGATTCCGAGTAAGTAACCTTGCCGTCTTTATCCACCCATTTCCATAACTTCACCGCCTCCACCGACGGTGAAACGACAACAAAAGCCAACGCCAAAACACCAAGGAAAGCTTTCATGTTCATTCATGAACTACAGATTTTTTTTGCTTCGATCATGATACACCCGATGACCTGAATTGGGTTTCCACGGGCACAGCATCACGCCTCCCGCCGACTCCGGTGCGGGAACCCTGCAGTTTCAAGGTATATGGTTGACAGGCCTCGCTGCCGGGGTATAGCTTGATGTCAGGCCTGTCTTGTTGCTTCCGGGCCGGCACAATTCGTCATTTCCCGCTTTGCATTCGATTCCATCAGATCAAGGAGGAGCCCATGTCCCGGAAATATATCGATTGTCGTGAATACCCCAGCCAGATGAATTGCACCGTCACCATCTTCGCCGACGGCGACGCGGAACTGCTGGAGGCTGCCGTGCAACATGCCGTGTCGGTTCACGGGCACGAAGACACGCCGGACCTGCGCGAACAGCTGCAAAAAGCCTTCCGCGAGGAACGGCGGCGCGTGGCGGCCTGAACCGGTTAAGTAAACGAATTACTCGGTGACATGCATCAGCTCGGTGGCGCGCGTGAGCGCCGCCGGGCCGAAGCGTTTTTGTATCCAGTCGCTGACGGTGTCGAGCCGGACGTTTTTGGCCGTCGCCGGTTCGCGAAACAGGTCGGCCTGCTGCGATTCGGCGTTGTCGAAACCGCTGACGCTGAAGCCGAGCAGGCGCACGCCGCGCGGCGGGATGGGCAGATTCCGCGTCAGCAGTTCCAGCGCCGCGTTCCACAGTTCCTGGGTGATATCCGTGGACTGCGGCAGCGTGTGCGAGCGGGTGATGGTGCGGAAATTGGAGAAACGGATCTTGAGATGCACGGTGCGGCCGCGCAAATGATTGCGCCGCATCCGCGCCGCCACCTGGCGCGTCAGGTCGAGCAGCCAGCCGCGCAAGGCTTCGACGTCGGTAATGTCCTCGGCAAAGGTCGTCTCGTGCGACAACGACTTGGCCTTGTGGTCCGGGATCACCGCGCGGTCGTCGATGCCGTGCGCCAGTTCCCATAACACTTCGCCCCAGCTGCCGAACAGGTCGTCCAGCACGCCACGCGGTGTCGCGCGCAGCTCGCGGATCGTATTGATGCCCAACTTTTGCAAGCGGCGGTTGCCGACCTTGCCCACGCCCCACAGTTTCGAGACCGGCAGCGGATCGAGGAACGATTGCGCATTCGCGGGCGTGATCACCAGAAAACCGTCCGGCTTGGACGCGTCGCTCGCCACCTTGGCCAGGAACTTGTTGTGCGCCACGCCCACCGAGGCGGTGAGCGTGAGTTCGTCGCGGATTTCGCGCTTGATGCGCCAGCCGATGCGCGCCGGTTCCCCGAACAGTTGCCGGCTGTGGGTCGCGTCGAGGAACGCCTCGTCGAGCGACAACGGTTCCACGAGCGGCGTGTAGCGGTGAAAGATGTCGCGGATGTGCTGCGAGACCTGCGCGTAATAGGCGTGACGCGGCGGGAGGACGATGAGGTGCGGGCAGAGGCGCTTGGCCTGCGCGGTCGGCATGGCGCTGTGGATACCGAAATAGCGCGCCGCGTAGTTGGCCGCGGCCACGACCCCGCGCTTGTGCGGATTGCCGCCGACGACCATCGGCTTGCCGCGAAGGCCCGGGCGATCCCGCTCCTCGATGGAGGCGTAAAACGCATCCATGTCGATGTGCAGGATCATCTAGCGCGGTTCAGCCTGCGTGAATAGCGGGTCATGCTGGACGCGCATGGTATCACGAGCGCGATGCGAAATGTACGGCTGAGGCGGTACTTCGTCGGCGATTATCGGCGCTTGCACTCCCGGTCGGACTGCCCGGATGCAGTAGACGTAGGGCGCGTACCACGCGCCGTTCAATATGTCGATCGGCGCGCAGGGCGCGCCCTACATTACTATGTTCAGCGCCGCTTGCCAGTCCCGGTCGGGCTGCCGGGATGCAGCGTCTTGTGCGGCCGCTGGCCGGCGCGCGACGGCTTGGTTTTCTTCGGCGTGAAGCGCGGCAGGCCGGTGTGTTGCGTGGCAAAGCGTTTGCCGCCGCGATGTCCTTCGTGAACCTGACCGGTGCCGGCCGGCTGGTAGGTCGGAATCAGCTGGTGTTTGCCCGAGCCGATAAGGTCAGTACGGTGCATGCGCCGCAGCGCGGCGCGCAGCATCGGCCAGTTGTTGGCGTCGTGATAGCGCAGGAACGCCTTGTGCAGCCGGCGCTGCTTGAGGCCCTTGGGGATGTACACCGGCTCGCTCGCGCGGGTCACCTTGCGCAGCGGGTTCTTGCCCGAGTGGTACATCGCCGTCGCGGTCGCCATCGGGCTCGGCAGGAACGCCTGCACCTGGTCGGCGCGGAAACCGTTCTGCTTGAGCCACAGCGCCAGCTCCAGCATGTCCTCGTCGGTCGTGCCCGGATGCGCGGCGATGAAATAGGGAATCAGATACTGCTCCTTCCCCGCCTCTTTCGAATACTTGTCGAACAGCTCCTTGAACTTGTAGTACGCGCCCATGCCGGGCTTCATCATCTTCGACAGCGGGCCTTCGCGTGAATGTTCGGGCGCGATCTTGAGATAGCCGCCGACGTGGTGTTGCACCAGTTCTTTGACATACGCGGGCGACTGAATGGCGAGATCGTAGCGCACGCCGGAGCCGATCAGTACCTTCTTGATGCCCGGCAGTTCTCGCGCGCGTTTGTACAGGTGAATCAGCGGCGCGTGATCGGTGTTGAGGTTCTGGCAGATATCGGGATACACGCACGAGGGCTTGCGGCAGGCCGATTCGATCTCGCGCGATTTGCAGGCGATGCGATACATGTTCGCGGTCGGCCCGCCGAGGTCGGAGATCACGCCGGTGAAGCCGGGCACGGTGTCGCGGATGGTTTCGATCTCGCGGATCACCGAATCCTCCGAGCGGTTCTGGATGATGCGCCCTTCGTGCTCGGTGATGGAGCAGAAGGTGCAGCCGCCGAAGCAGCCGCGCTGGATCGCAATGGAAAACCGGATCATCTCGTAGGCCGGTATCTTGTCCTCGCCGTACGCCGGATGCGGCAGGCGCTGGTACGGCAGTTCGTAGACGCCGTCCATTTCCTTGGTGGTCAGCGGCAACGGCGGCGGATTGAGCCACACGTCGCGGTCGCCGTGGCGCTGCACCAGCGCCCGCGCGTTGCCGGGATTGGTTTCGAGATGCATCACGCGCGAGGCATGGGCATACAGAATGTGATCGTTGGCCACCGCTTCGAACGCCGGCAGGCGAATGACGGTTTTCTCGCGGTCCAGCTTCTGCGCGCGCTTGTGCAAACGAACGACATTAATAGGAAGTCCCCCCTCCCCTCTCAAGCCACTTGATCCCCTCTCCCCCTTCAGGGGGAGAGGGCCAGGGAGAGGGGGCGTACGCATCTCTTCCTCGGATGCATAAGGATTCACCGGCGGATTCAACGCACCGGGCGTATCCAGATGCGTGGAATCGATTTCACTCCATCCCTCCGGCAGCGCCGCACGCACGAAGGCTGTGCCGCGAATATCGGTAATGCTGGCAATCGGCTCCTTGGCCGCGAGCCGATGCGCGATCTCGACCACTTGGCGCTCGGCGTTGCCGTAGACCAGCAGATCGGCCTTGGCATCCAGCAGGATCGAGCGGCGCACCTTGTCGGACCAGTAATCGTAATGCGCGATGCGCCGCAGCGA
>JACXTT010003793.1_pt1 | contig 22928 bp, 21 predicted proteins | sample 9270951 | NCBI WGS metagenome assembly JACXTT01 (sample SAMN15532306, study PRJNA645909) | rock metagenome | isolation source: weathered quartz diorite | place: Puerto Rico | collected 2017-06-21
GCAGTTGCATTCCCTAACAGCATTTTAAGCGCGACCTTAAAGAATGCCGCATCGCCCTCGTCAGCACGTCAGGCGCATACGTCGAGGGCATGCAGCCTTTCAGTGATAACGATCTCAGTTATCGATTGATTCCTTCCGATACCGATACAAAGAGAATTCGTTTCGTTCCTGGGCACTTCGATACGTCCAAGGGAAGCCAAGATCCCAACATCATGTTTCCGCTCGATCGGCTGCGTGAACTCGCCACGAGCGGCGAAGTCGCGGGTCTAACGGAGAATTACATCTCCATGGGACTCACGACGGAATTGCGCAAACTGAAAGAAGTCGTGAGCTGGGAAATCGCGGAAACCGTCATGAAGATGCGGCCGGCGGTCGTGATTCTAACCGGTGGCTGACCGCTCTGTCATCGGACGGTCGTCACGATTCAACGCGCCATCGAAACACAAGCAATCTCTACGATTCTGATCACGGTTTCTCCGAATGAATCCGAACCCGCTGGTCCGCCGCGAGCGCTGTATCCGAAACCGTTTGAGCCCGGTTCGCCGCTGGGGAAGCCGAATGATCCCGCCCTCCAAATGCGAATTCTTCGCGATGCTTTGGGGCTCATGAAATATCCGAGTGAGCCCGGAACGATTATCACAGGAGACTATTCATAGTAGGACGACGCTCTGGAGAGATGTAATTTCGATACGTTTTCCACACCTGGGATTGCTGCATCGGAGAACATCGTCGACGCGCACCATGTAGTCGCGTGCAGCTTTGAAGCGTATACGATCCTCCTCAGTAGCTCGTGGCGGCAGCGAAGGTTTTTTCGTACGTCGAATCCAACGTATCTGGTATTCCGCGGATTGTTTGCAGGCCGGGCAGTTGATGTTGTGCGGTCTGGTTTCGTTTTTCTCGTTGAAGAAATCTTTCTCTTGCACCTAGTCCCCCTTCGCCGCTATTCCGGGCTTCGTCATTCTCAGTGGGTCCAATATTTTTTCCAACCGTTTCGGCGACATCACTTTCTTTTCAAGAGCGATTTCGCGAACTGTCTTTCCGGTCTTGTACGATTCCTTTGCGATAGCTGCCGCTGCATCGTATCCAATCTCGGGTGCAAGTGCAGTGCACATTGCAAGACTCTTCTCAATCATTTCGCTGCACCGCTCCGCATTGGCCTGAATTCCAGCAATACAGCGATCGGTTATGTTCACGGCGGACGCAGCCAGAAGACGGATCGATTCCAGGATGTTGTACGTGATGACAGGCATCATGACATTCAATTCGAAAACTCCGGCTTGCGCTCCAATCGTCACTGTCAGATCGTTTCCGATAACCTGCGCAGCTGCCATCAATGCCGATTCTGCAATAACAGGATTCACCTTTCCAGGCATGATCGAAGAACCTGGTTGGGTTTCAGGCAAACTGATTTCTGCTATCCCGCATCGCGGTCCGGATGCCAGCCATCGGATATCGTTTGCGATTTTTGTCAGGCTCACCGCAATAGTCTTCAAGATGGAGCTCGCTTCAACAATGGCATCCTTAGCGCTCTGTGCCTCGAAATGGTTCTCTGCCTCTCGGAATTTGAAACCCGTCAGCTTCGATAGATGCTGGATAGTTCGATCTGCAAATCTTGGATGTGTATTGATACCGGTTCCCACAGCGGTTCCTCCGAGCGGCAATTCACCGAGGGTGTCGCGAAGTTTCTGAAGCCGCCGGATGCTCAGTTGAATCTGTCGTGCGTACCCACCAAACTCCTGTCCAAGACGAATCGGTGTGGCATCCTGCAAATGGGTTCTGCCGATCTTCACGATCGGATCGAATTCTTTGGCTTTACGGGCGAGCGCACGATGCATCTTTTGGAGCGCAGGGATTAATGCCACTTCGACAGATTCCATTGTGGCAATGTGGATCGCGGTTGGGATTACATCGTTACTCGACTGTCCCAAATTGACGTGATCATTCGGGTGTACCGGCTTCTTGGAGCCTATCACTCCGCCCAACATCTGGATCGCTCGATTCGAGACCACCTCATTTGCGTTCATATTCGTGGAAGTACCCGAACCGGTTTGAAAGATGTCCACGACGAAGTGTTCGTCGTGCTTCCCCTCTGCGACTTCTTTGGCCGCTTCCGCAATCGCATTGCCGATTCTTTTGTCGATCAGCTTCAGTTCCATGTTGGTCTCAACAGCCGCGAGCTTGATGAGTCCCATCGCTCGAATGAACTCACGAGGAAACCGAAGATTGCTAATAGGAAAGTTTTCGACCGCGCGCTGGGTTTGCGCGCCGTAAAGCGCATCGGCCGGAACGCGCATTTCGCCCATCGAGTCGCGTTCGATGCGGCTATCTCGGATTTTTCCACCGGTAGATTTCATAGGAGAAACTTGAGCCGCGAAAACGGACACCCTCGGCAATCAAACGTTCTTGTTGCATCCAGGCGTATTCGCCCGGCGTACGGATCTTGCCTCCTGCCCCCACAACACGATGCCACGGCAAACCCGCCGGGCAACTGCGCATGGCAGCCGCAACTTGCCGGGGCCCGGTTCCCACGATGCGCCCTACATCTCCGTATGATAAGACACGGCCTCTTGGAATGCGGCTTACCAGCCGATATATAGAGAGAGCTACCGAGTGCATGAGCGCGGCATGTTAACACCAAAGAAGATGGCTCACCAATGTCACGACGGGCTCGTCTAAACTGCCGAAATCGTAGATAATTGACGGTTTGCAATATGCTGAATCTACTGAAAGGATAATCAATGTTTAGCCTCAAACCGAAAGAAGGCGGCACCACGCCGCCACCGCCGCCGATCAACACCACTCTTTTAAAGGGAGGGATTGCATTGTCCCTCGTCCTCATCGTAGGCCTTGGTTACAGCGCATATTCAACCCGTACGACTCTTCAAGACCAGATTGACATCCTTCAACGGCAAGTAGAGGGTCAGGCCGATCAAATAAAAGTGATGAAGAAACACGACACAGATCTCGGAGCCGATATCGATGTCGTGACGAAGCGCATTGGCGTGACAGCCCAAGAGCTGACCACGGCGCGCAAGTTCGCTGAAAAGCTCAAGGCGGAGCAGGAGCAAGCACAAACACAGCTCACTAACGAGCTTGCGACCAAAGCGAGTACAAGCGATGTCGCCGCCGCGCGGCAAGAAGCATCAACTAAGGCGGCCGAGATTCAGCAGGTGGCGGATGCAAAGATCGGTAGTGTTTCCGGCGACGTCAAAAAGGTCGACGCCAAGATCGATGCGACCAACAAAGATTTGGCCGATAGCAGGCGTGAGATCACGGACGTCCGGACGAGCTTGAGCGCTCAAATTGCGCGGAATGCAGGAGAGCTGTCGGACCTTCGGAAAAAGGGCGAACGTGACTACTTCGAATTCGACATTCCCAAGCCCAAGAAAAATGAAATGGCTCGAGTGGCCGATATCCAGTTGCAGTTGCGAAGGACTGATCCTAAGAAAGCGAAATATGACCTGCTGATTCAAGTGGACGATAGCAAGCTCGAGAAGAAGGACCGGACTGCAAATGAACCCGTCCAGTTCCTCGTGGGTCGGGACAAACTCCGCTATGAAATAGTCGTGAATTACGTCGATAAGGACCGGATTCGCGGGTATCTCAGCACACCGAAGGACAAAGTGCTCGCAGCGGAAAGACCGCAATTCCGGCCGGAATAGACCTCTAAAGCTGGTGACCCGTCACGGCCGTCGCAACGATCATCGCGGCGGCGGCCACTTGCAGCACCAACCACCAAATTTGATATTCCTTCCGCTCCTGCGCGTAAGCGGAATATCGCAAGCCGGCGAGAGCGGCCAACAGAATTGCTGTCCCAATCGCAAATCCGGCGTGGCCCGTGACTGCGGCCTTGTCGATCCGTATCATTTCGGCCAACTGTAGTCCGGTGCCGACGGCGGCGAGGGCCCCGACTGCCGCCCAAAGAGTCAATCCATATCCAGTTCTGTGCAGCTCGCGTTTTTTGGCGTAGATAGCCCAGGCGTCATAAACGAGAGCCATGATCGTCAATGCGATCGGGAAATGAATAATGAACTTGTGAATAGGAACGCCGAACATATTAGTCTGCAGGCGGTTCAAAACAGAGGCGACAGCGCGCTTCGTACGCGTCCGTTGTGCCCACTAGCAAGCGATCTGGGTTTTCGACAAGCCGCTGTGTCCGGTTTGCCGGTGCGCCGCACCGCACGCAAATGGCAAGAGTCTTTGTGATGTATTCGGCGATGGTAAGCAACTGCGGCATCGGGCCAAACGGTTGTCCTCGAAAATCCTGATCCAGTCCTGCGACGATCACGCGCTTCCCCGCATCGGCCAGCTTGTTGCACACATCAACCAGATCCATATCGAAGAATTGTCCTTCATCAATTCCGATCACTTGTGTTTGCCCGTCGAGGACATCCAGGATGTCGCGAGCTTTTAATACAAGCTGCGACTTGATCTTCATTTCGCTGTGACTGACGATGTGATCCTCGTTATATCGATCATCCAGCTTTGGCTTGAAAATCTGGACGCGCTGCCGCGCGATCTGCGCTCGCCTCAAGCGTCTGATCAACTCTTCGCTCTTGCCGCTAAACATGCTGCCGCAGATCACTTCGATCCACCCGAGATTGACGCGTTGATGGTGCAGTTGCTCGCTCATAACACTAAAAGGGACGACATTATACTTATAATGGTTGCTAATGGCAGAGATTACTCGACGATCGTCGGTCCCCGTCAATGTTGGCGGTATCTGGATCGGAGGCAATCATCCGATTGCCGTCCAGTCCATGACGAATACGGACACTGCAGATGTTGCCGCTACGGTGAAGCAGGCCGAAGCCCTTGCTTTGGCTGGTTCGGAATTGGTTCGCATCACCGTTAACACTCACGAAGCGGCCCGTGCGGTACCTGAAATTGTCGGCCGATTGAGAGATCGGCACATCACCGCGCCTATCATCGGAGACTTTCACTACAACGGCCACATCTTGCTTCGCGCTTATCCGGATTGTGCTCGGGCGCTCGACAAATACCGCATCAATCCTGGCAATGTGGGCATGGGCCGGCAGCATGATGATAATTTCCGCGCGATTATCGAAATCGCAAATGACCATGCAAAGCCCGTTCGGATCGGCGTCAACTGGGGATCCTTGGACCAGTCGCTGGTAACGCGCCTGATGGACGAAAACGCACGCAGTCCCGAGCCGAAAGATTCTCGCGCGGTCATTATGGAAGCAATGGTCCGTAGCGCGATTGATTCAGCTGAGATGGCGAAGGCGTACGGAATGCTCCCAGACCGCATCATCCTTAGCGCCAAAGTTTCGGGTGTTCAAGATCTGATCGATGTCTATCGCGAGATTGCGCGCCGTTCAAATCACGCTCTGCATCTGGGACTCACGGAGGCCGGTATGGGCCGCGGCGGCATTGTCGCCAGCACAGCGGCGCTTGCCGTTTTGTTGCAGGAAGGCATCGGCGATACGATTCGCGTCAGCCTCACTCCCGCACCGGGAGGTGACCGAAGCGAAGAAGTGCGGACCTGCCAGGACATTCTTCAAAGCCTCGGTATACGTAGTTTCTCACCGCGAGTGACGGCGTGCCCAGGCTGCGGCCGTACGACGAGCACGTTGTTTCAAGAGATGGCGGACGACATTCAAGAGTACCTCGGCTCTCGTATGCCAGTATGGAGAGAGACGTACCCCGGAGTCGAAAACTTAAAGATCGCTGTGATGGGATGTGTCGTGAATGGCCCGGGTGAGTCGAAGCATGCACATGTCGGAATATCCCTGCCGGGGACTGGCGAGGAGCCAAAGGCACCCGTCTACGTTGATGGACGGTTGATGACCACGTTAAAAGGTCCGACCATCGTTAAGGAATTCATCGCAATTCTCGATGATTATCTGGAAACCAGATTCAGGGGAGATTGAATGCCGACAACGCTTGCCACCAAGGAAGATCTCAATTTCAATCGAATCGTATCAAAGCAATTCGATCGAGCTGCGAAGTACCTGAAGATTCATCCCGCTCTTTTAAGCCAGATCAAGGCCTGCAACAACGTTTACTATTTCCAGTTCCCAGTTCGATTCGGCGGCGATAACTACGAGATCTTCGAGGGCTGGCGCGCAGAGCACAGCCAACACAAGAAGCCGGTCAAAGGCGGCACAAGGTTTAGCGAACTCGTCAATCAAGACGAGATCATGGCGCTTGCCGCCTTGATGACTTACAAATGCGCCATTGTTGATGTGCCTTTTGGCGGATCTAAAGGCGGCATTCGATTCAATCCGAAAAAGTACACTGAAGAGCAAATCGAAAAAATAACCCGGCGATTCACAGCGGAACTCATCCGCAAGGGCTATATCGGCCCCGGCGAAAATGTTCCTGGGCCCGATGTCGGCACCGGGGAGCGAGAAATGGCCTGGATGGCGGACACATACGACCAGTTCAACCCCGGCGGTATCGACAACGTGGCTTGTGTTACCGGCAAGCCCGTTTCATTAGGCGGCATCCACGGCCGTCGTGAAGCTACCGGCCGCGGTGTTCAGTTCGGTATTCGTGAAGCCTTCCAATATTCGGAAGACCTGAAAAAGCTCGGACTCACGACTGGTCTGGAGGGAAAGACCATCGTCTTCCAGGGATTCGGAAATGTGGGTTACTACGCCGCAAAGTTTTTATCCGAGGAAGACGGCTGCAAGATTGTCGGCGTCGCGGAGTGGGATGGCGCTCTCTACAATCCAAACGGTATCCCTATCGAAGAGCTGAACAGTTTTCGCAAGGAGACGGGATCCATCAAGAACTATCCCGGTGCAGAGACACTTCCCGGACCCGATTCGATTTGGGATGTTCCTTGCGACATCCTGATCCCAGCGGCACTCGAAAATCAGATCACACTGGAAAACTGCGATCGCATCCACTGTAAGGTTCTGGCCGAGGCAGCTAATGGACCCACCACCCCCGGGGCCGAAGATCGCCTGCATGCGCGCGGAGTCCTGATCATCCCCGACATTTTTCTTAATGCGGGCGGAGTCACCGTCTCCTACTTCGAATGGGGCAAGAATCTTTCGCACATGCGATTTGGCCGGCTGCAGAAACATCTGGAAGAAATCAAGAATCAAAAGCTTGTGAGCACGATCGAGAAAATGATCGGCAAGCCTGTGCCTGATGACGACAAGAAGTACCTGATGCGCGGGCCTGACGAAATCGATCTGGTCAACTCCGGCTTGGAGGAGACGATGGTGAGCGCCTATCGGGAAATCCGGGAGCTCCATCATGCCCGTGTTCCAAAGGAGGGCATGCGAACGGCGGCGTTCATCATTGCTATCAAAAAGGTTGCTCTAACTTACGAACAACTCGGTATCTTCCCGTAGCCCTCGCAGACGACAGAGACAAAATTCTTGCCTCCCCTGCCATGAGTTTTGATAAAGTTGCAGCCATTCCGACTTGAGGAGTGTCCGTTTAGGAGTACCAAATGAAGACAAGAGTCTTATTGACGTTGTGTGTTGTCTTTGTCTGGGGGCTGATCTCGTTTGCCAATGCGCAGGTGGTCGCGGGAAGTCCCGAAGATAAGGCGTTTCAGAAGATTGACGCTGAAAGTAATAACGATGCGAAAATCGCGCTGCTTCTGGACTTTGAAAAAGAATTCTCGCAGTCAAAGGCCCTGAGAGAGGCCTTGCTGCAGCTCGTTCAACTTTATCAGTTTAAGAACGATTCCGCGAAGACCATTGAATATAGCGAGAAGGTCCTGAAAATCGACCCGAACAACCTCGTTGCTCTTCTGACAGCCACGCGAGCGCTTTCATTGGAAGGCAAACAGGCCAGCATCGATCGCGCGATTCAATACGGCACTAAGGCCGAAGCGGAGATCGCGAAGCTGAAAAGTGGGCCACCCCAACAGGGCTATACTGACGACCAGTGGAGGCAATACATCGAAAGCAACGAAGGGCTTGCCAAGAACTATTTGTCTTACGCGCGAGCGCTGAAGCGGTAATGAATTATTTAGCCGCCAATGACGCGAATTACGCCAATGGCGCGCATCAACGAAACCTGTTTTGCGCGCCATTGGCGGCTAAATTCCCTTCACACGAACTGTGCGATGAAGTGTTCGGGGTTTAACGTTTCGCCAGTCGCCTTGGACAACATCGTATTCCAATCGTATCGTGCGCCCGGTTTGAAGATCTTCTGCACTAGGTAGTCACCCACGCCTACATTTCCAACGTAACTTTCCGATTTCGCGACATTTCGATGAATGTACCTCACAAGCTGTGATGCCATTAGCTCGCCGAGCACGTAGTTCTGGTAGTACACCGGTGAGGTTGCGAGATGGATCTTCGATGCCCAATCCGGACGATTGCGGTCCGGCGGGGGAGTGATCTTTTGGAAGCGCTGAACATATTCCCACCACAGGCGATTCAACTCGGCGCCGGAATTTCGATATAGCTCGCGTTCGAATCGAATCAGCGTTATCGCCCAGCGCATGAAAATCAGCATTTCAGAGCGAAGAGTTTTGAGGGCGCTTGCACTAAGGTGGTGCGCGTCTGCTGGCGAAAGGCCGGCAATCTTCGTTAGCCATTCCGGACTCTTAGACATTCGGCCATTCAGCATCGCGATGGCTTCAGTAGTCAGCGTATGTGCGGGAGCGCGTAACAGAAAGGACAGCGACGTGTCGTTGTGCTTATCGTAGATGGCATGACCGAATTCGTGGAGCATCGTGCTCATCCACCGCTCGTTCTTCCGGATGTTGCATAAGACACGTACGTCACCTTCATGATCCACATCCAGACAGAACGCGTGTTGCGATTTGCCATCTCTTTCGTATAGATCCGCCCGCCGAAGCAAGTCTGCGATATTCAACCCGATGCTATGGTAATGCGCCAAAGTCAGCGCCTCGATGTCCGCGTCTTTGAAGACTTCATCCAAAGACTCCGCGGAACCTGCTGTCGGAAATTCCTGAAAGAACGGATCGCTGTAGAGCCACGGATAATTTTCAGGATCAGTAATTCCGTATTTTTGCTTCAGCGTAGCGTCCAACTCGGCTTTCATCTGGGTGAAAGCTCGTTCGGAAACCTGTTCCAAGCGATCGAGCAACGAGAACACCCAATCCTCGTCGAGTTCCTGCAGCTCGAACATCATCGAGTAGTAATCCGAATAGCCCAGCTTGCGCGATTCACGATTTCGTATGGAAATCAGTTCCAGTAACTGTGGCGCGACTTGCTCTCCCACCTGCTTCGTTGCTTCCCATGCCGCGCGGCGTCGCGCGACAACCGATTCGCTCCGAAGAATGTCGCGAAGCTGATTGTCGGATGCCTTGCCGCCTTCGAAATCGGGGCGAAAAGTATTAAATGCGCTTTCGATGTGGGTCTCGCGCTCAACGATATCTCGCAGTATTTCCTCTTCGATTTGATTCGGGACAAAGGCGTCGTGAATGAGCTTCAGTTGGCGGCCCGCAATTTCATCAAGCTGCGGACGGGCTGTTGTCCATTCGCGGATTTGTCCGAATTCTTCTTTGTTGTTGTAGACCTTCAAGTAGCGCTCTTTCGCGGCGACAAGCTCTTTTTCCAGAGCTTCGTTATTGCCGTCGAGGGAGAGATCCCAAAACTTGAGGCTGTAATCCTTTTGCAAGGGGGCGATAACAGTTTCATGGTGGCGAATGTAATCGGCGATTTCGCGAGCCATCGTCATTGTGTCAGAGTAACGAAGTCCATGACTTTGATCGCGCTCACTCGCTTCCTAACTTCTTGAGCCACTGTCACGTGAAGCGGGTCTTGTTGGTAGGCATATAGCGCATCTTCATTGTCGAATTCCATCGTGATGGCATAGCCGTAATCTGTAGTCAGCCGCGGTTTGTACCATTCCTCGCGAGGTTCCAAGAGCTTTGCTACCGCCAGCCTCCTGACAGTTGGTATCTTCGCTAAGCCTTGCATCGCGCCAAACAACCAGTCTCGATCGGCGGGTTCCAGCCCCGGCTTCAGATTGAACACGACGATGTGACGAATCGTCACCTGGTATCTCCACGCCTGACCTGAACTCCAGCGAGATCTTCAAACAGCGTTACGACTCCAGAATGATCGAGTCCCCCGCGCCCACGTACTCGAAGCGCAGCGAACAACTGTTCGACGAAAGCCGCGGTCGGAATCGGTACTCCGATCGACCTTGCAGCATCGGCAATCAGATTCAGATCTTTTGAATGTAAATCGATTTTGAATCCAGGGGCAAAGTCACCACTCAGAATTTTTTCCGATTTTTGGTCGAGGCACTTGCTTCCAGCCAAGCCGCCGGAGAGCGCGCGGATCATTTTTTGAGGATCGACGCCAGCCTTAGTACCGAAGACCAATGCTTCTCCAATCGCCGTCAGATTGATAGCAACAATGATCTGATTGGCCAGCTTAGTGAATCCGCCCGATCCGAGTGGGCCCATATGTGTGATGGTCTTTCCAAGTGCATTGAAAATCGGCAGGGCTCGTTCGAAGTCTTGTGGCTCGCCGCCGGCCATGATCGAAAGAGCGGCGTCGATGGCGCCTTTTTCGCCTCCGCTGACCGGAGCATCAACCATTGCAACGCCTGAGGACGAGAGTTCCTTTGCGATTTTCTGAGAGACGATCGGATTGATCGTACTCATATCGATGAAGAGCTGCCCGCGCTTGGCACCCTCTTTGATGCCGTGCGGTCCCAGCGCGACCAATTCGACATCCGGCGAGTTGGGGAGCATCGTGATGATGACATCCACTGCCGCGGCGACTTCCTTGGACGAAGTCGCCGCAGTTGCGCCTTCCTTAGCGAGTTCGTCGACTTTTGCGCGGCTTCGATTGTGAACAACCAACGGATAGCCGGCCTTCATCAAGTTTCTGGCCATCGGTTTTCCCATAATCCCGAGGCCGATGAATCCGATTTTAGGTTGCGTCATGTGACCCTCTCGTGACTTTTGTACCTTTTTGTGGCTACTCTTCTTCCTCTCTCAATTTTGCCAAAACTGAGAAATCTTCTAACGTGGTCGTGTCGCCCGTCGTCGCTTGTCCCGAAGCTAGATCGCGCAAAAGCCGCCGCATGATTTTTCCGCTGCGTGTTTTTGGCAAGGCGTCAGTGAAGCGAATCTCATCGGGTTTCGCGAAACTCCCAATCGTTTTTGCGACGTGACTCTTTAGTTCGTCTTTCAGAGCCGGCTGCGCGTTGTGCCCGGCGGCCAGCGAGACGAACGCGACAATACCCTGTCCCTTCAGCTCATCCGGACGACCCACAACGGCAGCTTCAGCCACGGTGGGATGACTGACCAGCGAGCTCTCGACCTCCATGGTTCCGATGCGATGGCCTGAGACATTGATGACGTCATCAATGCGGCCCATGATCCAAAAATAACCGTCTTCGTCACACCGCGCACCGTCACCGGTAAAATACATGCCGGGGATCTCGCTCCAATATTGTTTCTTGTATCGTTCGGAGTCGCCGTAGATCGTTCGCAGCATCGACGGCCACGGGCGCTTCACGACAAGAAAGCCACCTTGATTGGCGCCCACTGAGTTTCCCTGGCGGTCGACCACATCCACAATAATGCCTGGTAGCGGCCTCGTTGCCGATCCGGGTTTAGTCGGAACCGCTCCAGGAACGGGAGAAATCATGATCGCACCGGTTTCGGTTTGCCACCACGTATCCACAATCGGACAACGGTCGCGGCCAATATGCTTGCGGTACCAAATCCACGCTTCTGGATTGATCGGCTCCCCGACCGTTCCTAACAACCGCAAACTCGTCAGGTCGTGTTTCGCCGGCCATATATCGCCCCACTTCGTGAAAGCTCGAATGGCGGTTGGCGCTGTATAGAAAATATTGACACGGTATTTTTCGACGCTCGACCAGAACCGATCCGGCTCCGGATAATTTGGCGGACCTTCATACATTAGCGTTGTAGCGCCGTTCAGCAGCGGGCCGTAGACGATGTAGCTGTGACCGGTCACCCAGCCGATGTCTGCAGTGCACCAGTAAGTGTCTTCTTCTTTAAGATCGAAGACCCATTTGGCGGTGATGTAGGTGCCGGTCATATAGCCGCCGGTTGTGTGAACGACACCCTTGGGTTTGCCGGTTGTGCCGCTCGTGTACAGCATGAAAAGAGGGTGTTCGGCGTCCAGTGGTTCGGCCGGATGATCGCCCGACATCTTCGCCATGAAGTCGTGCCACCAAACGTCTCGCCCCTGCACCATATTTATGGGCTCGCCGGTCCGCTTATATACAACGACTTTTTTGATGGAAGGTGTGTTGGTCAATGCATCATCGGCATTCTTCTTAAGCGGCACAATGGTGCCGCGACGGTATGCTCCATCAGCCGTAATCAACACTTTGGATTGTGAGTCGTTGATCCGATCGCGCAGGGCTTCGGCGCTAAAGCCTCCAAAAACGACGTTATGCGTGATACCCATGCGGGCACACGCAAGCATGGCGATTGCAAGCTCAGGTACCATTCCCATGTAGATCGTGGCGCGGTCGCCCTTTTGCAGCCCGAGAGCCCGCAGAACGTTCGCGAAGCGGCACACTTCGTAATGCAGCATCTGATAGCTGATAGCGCGGACATCGCCCGGCTCGCCCTCCCAAAGAATCGCGACTTTGTTTTTTCGCGCGGTAGTGAGATGACGATCGATGCAGTTGTAGGAGATGTTCGTCTTGCCACCCACGAACCATTTGGCGAATGGTACGTCCCATTCGAGCACCTGCTTCCACGGTTCGAACCAATACAATTCCGATGCGATCTCGGCCCAGAAGCGTTCGGGATTCTCGGATGCACGCTTCGAGACCGAATCGTAGAACTCGAGGCTGTGAATGTGAGCGTGTTTTGAGAATTCGGGATCGGGTTGGAAGACGCGTTGCTCTTTGAGGAGGGATTCGATATTTGTCTCAGCCATCAGTGCTACCTCGCCCACAAAGAACACGGGCTAAAGCCCGCGACTACAAATTTGCCTGTAGTCGCGGGCTTTAGCCCGCGTTTTTATAGTCTACCGCTTTCTTACTTCTTCGTGATGCCGTAGTGCTCGTAATTCATTGGAATATATTGCTGCCACTGCTCCGGAACATTGTCCTCGGGGAATATCGCAGTCACTGGACAAGCCGGTTCACAGGCACCACAATCGATGCACTCCTCCGGATGGATGTAGAGCATCGTCGCTGCCTCGAACTCCGGCTCGTCCTTTTTCGGGTGGATGCAGTCCACCGGACATGCGTCGACGCAGGCTGTGTCCTTGGTGCCGATGCAGGGTTCGCAAATGATGTATGCCATAGAATCTCCTTGTGGTGTGTTAGTCCCGGAAACCGGAAGTAAAACAGAAATTATACATTGGGCGAGAGTGAAATCAACCGGATGCCCGCCAATCAGGCGTTTGCCGAGAGCATTCGCTTGAGAACCTTGCCGGTCGGCGTCCGCGGCAAATCTGCGACGATCTCGAAGTGCTTCGGGATTTTGTAATTCGCCAAATGTTCGCGGCAGTACGAACGTAGCTCCTTCTCCTCGAGAGTGACACCGTCTCGCGCTATCAAAAATGCTTTCGGTACTTCGCCGCGGACTTCATCCTTCACGCCGATGACCGCAACTTCCTTCACTTTCGGGTGTTGTGCAAGGATTTCCTCGATTTCACGAGGATAGATATTCTCGCCGGCTGAAATAATGAGATCCTTCTTGCGTCCGGTTATCGTGACATATCCCTCGGCATCGAGCTTGCCGAGATCGCCGGTGTGGAGCCATCCATTCGTGATGGTCTTGGCCGTCTCTTCAGGCAAATGGTGGTAACCCTTCATAACGTTTCGGCCGCGGACCATGATCTCGCCGATTTCACCAGTCTGGAGTACTCGATTTTGATCGTCCCAGATTGCGACCTCGACGCCCGGTAATGCTTTACCAATCGTTCCCAGCTTTCGATGACCGGGAGTGTTCAGCGTGACAACTGGAGCGGCTTCCGTTTGTCCGTAACCTTCGTAAATCGGCACCTTGAATCGTTTCTCAAAGACTTCGACAATCGATGCGGGAAGCGGCTCGCCGCCGGAGATCGGAAACCGGACTGAGGAGACATCAAAATTACCTTCCGCCATAGCGAGCACTCGATACATCGAAGGAATTGCGAGAAAGACGCTGATTCGGTGTTCCTGAATCAGCCCAAGTACTTTTGCTGGTTGGAAACGATCAACGAGCACCATCCGGCTGCCATTCAGGAGCGGTAACAGAAACGTCCCAGTGATCGCGTACGTATGAAAAAACGGAAGCAGGCACAGGAATGCATCACGATCGTCGAATTCGCCTGCGTCATGACATGACTCTACGTTGGCTGCAAGATTGTCGTGCGAAAGGATCACGCCTTTTGGCCGGCCGGTAGTTCCGGATGTGTAGAGATAGAGCGCCGGGTCACGATACTCATGCGCTGGATGCCCCGCCCGCGACGAAAGAAACGCCGGCTCGTCGGCCATTAGGATGACGCCCTTGTCACCAAAGAGTGGTTTGATTCCAGCGAGCGCTTGACCAAAAAACTGAGACGAAACCAGGCCTGACATCCCCGAGTCTTTAATAATGAAGCCGAGATCGGCAGGCGGCAGCAGGTAGTTCAGCGGTACTGCCGTCTTGCCCGCTTTCCAAATGGCGAGCATCGTAGCGATGTATCTTTGCGAATTCGGCAGAAGAACACCAACGGTATCGCCTTTGACTTGCTCTTTCAAAACCGAGGCGATCTGATTGACCTCATGCGAAAGTTCCGCGAAAGTCCATCGATTCGTCTCTTCGATAATCGCGACACTCGACGGTCTCAATTCCGCCGCGCGCTCAAATAGCTCCGGTAAATACGCCATTCCACGCTCTCCCCAGAAATAAGCTGGGGAGTATACCTTAAAAGGTCCGGCCCACGGTGAACTTGAAGTCGTGCGACGGCTGATGAATCCCGAATGGTATTCCGGTTACCGGCCCATTGAAATTACGGTCGATGCGCGCCGGGTTGAGAGCAAAGTCAATGCGGAATGGAGCATTGAGTACGGGAAGCACGACCTGCCACTCGATACCCGTACTCATGCGTAGACCGGAGTTCGTGCCCGGCAGGAACTGTGCAGGAAGAGTTTGTATCAATCCAGGAGTCACGATCTTGCGCTCCAATTCTCCTTTCTTCAGGACCCACGTGTTTCCTGCATCCAGGAAGGGAACTAAAGAAACGACCTGACCGACTAAGGGAATACGATATTCCAGATTGAAAATTGCCTGAGTGTCGCCGCCGACATACACAATGTCATCGAAAGGTTTCGCTACCGTTTTGAAAGTGGTCGGATCGGTCACCGACAAGGTTCGAGTGATAAATGAAATGGGACTCAGCGTACGAAAATCGAAACCGCGAATGTCAAAATCACCGCCGATGAACATCCGCTCGTAAAACGGAACACTCAGGTTGGTAAAACTTTGGATGAATGAGCCCATCAACCGCATGGCCAGTGTATTACGGCCGTGATCCATCGGTTTGTAATAGCGGAACTCGCCCGACGGCCGATAGAAATTGATGTCTCCTCCCAAAAAACCGCCAGTGAACTCGAATGAGCCGGTAAAACTGTGTCCACGTGTCGCGTAATAAGGATTGTTTACGGTGCTGTAGGTATAGCTCGGCGAAAGCCGGCGCGCATGATAAGTCGTAAGGCTTCCTCCCACGAGCGAGTTTTGATTTTGGGAAGCAACGGCTGAGAAGTATTCCTTTGTCGCGGGGTTGATTCCGGTTGTCTCCGAATCATCGAGAACGTAGTTCAGACCGAGTCGGTGGAATATTTTCGGCGGGTAACTCGTCGAAAGAGTAAACCCTGTATGTTTCTGTTCAAAGTTCAGTCGGTTTTCAAGACCCAAGCCTTGCGGCAAATTACTCGGATTCAAACCGAAAAGTTCGCGCGCCTGATCGTAACGGAAGCTGCTCGAATAGACAGAAAAGCCCAATGAGACCGGCCGGTCGTTGAGATAGGGCTCGGTGAAACTCAGGAGGTATTGGGACTGACGAGTGCCTCCTTGCAACGTCAGCCCGAGGCTTTCGCCAAGTCCCAGAAAATTATTCGTCTCGTAGTTCAATCCAAGAAAACTGCCGCCGATGCCGCTCACGCCACCGCTGAATCCGATTGAGTTGCGGCTTTTCTCTTTGACCTTCAGGTTAACGTCGAGCGTCGAGTCGGCTGGGTTGGGCTTAATCTCGGCATCCTCGTTTTTGATTTCTTCGAAATATCCGAGCTGATTCAGACGCAACAGGCTGAGGTCCCATAACGATGAATTAAACACCTGGCCCTCGCCGATCAGAATTTCCCGGCGGATGACCTTATCTCGCGTCGTAACATTTCCGGTGAACGCAATCCGGTTGACCGTGAATTGGCGGTCCTCGTCGATGTTAATGGTCAGGTTAACCAACTTTTTCTCCTCATCAAAATCCTGCACAGGTACGGGCGTGAAGTTGACATAGCCTCGCGATCCGTAGAGTTTCTTCAGATTGTCGAAACCTGTGCGTAACATCGATTCATTGAAAACCTGGCCCGGCACCAAGCCCACCAACGCCTTGATGAGAATCTCATTGAACTCTTTCGCCCCTGTGACCTTCACATCGCCGACTCTGTATTGATCGTTTTCCTCGATCTTGAGTGTGATCTGGTAGCGATTGACTTTCTTTTTCCAGAATGGAAGCGGTATTCCGAATGGGAACGGAGGCTTCAATAAAGGAAGCGTTCTAGAGACCATCCTGGGTTTCGACTCGACGATCGGATCCAGAATGTTCGCCCGCACATATCCATGGTCGGCATAGAAGATGCGAATGCGGGTGATATCGTCTGCAAGTTTCAAATCGTAGTAAGTGTCTTTGCCCGTGAAAATAGTCAGCGGGTTGGTCTCTTTGATCAGCTTCATAGCCTTCTTGATCTGCCGATCAGAGAAGACGCTGTTGCCTTCGATATTGATCCTTTCAACTTTGATGGCGGGACCTTCATTAATCTTGAATGTCAGCTTGACCGAATTGGGTGGGACATCTTCGGGTATGGTCTCGACTGTTGCGTCCTGATGGCCTTTCTCGGCGAGCATCGATTTGATGACCGCTTCGACTTGCTTGGTCTTGCCAGGTTCGTACGGCGATTCCTGACTGACGCTGATCTTCTTCTCTTTGAGTTTTTCAAGGATATCCGAGCGCGTGATCGAGTTGGCACCTTCGAACTCGACACTACGTATGAGCGGCCGTTCCTTCACGACGAAGATTACGGCGACGCCCCCATTCTTGGCCTCTTCCGTATCCACTCGGATGTCATCGAAAAACCTTTGCGCGTACAGTTCTTTCACATCACGACGGATCACATCCATACGAACAATGTCACCAGGTTTTGTTTGAATGTGATACTTGATCGTCTCTGCCGGAACTCTTCGATTGCCGCGAATCTCGACGCTTTCGATCTTGCTAGTCTCTGAGCTCTGTGATGCGTACAGTCTAGGACCCGATAAAATGAGGGCGAGGAAAATTGAAGCGACCTTCATTGTCCCTCCAAAATTAATTGGGAAGTGGAGCCGCGCGAACGATCGGTTGAATTGTTGTGAAGACGGTTCCGGTGAATTGGAGACCGACAGCGTAGTTCTGCCCGCCGCTTAAACCGACCACTTCGACCGTGCCGACAAAATCCGCGGGAAGGGAAAGCATCTCATCGACAAATCGCGATACCTGAGACCACGATTCGATCGTGTCGTAGGCCCGATCGACTTCGTAGTTGAACCGGTCGCGCGCGATCAGCGCAAACTGCCCGGCGGCGGCGGAATCATTGACGATAGAAAAACCTAATCGTGTGCCGTCTCGCCGGTCGAGTAAAAACTGGAACGAATTTCCTTCCGTTGCAGGCGTTATGGTCGCTTCACCTAGTTTGCTGTCCTGATTTGATAGTGAGAACTGCAGCTGGGCTTGAACTGCACCCGGGCAAGACAGCTTGGCATACCCAGTCTTCAATGGAGACTGCGCGTTCGTCCGCAATATCTCCCAAGGTAAGAATTGATCCAGCGTGATCTGAGTAAGTGCAGGTGGACTGAAGCCGGCGTCGAAAACATCCGCTGAGTAAACGAAGCCGTCGACACCGATGAAGGAAGCGCTGGTGTTACGTTGTGTCAGCGTACATTGCAGCGGATTTGTCGAACTGGTCTTGCTGACTTTCAGAATCGATCGATAGCTGGTTCCACCGGAGGTGCCATCGGCAAACAACGGAAAGACGTAAACATTCGAGGAAACGGACTGTGGCCAGGCCGGTACTACGTCAAACGGCAATATCAAGGAAGCGACAAGAAGGAGGTTCCGCATGATGCGCTCCTACTCGACAACCGTTGCCGCGGATACGGATGGCACCGCTAACGGAGCGGGAGCAGACAACCCGCCTCCCGGTTGCGGATTTTCCACTTCAAGTTGGTAGGTGCCGGCGCAACGTATCGGTATCGTGGCGATGATTTGTGTTGAACTGTTGCGGATCGTCGACACGGCCTTGCGGAAGCCCAAGCTGTCGCACGGCAGGTTTACCCACGCCACTGCATTCGATGAAAAATTGCTGCCGCTTATTACGACGGGTTGATTGAAAGTTGAATTTGGGGGTGAGTTGGGATTCCAGGAAACGTTTCCGGCATCAAGCGATGAGATGACCGGCACCGGATTTGTTACAAACAACGCGGCCACATTCGATGGGGCTAAGTTGGGCTGAGGATTGGCTACACTAACCTGCAATACGCCGGGTGACGCGATAAAGTTGGCGGGGATCAACGCGATCAGTTGAGTCGACGAGACATACTGCGTCACAACGGGAGTTCCGTTCACCAGGACCGTAGCGGTATCGAGCAGGTTCGTTGGGTTTTGCCCGAAGTTCGAACCGGTAATCGTGACCTGTAAAGGTTGCGCATTCAATGCAACTTGTGCGGTCAGGGAACTCGGCGAAATCTGAGTGAGTGTGGGTATGGGATAGAGGACAGGCAACTGGAACGGCGACGAATCGACTGAAGTTGGATTCTGCGCTGTGATCGGCACAAATCCGGGTAGCGTGACGTCACCTGGCAACACCATTCCAATGACCTGGTTTTGATTGATGTATGTCGTGACCCGTGCCTGGAAATTAACGCGAACCAGCGTTGCAGGTGTGAAGCCGGAACCATTCACTGTCACCGGAAATGGTGTGGTCATGCTTCCAGCAATAAGCGGCGACGGCTGGCCTGTAACGCCCGTAAGTATTGGTGGTTCGGTACCCACGATGAATATCAGGGAAGACGAGTCGATGAAATCGCCGGAGGGTCCGAGATTCCTTACCCGCACCTGAACAGTACCTGTAGTGACGAGCAGCGACGGATCAATCGATGCGGTCAAGAGCGTGGAGTTGGTGACAGCCGTTGGAACTTGCGAAGCCGCAAACAACACCACACTGCCCGTTGTGAATTTGTTGATATTGCCCGTGAAAATGTTTCCAGTGAAGGTTGTCGGCGGAGTGAAATTGTTCCCTTGCACGGTAATTTGAACTGCACTCGCTTTCGCGCTCGTCGAGCTCGAGGTCACCAGTGCCGACGCCGGATTGATCGTCGTAATTTGCGGAGTCGTCAACCCGACCGAAAAATCATTGTTGCGGCTGTTCTCATTAGTGATGACGATTGTGCTCCCACCAGGAGAAACCGTATAGCCCACGGGCAAGGGTGTAAGTTGATACCTTCCTGGTGGAAGGTCGCGGAACATAAAAGTTCCCGCTCCATCCGTCGCAGTCGTCGCTTGGACCGGGCCGGAGAGGCTAAACGCCACATTAGGTACTCCGATGTTCTGACCATTCACGCCGCTGTTCGGATCCCGAACGGTTCCGACAATCACGTAGCTCTGCTGCGGCGACGGCGCGAAAGTCGAAGAAGCCGGAAGCGGCAACCGTAACGCGAGCGCCGAATTATCCGAACGGCCATCCAGTCCGACAGCCGTAATCGGCGCATCGGATTGGACGAGGATGAAGCCATTACCTTGTGCTTCCGGAAAAATGTCGGCTAACGTACTGATCTGTTGCTGAGAGTGAGCGACAACAATGGGAACCGCCGAGATCGTTGTTCCCGGATCCGTAACGAATGAAAGTGTCACGTGCGCGTCGCTACCTCCACTGTTCTGAAGACTCAGACCGGTAAAAAACTCACGGCCCGTGCCGCGCAACTGGAAAGCTGCGACGTTCTGGGCCGCGGTGGGCAGCATCACTGCAAGGCTAGGTTCCGATATGTTGCCGATGGCCACTGCTGCGGTGAGCGGCGCTTTCGGACCTGATGTTGCGCCCGACGTTGTTTTCGTTCCTTGTGAAGTCACCGTGATTGTTCCAGTGGAGAACGTGGTCGCCGTCGAGCCGAACAATGTGGCCATCTCTTGAAGTGTCGAGCCATATGGAGGCAATACAACAGATGCTGGATTGTTCGTTCCAGGCAATGGTGAGCCATCGGCGCGAATTGCGCTGATGGACACCGTTTGCTCCGAGCTCGAAAGATTGTCTATCTGGACCAGCGAGAAATAGTCCGGACCTTGTGCGAAGAATGGAACGGTTGTCGTGGTAACGAATCGATCTCTTGGTACAGCTGGAACGACGGCGAAGTCGGTCCGCGGCACTGCACCTGCCGTGCCGGGAGCAAAATTACGAATGACCGCATTTGCCGCGACAGGGCTGTCCGGACGCAAGAGATTCCCAGTCACCACGAAGGCATAAGCGACAGCGCTGGATGACGGAAGACTGATCGTGGTTGTGTGGAGCGCGTCTACAGTCGCAGTTCGGGCTTCCGTATGTGCACCGGAAGACTGCATCAGGACTACTTTTACTTCGGCCTGGTTGGGGCCCGGATTGAAAACGTTCACGTCGACAGCTGCGCCAGACGGTACGAACGGAATGACGAGATTGCTCGCAGGGTCGGAAGGATAGATGAAATCAAAAGCAGTGCTGCCTTCAAACCGATCAGCCGAAACAGCCAGAGGCAGAGGTCCACTAATAACGGCGCTTCCACTGAAGCTAGTAAGGGCGACGGTCGACGGGTTGACGCGAGTTTGAGTACCGGGACTCAACTCCACCGTTAGGGAATTCAGCTTTCCCGAGGAATCGTAAAATGCAATCGTCGCGGTCGTCGCCTGTGGATTCAGATTGCCGATGGTGAGGTTGTCGTTTGATGTAATACCGGGAAAGATATAGGAGTGGCTGGCTTGAGCAAACCCAACCGATGTCAGCCACAAGGAAACCACCACGTATGTAGATATCCGAGAAATGATCTGCGTCATTTTACTTTCCTAAATAGATGATTAAACCGGCGGAAGCCCTCACACTGTGCACGAGCCCGCCAACGGGTAGGACGATGGCATTGGATTGTGTGGACGATTTAGGAAGTCCAAATGTGGGTACTTTCGTGAATACCGCGCTTGCGTCTGCGCGAAAGCCAAGGGATTTGGTTATGGGATGCTTGACACCTCCTCCCGCTGATCCGGAGCCGCGGGAGCTTTCGAAAAAGGTGTCGAAGTTGCCCTGCAAAGGATCCTTCGCCGCAGCTTGACCTCCCGTGCTCGGGCGGTAGATCACAGCTCCACCGCCTATCGTCACAAATGGGCGCCACGCGGAACTCGTTTCCCCGAGCGGGTAATACAAAAGATTCACTGTCAGCGTGTGAATTTGAAGAGGCACGTTAAGACTTGCCTGCGGCGGTGAATCTCGATTGAAGGAAACGCCGGAATACTGATAGCCGTAGAGAACCTCGGATCCTATGCGGTTCGAAGTGTAAAAATTGATCCGCGCTTCATAGATTTTTCCGGAGTTCAGTTGCATCACGCCGGTGATAGGCGTTGCAGCTTGCGGAGTCCCGATTGTAAATGGTTTCTTGGAAGAGTTTGTCTCGCCAACCGATACGCTCAACTCCGCACTTTTGACGTTGAGTCCTTGCGGAAATAACGATCCGGTAAGAGCAAAAAAATTTAAAGCCACAAGTGTCGATAGCTTTTTCATCAGTGACCTTTCGAGTTCGATCAGGAGGGACTGCTCGTTTTGCAAAATTTCGTTGGACGGGAAGGCGGGATGCTTGTGATGTTAAAAAACGTTACGGAACGCTCTATCCGTCGAAGCGGTAGCCCAACCCATGAACAGTGACGATGAACTTCGGGTCTCGCGGATCGTCTTCAATCTTCTGCCGAAGCCTGACAATGTGCACATCCACTGTGCGAGTGTACGGCGCCCTAGTGTAACCCCACACCTGCTCCAGTAACACTTCGCGGGAAATCACCTTCCCGCGATTATCGACAAAATAGCGAAGCAGCCGGCCCTCGCGTTCCGACAGATTGCTGGTTTGGCCCGCGCGCTCGAGCAGCAATTCGCCGAAGTTCACATGCACGTCGCCAAACCTATATTCGATCGACTCCATGCGGCTACGGGAGGTACGGCGGATCAGGGCCTCCACACGAGCCAGGAGTTCGTTCACATCGAATGGTTTGGTGACGTAGTCGTCGGCTCCGCTCTTGAAGCCCAGGATTTTATCGTTCATTTGGTCGCGCGCGGTGAGCATTAACACCGGCGTTTCGATGCCGGTCCGGCGCAACTCATTGCAAACTTCAAACCCATTCAGGAATGGCAACGTAATATCGAGGATGACCAAATCAAACGATCGTACTTTTGCGATTTGGACTGCTGCTGAGCCGTCAGCGGCCACTTCGAGTTCGTAGCCACGGCTCCTCAAGAGGTCCCCGAGTGTGATGACCAAATGCGGATCGTCTTCAACCAGAAAAAGCCTTTGGGGCATATGGCGGCGTCCGGCGTCGAAAACACTTCAAAAATTGAAGATAGACAATCAGACAAGGTGAAGGTTTTGTTAAAAAAGGTAAACGACGGCGAAGGCGCGATTGCAAATAGATGTAAAAAACCTTCTTCTTCTTCAGTCTTTTTGATCCGTCGGCTGTCTATAAAACGGGGAGAAAGAGTAGAAACCATGAAACTTTACATTCAAATATTCATTAAAT
>JACXTT010003794.1_pt1 | contig 22922 bp, 14 predicted proteins | sample 9270951 | NCBI WGS metagenome assembly JACXTT01 (sample SAMN15532306, study PRJNA645909) | rock metagenome | isolation source: weathered quartz diorite | place: Puerto Rico | collected 2017-06-21
GTTTGCTTTGTCAACGTCGAAAGCGTCGATCGCATCATCTACTCCATCTTCCAGAGATTCAACCTGGAATGGAAAACCCGCACCCTCAACCTATTTACACAAGCAGCTTGACGTCACCCATGATGTCGCAAAATGCCCTAACACCTTTTTTAAATGTCGTAATCACTATGGCCACACTCTTCCTCTCCAAGCCAAACTGATCTACGATCCGGCGAGTCAGATAGGTCGCGGAGAGAGCCAGAGCGGGCACTCGTTCTGTAAAGATTGTAGGGGCGGTACTTAGGCGACGATATTTACTAACTTGATTCTAATTCGGGACGCTCCTAGGGGCGATCGTTTCGGCAGGTGGCCTAGATCATTCCATAGATATTACTCCCGAGGGTGCCCCGTCCAAGCTCCGCTTGGGCGGGGATTTTCTTCCGCGGGAGGCATGTTCGCCGTCAGAAAGATCCCGATTCTCTCCCGGTTTCGCGCGGTCCACGGCGATTCGATTTCCACCGGCCCCAGTTCGTCGTTCAGGTAGTGGCGGAAGCTGCTCCAAGCCCAATCCTCGGGCCAGGCCACCAACCCACGTGCCACGGGATTGCGGTGAATATAGCGCAGCTTCTCTACGAACTTGCGCTCGCTCCACACGTTGAAGTCGTAGTGGCGGGCTTGCCAGAAGGGATCGGAGGCCCGCAAGGCCAGCCGTCGCGCCACCGACTGCTTCAGTGATTGGAGTGCTTGCGACAGCGTGCCCCGCTCAGGTTCATCTAACAGCAGGTGCACATGTTCAGGCATCACCACGTATCCGTATACGCAGAGTGCGTACTGTTGCCTCACGTGTTCCAGCGCGAGCTCGAAGGTGGCGCGGGATTTTCCGTCTCCGAAGTTGGCGCGCCTGTGATAACAACTGAAGGTTAAGAAATGAAGCTGACGGGTTTGCTGGAAGCGCTTTAGTCCTCAGGGCATGAGGGAGCTTGGTTACATACCGCTGCTATTTCTGTGACGGATGAACATTCCCGCCCAAGCGGAGCTTGGACGGGGCACCCTCGAGAACAAGTGTACGGGATGCGGCAGGAGACCCGGCGGAGAAAACACAAGGTCCCTCGACTTCGCTCGGGATGACAGGAGAGGTTTTTCGGCGCTTGCTGCAAACGCGCGAAAAGGATGTACACTTGGGCGCCGCTTTTTAAGTCGAGAAGGAGCTTCGTGATGAATAAGTTGCTGGCGATGGTGCTCTGCCTGGCGATACCGCTGACGGTCTTTGCCGGGGACAACGGGTACAAAGTCACATACGACGGAGGGTCGATACCCGATGCTAAGGCAGGAAGTGGAATGAAATTGTTCATCGACTCGAGCGTGGTTCGTCTTGTAAACGACAAGGGTGCAGTCGTAACGATTCCGGCTTCGGCCATTACGGAGATCAGTTACGGCCAGGATGTTCATCGGAGAGTCGGAGCGGCGATCGGGCTGGCTGTGGTTTCGCTTGGGATCGGTGCACTGATGGCTCTTACCAAGTCAAAGAAGCATTATGTCGGGCTGACCTGGGCCGATGGCGACAAGAAGGGCGGCTTTGCGATGCAGTGCGATAAGAACGACTATCGCGGACTGTTGGCGGGGCTTGAAGGAGTGACGGGAAAGAAGGCCGTAAACTCCGATGCCATGACAGTGAAGAATTAGAGGCAATCTATTGTCAACAGAAGACCCCGGTTAGGAATCGGGGCCCCCTATTTTCATCCGCACACAAGTGAGGGCGCTGCACTCTTGCGTTTCTTGCAAGGGTGGGTACCGGCCGCTCTTCCAGGTTACTCAAGATGCAGGACGGAGAAGACAGCAGGTCCCTCAACTTCGCTCGGGATGACAGGGAGAGGATTATTTCGGCGCCGCTTGCACTGCCGAGCTTCGCTCGGCTGGGCAGACGAGGGCGTCTGCCCCTACGTGGTTCGTGGCGGTGGAGTCCTTCATGGCCGTCTGCGACGTGCGCGGGCGAGGGCGCCCGCGCCACACGGCCAGATTCGCTACAGCGGAGAGAGTTCGTCTTCGCCTTCTTTTACTTCCTTCTTTTCGGGGGCGAAGCGGGATTCCAGGAATCTTCTGGCCAGGTGTTGGCCGCCGATGCCGAAGGCGATGGCCAGGCCCAGCATGACCGCTCCCATCACGATAGCGAAGGAGAGGAGCATGGTGGAATCGGCCAGGCCGATTTCCTCGAATACCGCGGATGCAGTGAAGATGGTGATCAGGATGCGCACCGAGGAACTTAGCAGTCTTGGGGACGGCATGTCGGTGTTGACCGCCCAGAGCAGAGCGGCGCGAGAGAAGAAGCTGGCGGCGAGCAATCCGAAGAACAGGAAAAACAGGGCGACGATCAGGCGAGGCAGGAAAATGAAAAAGCGGGTTACATATACCTGCATGCCCAGGATGCCCAGCGCGCTCGTGCCCAGGAGGACAAAGCCCAGCCAAGTTACCCAGAAGGCGAAGCGGCTGACCAGTTCGGTGGAGGACGGCAGGGCGGCCTTGTGGAGAAGCTGAGCGGCGCCGGCGCCTTCGGAAAGCTTGTCGAACTTCACCAGACGGAGAATGCTGCGCAGGATCCACTTCACCAGGTAGGCGATGATCCAGCCGACGAGGACGACGATCAGCATGACCATGAGGCGAGGCAGGAAGCGCGCGAATTCGCGGATCAGCTCCTGCGTGGCCTGAGTCAATTCGTTGACAATCATTTCCCGCATTGTGACCTCACTTCCTTCCGTTCCAGAGTTCGACCAGGGACGGTTTTAGACGTTCGCACGTCAGGCAAAGGTTTTCCACGTTCTGTTCTACTTCTTCACCGGAGGAGTCGCGGTTTTCGACCAGAAAGGTAAACGCTCGTCCGCGATAAAGCGGGGCCAGGGCCTGGACGATGTGGTCGCGGCTGATGACCGATTTGTGATACGAAGCGGCGAATTCGTAAACCGTGCGGGCCCAGAGTTCGTCACCGTAGGAAAACTCGTCTTCCTCAAGGGTGGCGATTCTTTGCAGCTCCGAAATTATTGGGGGAGAGAGAATTTGTTTGAGCACCGGCTCCAGTTCCGCGACCCCGGAATGGAACATCCCCAGCAGGCGTTTGCGGTTGATGCGCAGCGGCTCGAGAGTTACTTCCTGGCCTGGGGACAGGGTGGGGATGGTTTGCGAATCGGCGTGGGCGCTCCAGAGCTGGAAGTTGGGTTCGAGCGACCAGAACAGGGCGCCGACCGTGTGCCGCATGGCTGCGACCAGATCGGCGGAACGGGCGTCCAGGTGGGGTTTCGCGCCGAGGAAGGTTTGCGCCAGGCGGTAGCCTCCAGTGATGGCGGAGATGGTCAGGGAAATTTCGGTGCCGGCGCGGCCGGCCTCGTGAGTCCAGATTTCCTGCGCCAGAAAGTGATTGCCGAGCTGGCCGGAGAAGGCGAATTCAGAGGCGTAAGGCTCCTTCACCCGCTTACCGTAGAAGGCACGGGTCATGGGATAGACCAGATTGCGGATCAGCAGGCCGTCGAATTTGTGGCGGCGGTAGAGGGGCGTCACGAAATCGTAAGTTCCCTGGTAAACGGGACGCAGCAGGCGCTCGATCCAATCCGGCTCAATGGTGGTTGATTCGGGAGAGACCACGGCGCAGGCGGAGGCGCGCAGCAGATCGGCGGAGGCCAGGATGGTGCGCAGCGCCGTGCCAGTGGCGGGTTCTCCGGGATATTGCGCGCTGATGCTGTGCAGGGTGCGCAACGCTTGAATGTCGGTGGAGACCTGGGCGTCATTGATGGAAGCGCCGCGGACCAGATCCGGGGTTTGATCGCGCGAGCCGCCATCGGCGTTGACGATTACGGCGCGTTCGCGGGGGAAGTACTTCAGCAGTCCGGCGCGGATGGCTTGCACTACGGGGCCAATGGTTGAGGCGTTGTTGTAGGTAGGCACACCGACGAGGATGTCCGCCTCGCCCACGTTAATCAGTTGGCGAAGAAACTCATCGGTCAGAATGCTTTCCTCGGACAATGTTTGCCTCGCTACAGTTCGTTGGACTTAGATTCAGTTCTCAGTTCTCAGTTCTCAGTTCTCAGTTCGCAGTTCTCAGATCTTGCGCAGGCGGAACCAGTAGAACTGGTACGGGCCCAAGGTTAACAGGTAGGGTAAGTCTCCTACCCGGGGAAAGATATTTCTACCGAACATTTCGATCAGAATATTGCCTTTGAAGCGTCGCAGATCGAGTTCCACGGCTTGGGCGGTGCTGGAAAGATTGTTTACCACCAGGATGGACTCTTTTTCCAATTGACGCACGTAGGCCAGAATCCGGTGATTTTCGGGATAGAGAAAATCCATCGTCCCGCGGCCGAACACGGGAGTGGATTTTCTGACCTTGACGATACGCTTCATCCAAGAGAGCAGCGAGTGGTCAAAGCGCTTTTGGGACTGGACGTTGACCGCCTGGAAGCCGTAAACCGGATTGAGCATGAGGGGCGAATAGAGGCTTTCGGGATCGGCGGTGGAGAAGCCGCCATTCCAGCCGCCATCCCACTGCATGGGAGTGCGCACACCGTTGCGGTCGCCGAGGTAAATGTTGTCGCCCATGCCGATCTCGTCGCCGTAATAAATGATGGGAGTGCCGGGAAGGGACATGAGCAGTCCGTTCATTAGTTCGATGCGGCGGCGGTCGTTGTCGAGCAATGGAGCCAGGCGACGGCGAATGCCGACGTTGATGCGCATATGCCGGTCGCGGGCGTACTGGTCGTACATGTAATCCCGTTCCATGTCGGTGACCATTTCGAGGGTGAGCTCGTCGTGGTTGCGCAGGAATAGGCACCACTGGCAGAGCGGCGGAATCTGTGGCGTCTGCTTGAGGATTTCGGTGATGGGCTTGCGATCTTCCAGCTTGAGGCCCATGAACATTCTGGGCATCAGCGGGAAATGGAAGGCCATGTGAAATTCGTCGGCCTCAGCGAAGTAGGCGCGGAGGTCGGCGGGCCACTGGTTGGCTTCGGCCAGCAGCATTTTGCCGGGGAAATATTTGTCGAGCTTGGCGCGCAGCTCTTTGAGGACGGCGTGGGTCTCGGGCAGGTTTTCACAGGAGGTGCCTTCGCGCTCGACCAGATACGGCACCGCGTCCAAGCGGAAGCCATCCACGCCCAGATCCAGCCAGAATTGCATGACCTTCCACATTTCCTCGCGAACTGCGGGATTGTCGTAGTTGAGGTCCGGCTGGTGGCTGAAGAAGCGGTGCCAGTAATAGGCTTTGGAAACCGGGTCCCATGCCCAGTTGGATAGTTCTGTGTCAACGAAGATGATGCGGACTCCCTGATACTTCGTATCGGTGTCGCTCCAGACGTACCAGTCGCGGCGGGGGTTGTCGCGCGAACTGCGCGACTCCTGAAACCAGGGGTGCTGATCGGAGGTGTGATTCAGCACCATTTCCACGATTACGCGGATGTTGCGATCATGGGCGGCGTTGAGAAAAAGCTTGAAGTCGTCGAGATTGCCGTAGTTGGGATGGATGGAGGTGTAGTCGGCGATGTCGTAGCCATCGTCGCGCAGCGGCGAGGGGAAGAACGGCATGAGCCAGAGAGCGTTAACGCCGAGTTCCTGAAGGTAGTCGAGTTTCTGGGCCAGACCGCGAAAATCGCCGATGCCATCGGAGTTGGTGTCGAAAAAGGTGCGGACGTGGACCTGGTAGATGACGGCATCCTTGTACCAGTGTGCGTCCTGAGGCAGCGCCAAATTCTCTTCTCCGGTTTAGCGGTTTTCAGACAAAATAATCGACGCCATTTTCGGTCCGCACGCGCCGGCGGATACAGAAAATGTGAGCCGGCAAGCGCAGCGGACTAAGTTCGACCCAATTGCGCGGACCGCTCCAAACATAGCGCGCGCCGGTGAGTAGATCGTGTACCTGATAAGGTTGGCGCGGGTCCAGATGGAACACGTCCAGCGGCAGCTCGACCCACGCGGATTGAGCGCGATGCGGATCCAGATTCACGGCTACGACGATGATGTTCAGAAGGTCGTCCGTCATTTTGCTGTAAACGATGATCTGGTCATTATCCGCGGGATGGAAACGCAGGCTCCAGTCGCTATGCAAGGCCGGGTTTTCGTGGCGCATCCTGTTCACCTGCGCGATCAATTTCGCCAGGCTGTTGGGACTATCGCTGTTGGGTTGCACCAGGTCCCAGGTGCGAATCTGATATTTTTCGGAGTCGAGGTACTCTTCGCTGCCCGGGGCGAGGGCGCGGTCTTCGCAAAGTTCGAAGGCGGGACCGTAGATTCCGTAGTTTGCGCCCAACGTGGCAGCCAGAATCAGGCGGATCATGAAGGCGGGCCGACCGCCATGCTGAAAGAAGTCGGTGAGGATGTCCGGCGTATTGGGCCAAAGGTTAGGGCGGAAATACTCACGGACTTCAGTTTGCGTGAGTTCCTGGAAGTATTCGGTGATTTCCGTTTTGGTGTTGCGCCAGGCAAAGTATGTGTAGGACTGGCTGAAACCCAGCTTGGCTAACTCATACATCACCTTCGGGCGAGTGAAAGCTTCCGCGAGAAATAGCACGTCGGGATACAGGCTCTTGATATCGGTGATCAGCCACTCCCAGAAGTCGAAGGGCTTGGTATGCGGGTTATCCACACGGAAGATGCGGATACCCTGTTCGATCCAATACAGCACGACGCTTCTTAATTCTTCCCAGAGTGCCTGGCTTTCGCCGGTTTCGAAGTCGAGGGGGAAGATGTCCTGGTACTTCTTGGGCGGGTTCTCGGCATATTGGACAGTGCCGTCGGGCCGCATGCGAAACCATTCTTTATGTTCCGTTACGTAGGGATGATCGGGCGCATTCTGGTATGCCAGGTCGAGAGCTACTTCCAGTCCCAACTCCTTGGCGCGCGAGAGGAAGCGCTGGAAATCTTCCAGTGTCCCCAATTGGGGATGGATAGACTTGTGCCCGCCTTCTGGCGAGCCGATCGCCCAGGGACTGCCAACGTCGTTGGGTGAGGTGTTTTCCACATTGTTCTTGCCCTTACGATTGACGCGGCCGATGGGGTGAATGGGAGGGAGGTAGACAACGTCGAATCCCATCCCGGCCACATAGTCCAATCTCTCGGCGCAATCCAGCAGGGTTCCATGGCGGCCGGGCTGGCTGGAGCAGGAGCGCGGAAACATTTCGTACCAGGCAGCGAACCGGGCTTTTTCACGATCAACCACGACTGCCAGTTCCCTGCCGTAGGTCGTGGCCCGGCGGCGATCGGCAGTTTGGACCATCATGGCTCTCAAATCCGGGCTCAACGCCATCTTCAATGCTCCAGGCATGTCCCTGACGGCCAGCCGTTTGATCTCCTCGGCTCGGGTGGCGAGGGCGCCTCTGTCCTTACGGCTGGCACGCTGAGCGGTTGCTTCGATCAGCTGGACCCCGACCAAAATATCCACAGAGAGGTCTTGTTTTGCCTCGAACTTTTTTACGATATCGCGGCTCCAGGAGAGAAAGCGGTCCGCCCAGGCTTGCAGGGTGTAGAGATGACGGCCTTCAGTTTCAACACAGAATTCTGCCCGCCAGCGATCGTTCTCCAGCGGTTCCATGGGGACCTCTTGCCAGTCGGGCCGGGACGCGGGGCGGTGGCGCAGAACGGCGTACAGCACGTCATGGCCGTCGGCAAAGATGTCAGCCGTTACTTCGACGCGCTCACCGATGGTGCGTTTAATGGGAAAACGGCCGGCGTCAACCTCGGGCCGCACATTTTCGATGACTACTTTTCTGGCGAAGGTTGGTTTGATGGCTCCGTTTTCTCCGCCTGTCATTGCGGGTGCGAACCTCCCAGAGATGAGTGTTCCAGCCATTTCGCTAGAAAAAGGCAGAAAGAACGGTGAAAAGTGTTGAACAATCAGGGCCCCGACCGATGTGCGCCCGCCACAAACGATCGCCCAGACGGTACCGCGGATTTCAGGCGTCCCTCCGGGACGCGGATAATTCCGTGCACCGAGACCCGCCAGTTGAACTGGCGGGCTACCTTCATCGGTCCCTCCGGGACCACTTTTTCCCGGCGACCTCCAGGCGCATCAGCTGATTTAAGAAATTTATCATAGGAAGAACGGCTGTACGGCGTGGGGAGACTTTCGTTCTGGGGATGAATCAGATGACGCAACTGCGGTCAGCGCGCGTCAGGCTGGCTTTCGTTCACATAGATGGCGGCTTCAAATGCGGCCAGCGGTACCTGGATATCGAGGCTGGCAGTTAATTTCTTGGCTGGACCCGGCGCAGGAGAACCGCCATAGGCTTCCGCTCCTGTCCACAGAGCCAGTTGCCAGCCTTGAGGCTCTCCCGCAGCCGGGATGCTCTGCACGTTCTTAGAGAAATTGCAGACAATGAGGGCGGCGCTGCCTGACGGGTCTGTTCGTTTCATCACAAAGAACTTCAACTGGTCGTCAAATCGGATTTCGGTGAGATCTTTGCGGCAATTTCCCAGGCTGGTGTGTTGCTTGCGCAGCGATATCAGATCTCGATAGAGGCGCAGGGTCTGTACATGAGGAGGAATCGATGGCCTGGACCAGTCGAGCCTGGATCGCTCGAAGGTGCTCTGCGCGTGGGGATCGGCGAAATCGGCTTCGGAGTAGTGCCCTCCCAATTCCCGTTTGCGTCCCTCACGCACGGCGTTGACCAGATCGGGGTCTTCGAAGCTGGTGAAGAACAAGAACGGCGCAATTTCTCCGTATTCCTCGCCCATGAACAGCAGCGGAACGAAGGGCGAGCACAGGGTGAGAACCGCTGCCAGCTTCTGTTGTTCCGGGGAAACCAAGGTTGAGAGCCGCCGGCCCCGGCTGGTGTTGGCAATCTGATCGTGGTTCTGGATGAAACCTACGAATTGCTCTCCCGGACGATTTTTCGATGAGCTGCCGTAGCGGCGTCGGCGGTAGCGCGAGTATTTCCCATCAAGAACAAACCCTTCCAGGACGGACTTGGTGAGATCGGCGAGGCTGCCGAAATCCATCAGGAAGCCTTCCTGCGCGCCGGTCAGCAGCGAATAGAGGGCGTGGTGGAAGTCGTCGTGCCATTGCGCGTCCAGAGCATAACCTCCGAGAGCGCGCGGATTGATGGAGCGGACGTCTTCGAGGTCGCTCTCGGCGATGATGCAGGCATGACGCTTAAGGCGCCGTGCCTGAGTCTGGAAGGCCTGCGACAATTCGTCGAGGATGTGGTGAGCGCCGAAATCGTAGATGCCGTGGATGGCGTCCAGGCGAAGCGCGTCGATGTGATATTCGGTGAGCCAGTAGAGAGCGTTGTCGATGACCCGGCGCCGGACGCCATCGCTCTCGGGGCCGTCAAAGTTGATGGCTTTGCCCCAGGGGGTGTGATGGGCGTCGGTGAAACAGGGCGTGAACTCGGGAAGGTAATTCCCTTCCGGACCGAGATGGTTGTAGACCACGTCCATTACCACCGCGAGACCGTGGTGGTGGCAGGCGTCGACAAGCTTCTTCAGGCTGGTGGGACCGCCGTAGGAAGACTGCGGAGAGTAGAGGCTGGCACCGTCGTATCCCCAGTTTCGATTACCCGGGAACTCGGCGACCGGCATGATTTCAATCGCGGTCACGCCGAGGTCGCGAAGGTAGGGGAGGCGCGGAATGACGCTCTCAAACGTGCCCTCGGGAGTGAACGTGCCGGTGTGGAGTTCGTAGATGATGAAGTCTTTGAGTGGGATGCCAGACCAGGTTTGATCTGACCAGGGGAATGAGGCGGGATCAAGGATGCGGGAGGGACCGTGTACGCCGTATGGCTGCCAGCGTGAAACTGGGTCGGGACGCTCTCGTTCGCCGTCCAGGACGTAGAAATAGTCCGTGTTTTCGCTGAGGTTGGAGACGGTCGCCACAAACTCCGATTGCGGCGTGCGGGTCATGGGAATGGTCCGGGGATTTTCTCCCAGAAGGCGAACGGCCAGTTGGGTGACTCTGGGAGCCCAGACGCGGAACTCCACAATGCCCTGGCCGCGGACGGAGGCACCGAATTGAAGTTGCCATGGTGGTTCGGTCGCGCTATCAGGCATTCGCTGGGCCTTCAGTTCTGGCTTCGACATTGATCAGGAGCGCTATCGGCAGATGCGAAAAGGCTTGGGAGACCGGCAGGACGAGGTTTCCATCCCGTCGAACCGGAGAAACTTCTCGCCCGCTAAACACATCGCGATACGGGCCTGCGGGAAGCTGCTTGCGCAGGACGACCGAGGCATCACCCCAGGCCTGCTCTCCTAGCGGAGGGCGGGTGTGCGCATCAAGTTGCGCGAAGAAGCGTCCAGCCAGCACCACGACCGTGGCTCCACGGAACGAGCGGGCGAAGGCAATCACGTGTTTATGTTTTTCTCCCGAGGCGCGCAAGGGTAAGTAGCTGCCTTTGGTAAACAACACGCGTTGATCTCTGCGGAATCGCAAAGCGGCGCGGGTGACATAGAGTTTCAGGCTGCCGTCGGTGGGCTCGGCGACGAGCCGATCGAGGAGAGTGACGGAATTCCCGGTTTCCGCAGCTCGAAGGCTGGCCAGGAGTTGCTTGAGCCGATCATAGTTTACCGGCCGGCGATTATCCGGGTCGGCGAGGCTGAAATTCCAGACTTCCGTGCCCTGGTAGAAGTCCGGCAGGCCCGGCGAGGCGATCTTCAGCAAGGTCTGCGACAGAGAGTTGAAGATTCCGACTCTTGCGATGTTGGCCTGGAAAGCCGTGAAGTCATCGAGGAACAGGGAGCTGACGGAGCGGTCCAGAATGGCGTCGAGAAAGCTGTGGAAAGCGGATTCGTATTCGACATTCGGGTTGATCCAGCTGGTATTAACTTTGGCCTCGCGCAAAGCTTTTTCCATGTAGAGATGAACTCTGCGGGGGAACTCTTGGTGTTCTTCGCTGGTGGTTGGATTCAGGGGCGAGTCCAGCGGCGAGGCGCCGACCAGGGTTTGATAGAGGAAATACTCTTCGTTCGCGCTGGGGACGGCTTCGCCGGCCACGAGGATTTTCTTATCCTGATTGAGGCGCTGCCAGGCACGGATGGCGCGATGCCAGTCCGACGGGATTTCCGAAAGGACGTTGATGCGCGCCCGGACGTCTTCACTTCGCTTGGTGTCGTGAGTGGAACTAGCGAGCATTGCGTTGCGCCATGAGGTGCGGCGGGCCAAGTTTTTTCCGTGGAAGTACGCCGGGGCAACTCCGAAGCTTTCGGGAGAACCTCCCACCTCGTTGAGAGACAACAAGGGGCAGTAGCGATAGAAGGCCGTGTCTTCCAAACCCTTCGCCATGACCGGGCCGGTGATTTGCTGGAAGCGCATCACAAACAGGCGGCGCTCGGCGCGTTCGGGGTCGCCGATACGGTCGGGGTCCTTGAGCAGGAGCAGATCCTGGATGAAATCGAAGACGGAGGCGCTGGTCGCCGGATTGCGGCGCTTGGCGGTTTTAATAGCGGCGCGGATGTAGCGATCGTCCTGTTCGTCGGGATGCTGCGTGTCGGTACGGATGTAGGTACGGTACACGGGAAAACAGGCGATGACTTCGCGCAGTGCGTCGCGCAGGCTCTCCAGAGTAAAGTCTCGCGAGCGGCGATGCTGCTCGGAGATGCGGTCGAGGCGGCGGGAGAGCACATTGAGTTCGCTGGACATGGATACCTGCATGACCAGGCGCTTGCTCTCGTAGATGAGATCGGCGTAACTCTGCGACCAGCCGGTGAACTGGCGGTACAGGCGGTGGAAGACGCGCTTCCGGGAGCCGTCAACGAACAGGCCGTTGAGCAGGTTCAGAAAACCGTAGCCGGTGGTTCCCTCGATCGCCCAACTGGGCCGCAGCTCTTCATTCTTGACCAGGATTTTTTCCGCGGCGACGTAGAGATGGCGGCGAACGCCATTGGCGGAGCGGTTGGCCAGTCCTCCCGGAAGCGGAGCTTGCGCCTGAAGATCCTGAAAATATTTGAGCGGATCGAACAGCCCGTCGGGATGGTCTACTCGAATGCCGGAGACCAAACCTTTCTGGATCAGGGCAAAGGGGATGCGGTGGACGTTGGCGAATACGTCGGGATTTTCCACCCGGATGGCGGCCAAATCGTTAACGTCGAAAAAGCGGCGATAGTTGATTTCATCGGATGCGACTCGCCAAAAGCTGAGGCGATAGGCCTGATCGTCGAGCAGGCGTTCCAGATGGTCGAAACTGTGGGCATCGCCTTTGCTGCCGTTAATGGCGGTCAGCACCTGGTTCAGAGCGGCTCTGACGATTTCGCTGGTTTCGATCAGTGCCGCCAAGCGGCGCCTGATAATCTCCTTTTCGCGCTGGCGTTCCCTCACTTTGGCCAGGTCGGTATCCTCTCGCGGCGGCAGATGGGACAGGGCGGTGAGGATGCTCTCCAGCTCGAGCAAGTGATCGTCGCTGGTGATGAGTTGCTCACTTACTTTGGCGAGGACTTGTTCCAAGAGTAATGACCAGGAGCGAGGAGCCACAGGATAAGGGGTACCTTGAGTATCGAGGGAGAAGGACCCCGCTTCATACACGGCCCGAATCAACTGACTCTCCAGGACGAGGCCAAACTGGTCGGGCAGGAAGGGCAGTAACACTTTGTTGGCGAGCTCGGCCTTGGGCGGATTCCAATCGATATCGAAATAACTGGAATAGTCGGAGCTCGGGCCATTTTCCAGCACGTCCCACCACCACAGATTCGAGGGGTGAGTGATGCACATGTGGTTGGGCACGACATCGACCACCAGTCCCATGGCATGCTGCTTGAGAAGTTCGGCGAATGCAGTGAATTCTTCCTCCGAGCCGATTTCGGGGTTGAAGCGCGTGTGGTCGGTTACGTTGTAGCCATGGGTGCTGCCAGGATGGGCCATGAGAAACGGGGAGGCGTAGCAGTCGGTGATTCCCAGGTCGTGGAGATATTTTACGAGCGCCGCCGCCTGACGAAAGGTAAAGGCCGACTTCAGCTGAAGCCGGTAGGTGGCGCAGGGGACATAAGCCGGTTCTCCGGGAGTTCTGTTCTTCACGTCCAAGCCTCGGTCGGGTTTGGATGCATCGATCGGTTGGTACGCCTGCTGGTCGCTATGCCCGAATTGAGCAGTATAAACAGATGACGCGAGAATGCGGAGCTTCGCTCCGCTGGACAGCCGAGGGCGGCTGTCCCCACGTGGCTTGTGGCGCACTTGCTGGTAACCTATCTTAACTTACCGGCATCTCTTATCGGGTCCAGGGAGACTTGATGGAACGTTATGTTTGTATTCATGCGCATTTTTACCAGCCGCCGCGGGAAAATGCCTGGTTGGAGGCGGTGGAATTGCAGGACTCCGCATATCCCTATCATGACTGGAACGAGCGGGTAACGGCGGAATGCTATGCGCCCAATAGCGCCTCGAGAATTCTGGACGGAGACGGACGTATTCTGCAGATCGTCAACAACTATTCCAGGATCAGTTTCAACTTTGGCCCCACCCTGCTTTCCTGGATGGAGGAGAAGAGCGCTGCGGTTTATCAGGCGATTCTGGAGGCCGACCGGGAGAGCCAGCGAATTTTATCGGGGAACGGTTCGGCGGTGGCACAGGCGTACAACCACACGATCCTCCCCCTGGCCAGCCGGCAGGACAAGTACACGCAAATTCTCTGGGGGATTCGAGACTTCGAGAGCCGGTTTGGGCGGTATCCGGAAGGCATGTGGTTGCCGGAGACTGCGGTGGATCTGCAGACGCTGGAAGTTCTGGCTGGACTGGGGATCAAGTTCACGATTCTTTCTCCGTATCAGGCGGGGCGGGTGCGTCCGCTGGGGGGACGGGCATGGCGGAAGGTGGATGGCGGCAGGATTGATCCTTCCATGGCCTATATGGTGCGGGTTACCTCCGGGCAAACCATGAATGTATTTTTTTATGACGGGCCGATTTCGCGCGCCATCGCTTTTGAGGATGTGCTGGCGGATGGAAAACGTCTCTCGGAGAGGCTGCTGGGGGCTTTTTCCGATTCGCGCACGTGGCCGCAGCTGGTCCATATCGCAACCGACGGCGAAACCTACGGGCATCATCGAGCTTACGGCGATATGGCGCTGGCCTTCGCTTTGAACCACATCGAGTCCAGCCAATTGGCGCGGCTTACCAACTACGGCGAGTATCTGGAGAAGAATCCCCCGACCCAGGAGGCAAAAGTTATTGGGAACACCTCGTGGAGTTGTATGCACGGCGTGGAGCGATGGAGGAACGATTGCGGTTGCAACTCCGGGGGCCATGCGGACTGGAATCAGCAGTGGAGAGCGCCGCTGCGGCAGGCCTTTGACTGGTTGCGGGATACGGCAGCTCCCCGGTATGAGGCGGAGGCTGGAAAGCTGTTCGAGCGGCCGTGGCAAACGCGGGATGCCTACATTGAGCTGGTTCTCGATCGATCGCGCGAGCATGTGGTTCGCTTCATGACGGAACAGGCGAAGCGAACGCTTTCCGAGGCGGAAATTGCGACCGGATTGAAGCTGCTCGAGCTGCAGCGTTATCTGATGCTGATGTACACCAGCTGCGGCTGGTTTTTCGATGACCTGTCCGGGATCGAGACGGTGCAGGTGATTCAGTACGCGGGCCGCGCGCTGCAACTGGCCGGGCAGTTGTTCTCCGACGACCTGGCCACGCCTTTTCTCGACTTGCTGGCCCAGGCCAGGAGCAACCTTCCGGAACAAGGAGACGGGCGGGCAATTTACGAGCGTTACGTCCAGCCCGCGATGGTGGATCTGGAGAAGGTGGGAGCCCATTACGCGGTCAGTTCGCTTTTTGAAGAATATGGGCAAAGCACGCGGATCTACTGCTACGACGTTGGACGGAAGGAATACCGCTCGTCGCGCCAGGGAAAGTTGCGGGTGGTGCTGGGACAGGCCAGCGTGACCTCAGAGATTACATGGGACTCGGACCAGATTACTTTCGGGGTGCTGCACCTGGCGGACCACAGCGTGATTGGCGGAGTACGGCGGCTGCAAGGAGGAGAAGACTACCGGTTGCTAAACCAGGAAGTCGAGAAGGCGGTGGACAGCGGCGACCTGGCGGAGCTGGTACGACTGGTGGAGAAGAACTTCGGATCCGGCATGTACACGCTGCGACTATTGTTTCGCGATGAGCAGCGAAAGATCCTTAACATCATTCTGGAGGAGGCCACCAACGAGGCCCGCGTCCTATACCGGAATTTTCACGACGAGCACGCTCACCTGATCCGCTTCGTGACCGATCTAGGAGTGCCCTTGCCGCGGCGCTTCCGGCTGGCGGTGGACTTCACCCTGAACTCGGATCTGCTGGATGCATTTTCGACGGATGAGGTGGATTTGAACAAGTCCAAAGCAATCATCGAGGAGATACGGCGCACTGGCGTGAAACCCGACGCGGTAACGCTGGAGTTTTCCCTGCGTCAAACAATCGAACGGCTGTTTACGCGATTCGTTGCCCATCCCATGGAGCCGGGCTTGCTGCAGCGTTTGCAAGAGACGATTGATCTGGTCTTAAGTCTGCCTTTCGAGGTGCGCCTCTGGGAGGCTCAGAATACCTATTACGCGATGATGCGAGACTATGCGGGTCAGGTTCAGGAACGTGCGGAACATGGGGAATCTGAGGCGCAGGTCTGGCTGGAAGGGTTTGCCAGGCTGGGAGAAAAGTTGAAAGTGAGGTTCCAGGTCAGGTCGACTGCCGAAGCTGCTTGATAGCCGTTGGCGGGGCGGCAGGGTCAAAAGATGGAGATAAGGAGCAAGGGAGTCATGAGCGAAACGCACCCTTTACCTCGGATGGGTCGAAGCATTGGCGCGGTGCTGGCGGGCTTCGTCGTTGTCGTCATTCTTTCTCTCGGTACCGACGGCCTGCTGCACGCAATCGGTATCTTCCCGAAGTTGGGCCAGCGCATGGACGATGCGCTTTTGCTGCTGGCGACGGCCTATCGCACCATTTACGGTGTGGCGGGGAGCTACATCACGGCACGGCTCGCGCCGAATCGGCCGATGAAGCATGCCCTGGCGGGCGGCGTCGTGGGCCTTGTTCTGAGCACCGCGGGCGCGGTCGCGACGTGGAAGAAGGGCCCCGCCTTCGGACCCCACTGGTATCCTCTCACGCTCATCGCGCTGGCGATGCCGACCGCCTGGGTAGGCGGTAGACTGCTCGAGATGCAGCTGCGCACGCGCGTTGACGGTTGAGAGAAGGATTCATCAAGAAATAGATAGGAGCAAGTCCATGCAAAAGATTACGCCATTCTTGTGGTTCGACGGCAAAGCCGAAGAGGCGATGAATTTCTATGTGTCCATTTTTAAGAATTCAGGGGTTGGGAGGGTCACGCGCTATGGAGAAGGAGGGCTAGGACCGAAGGGGACGGTCATGTCCGCGACATTCCAGCTCGAGGGACAAGATTTTTGCGCGCTAAACGGTGGCCCGCAATTCACCTTCACGCCGGCTATCTCGTTCTTCGTGAATTGCGAGACGCAGGAAGAAGTGGACGAGTTCTGGGAGAGCTCTCTGCGGGCGGAAAACAAGAACGATGTGGCTGGCTGAAGGACAAGTACGGTTTGTCGTGGCAAATCGTTCCTTCCGCTCTGGGAAGAATGTTGCAAGACAAAGATGCCCGGAAAGCGGAAAGAGTTATGAAGGCCATGCTTCAAATGGACAAAATTGACATAAAGACCTTAGAGCGGGCATACGAGCAACAATAGTCCAGCTGGAGCATCGTTATGAGCCGGCATCAAGGCGGGCGCGTTGAATGTCCTTGACGTCGCCCATGGCGATGATCACGACCTGCTGGTCGATGATGGCGTCGTCAGGCGGATTGATCTGCAACGCCAGGACACTCTCTGCGGTGGGACGTTTCAGGCCGAGAGCAAGAAGGTTGTAGCGGCCTTTCAGATTGAGATCGTGCAATGCGCGTCCCTGCCAAGGGGAAGAAGGTTTTACGTCGATCTCTTCGACACGCAGAGTCCTGCCCTGCTCCTTCAGCATGTGATCGAGAAATCCAACTACATGCGGCCGGATAAGTTCACTGGCCATGCGCAGACCGCCGATTTCACTGGGCGAGACGGTGGAATTCGCCCCGGCACGGGACATGCGGTCGGCGAACTTGCGCTCGGCGGAGCGGGCGATGATACGCATTTGAGGAAAACGCTGACGAACGATCACGGTCACGACCAGATTGTCCTTGTCCAAAGGGAGGGCGATGATGATACCGCGGGCGCGACTTAGACCGGCTTTTTCCAGTACCTCTTCTTCGGTGGCATCGCCGACTACGTAGAGCATGTCCTGCAACGCCTCCGGATGCAGTTCTTTCAGCCTCTTGAGGTTGTCTTCGGAAATATCGACGACAACGTGTAGCGAGCTGGTCTTGCGCAGCTCAGCTACCGCGTAGCGGCCAGTGTCGCCCAGGCCACAGACGATGTAGTGGCCGGTTAGCTGGTTGATATGTCTCTGCATGCGGCGCCTCCAGAAAGGTTGCGTGACCTCGACTTCCACCAGGAAAGCGGCCACGACGGAAAAGACATAAACGGTGATCGCGACCCCGAACAGGACGATACCGATATTGAATACGCGAAGGGCGGGATTGTGGCTGGTGTCAACGATCTCGCCGTATCCCACTCCGGCCACGGTAATGACGGCCATGTACAGGGCCTGGAGGAAAGTGACAGAGGAACCGCCGAGCAGCCGGTATCCTGTGACACTCAGGATAATGAGGATCAGCAGGAGAGCGAGTGCGAAGAGCAGGCGTTTGCGCAGGGCCATGTCATCGCCGCCATTCGTCGATCAGATTAGCTACCAGCCCGCTCCAGCCGGTCTGGTGGCTGGCGCCCAGGCCCATCCCGTTGTTGCCGTGGTAGTACTCGTTGAAGAGCAGATATTCCCTCCAATGCGGATCTTCCTGAAATTTCTTGTAGGCGCCGAAGCAGGGACGCTTGCCGTCAGAGCCACGTTTGAAAATTGCGATCATGCGGTTGGCGGCTTCCTGTGCCATGTTGTGCGGCGTGATGGGCTGACGCTGGCCGGATGCGGGCAGGAAGAATTGCTGACCTACGGCGTCGCCAAAACGCAGGAACGAGTGAATCAGAAGGTAGGAGGTGGGGAACCAGACGGGTCCGCGCCAGTTGGAATTGCCTCCCTTCAATTGGACCGCGGCTTCTCCGGGTTCGTAGCCCATGGAGCGGTGTCCGAACTGAAAGGGATGCTGCTCGTGATATTTCGACAGGCTGCGAATGCCATAGGGGGAAAGGAATTCGGCGGGGTCCCAGATGCGTTCGAGGAGGCGTTTGAACTGGTTGGGGTCGGCGATGGAGAGCACGTAACGTTTTTTCCCGTCGCCCACGGTGTAGCAGGCGTCACCCACGAGATCGGGACGGTTCTGGATGAACCACTCCACGTCCCTTAAGAAACCGGGATGGGCGGCGAGTTCTTCGGATTCGAGGACTTCGATGGCGTAGAGCGGGATCAGGCCGACCAGCGATCGCAGGCGGAATTTGTGGAATTCGCCGTTGGGGTAGCGGAGCACGTCGTAGAAGAAGCCCTCCTTTTCGTCCCATAGCTGGTAGTTGCGGCCACCCATTTTTTTCATGGCCGCGCCAATGTAGATGAAGTGTTCGAAGAATTTAGTGGCGACACCTTCGTAGACGCGGTTCTGGTTGGCCAGTTCCAGGGCGATGCGCATCAGGTAGAGGCAGAAAAAGCCCATCCAGCCGGTGGCATCGGATTGTTCCAGGATTGCGCCGTTGGGAAAGTTCTCGCCGCGATCCACGACAGCGATGTTGTCCAGGCCGAGGAAGCCGCCTTCGAACACGTTGTTGCCTTCGCTGTCCACCCGGTTGACCCACCAGGCAAAATTCATCAGCAGCTTGTGCAGGCATTTTTCCAGGAAGACGGTGTCGCCTTTCCCGGTGCGCTGCTTTTCCATCTGGTAGACGCGCCAGCACGCCCACGCGTGGACGGGAGGATTGAGATCGGAAAATTCCCATTCGTAGGCGGGGATCTGTCCGTTGGGATGCTGAAATTGCTCGAACAGCAGGACCCAGAGATTTTCCTTGGCGAATTCGGGATCGACCAGGGCCAGGGTGATGCACTGGAAAGCCAGGTCCCAGGCGGCGAACCAGGGGAACTCCCATTTGTCGGGCATGGAGAGAATGCGCATCGAGTTCAGGTGACGCCAGTGAATGTTGCGCATCTGCTTGCGCGATTCGGGGGGAGGAAATTTCGGGTTGTCACCTTCCAGCCAGCGATTCACGTCCCAGAGATAAATCTGTTTGCTCCACAACATTCCGGCCAGGGCCTGGCGCTGGATGGCTTTTTCTTCGGAGGTGGCTGCGGGCGGATGAACGGTAGCGTAGAATTCGTCGGCTTCGGCCTTGCGCCGTTGGACGATTTCGTCTACCTCGCCCAGGGGGGACGGCAACTCTTCCGGAGTCAAGCGCAGGCGCAGAACCATCGACTTTCCGGGCGGAATTGTCTGCCAGTAATGAATGCACGATTTGGTGCCGGTCTGTGCGGGATTCACGCAGTCTTCGCGATTCACGATGTAGCGGTGGAATGCGTCTTTCACGTAAGGCTTGCGATTGTCGGCACAGCCGTAGAGCCGGATAGCATTGTTTTCATTGTCGGTGAAAAGCGGCTGGCCACCTTGGGGAGCGTAAAGATATCGCGTTCCCAGTGAGTAAGGGAACTGGAGATTACGCAGGCCGGTGGCGTGGGAATCATCGGCAATCAGGGCGATTTGGTCTTTATTCTTATCGTTCTTGGCCAGCCGGATGGTGGGCTCGGCAGTGGCCGGATCGGTCCAGGCCCAGTTGTTGCGGAACCAGAGGTGGGGGATGAGATGCAGTTCGGCGGCTTCCGGTCCGCGATTGATGGCTTCGATGCGAATGCAAACGTCTTCGGGACCCGCTTTCGCGTATTCGAAGAAGACGTCGAAGTAACGATCCTGGTCGAAAATTCCGGTGTCCAGCAGTTCGTACTCGGGAACGCCCCGTCCCCAGCGGCGGCGGTTTTCTTCGAGCAATTTCTGGTAGGGGAATTCGGCTTGAGGATACTTGTACAGCATCTTCATGTAGCTGTGGGTGGGGGTGTTGTCGAGATAGAACCAGTATTCTTTTGCGGCCTCGCCGTGGTTGCCCTCGTTGCCGGAGAGTCCGAACATGCGTTCCTTCAGGATTGGGTCGCGGCCATTCCACAGGGCCAGCGCGAAGATGAGCAACTGGTAGCGATCACAGATTCCAGCGATGCCGTCTTCGCCCCAGCGGTAGGCTTTGCTGCCGGCCATGTCGTGGGTGAGGAATTCCCAGGCGCAACCATCAGGGCTGTAGTCTTCGCGGACGCTGCCCCAGGAACGCTCACTGGCGTAAGGTCCCCACTTGCGCCAGGGCGTGACCATGCCCTCGTAAGGCTCTGCCAAGCGCTGGTGTTCTTTGCCGGCGGGCTGATTGCCAGGTTTGGTCGACATGGTTAGCGGATTGCCTTCTCGGCCGGGCCCAGCCGGGACAGAAGCGCGCTGACGTTCTTCATCTGCTCAGCAAATCGTGGTGCGTCGTAGGCTGACGGGTTTTCGAGCTGCTGGAAGAGGCCTTTGACCGCCGCCTGAATTTCCGCCTGGTTCGGGTCTTTCGCGTTCTGCCTATAAACCGCAAAAAGTGAGTCCAGCGACATGGCTGCCTGGCCGGCGGCGCGCTGGCCCTGCTGGGAGATAGCGCGTGAGTCGCCGGCAATTTTCCGCATGACTTGCAGGGTGAACGGCTGATCGTAGTTGCGGCTGTTCAAAGCGAAAGCGAGAGAATGGACCATGCTGGCAGCGCGATCTGCCGAAGCCGCGATCTGTTCACGGTCGCTGTTGAGTCGCCCCGTCAGACCGCTGAGTGTTGCCATCTCGGACTCGAGCTTGCCGGCGGCGGCAGCGTCGGTTTCGGCGGCGGCGTAGCGGAAGACCACGAATCTTGCGGCATTCCATGCCGGTACGCCGGGGGTGCGTCCGGCATAGCCGACGTCCTGGCGCCAGCTCTCTTTCGGCGCGGTCAGGCTGTGGTGGCAGGCGAAGCAGTCGAGCTCGGCATATTCGGGCCAGCTGGAACTGCGGGCACGGCGGGCAAGACGCTCCAGGCCGTCGCGCAACTGCATGGCCTGACCCACCGCCCACTCTTTAGTGCCGAACCAGGGAACGTCGTCGGAGTCTTTCCAGTGGCGAGGCATCACTGCGCTGAAAAGATTGAGTTCGAAGGTTAGATCAGGATGGCCCGCTGCCATCATTTCGTGATCGACGGATTTTTCGTAGTTTCCGAGGTGGCAGTGGAGGCAGATATGGCTGCGGACGGCCAAGTCACGGAGGTCCCACATGCCAAGCTTGCCCTTTTGGTCCGGTGTCTTCGTCTCCCAATCCTTGACCGTATGTGCACCCAGCCAGCCCGCCGCGGGACCGTGGCAATGTTCGCAGCTCACGCCGTCGCTGATGTCGAGGGTCTGGGCGCGCATGTCCGGGGAGACGGCGAGGGCGTGGCAAGCGAGACACTTCGGGTTTTCGCTAGGTGGCGACTTCAGGTTCAGAATGCGCGCCATGCGTACAGAAACGTCGTTGGAAAGGACTTGATAGGCGCGTGCGTGCTTGTCCTGGCCAGCCCAGATGCTGTACTCGTTTTGGGCGACGCGCGTGACCTGTTTGGGTTGAATGCTGCCGTGGCAACTGCTGGAAGCGCAGCCTCCCGGTCCGTTGTATTTTCCGACGGGAGTGTTCTGGGCGGAGCCGCTCAGGGTCAGGGCGAGGCAGAGGAACGCCGCTGGTCTGAACTGCACGCTGGCGCATGCGGCGAGAGTGAGCATTCCGCGATTCATCATCAGTTGAGCGATGATTTCAGAAACAGCGATTTGGCTTTGCTTATACCCATTCCGTCGTGCGAAATCAATTGACAGTGTGGTACGTGGCGGAGTCAGAGAGCGGCAGCATCATCAAAGTTGGCCTCAAGCGGCGAGGGCAACCGGAAAAGCAGGTCCCTCCACTCCGCTCGCTGCGCTTCGCTCCGGTCGGGATGACAGAGTGATGCATGGGACTTCAGACACGGCACAATCGTTTTGCCTCTTCCGAATTCTCCGAGCGAACCTTGGCCGTTACGATGCCGGGCGAATCGGTGACGCTATGATGCAGAGCTGAGGGAATAGCGCGCTTGTTCGACGAGCTTCGAGTCATCCAGCAGGAATTCGGCTACTTGCCGGCAGAGCAATTGCAGCGTCTGGCGGGCAAGATCGACGTGCCGCTGAGCCAGATCCACGCTGTGGCGAGCTTCTATCCGCATTTTCAGCTCACGCCACCGCTCCGAGCGGACGTTCGCGTTTGTGCGGACATGAGCTGTCATCTGCGGGGTGGCGGCGAAGTGAAGGGTGCGCTGGAGCAGGCGTTCCGCGGCGGCAGCGCGGAGGCTGTGGCGGTCCGCGATGTGTCCTGTCTGGGCCGGTGCGATCAGGCGCCCGCGATTTCCATCAACGACCGGATTTACGGCAACGTTGGCGGCGAGCGCGTGATCGCCATGGTGAAGGATGCGCTGGCGGGCCGGGCGCTTCCGGAGCATCCGCGGGAACGCCGCCGGACGCCGGTGGTATCCGATCCTTACAACGGCTCTTCGAATTATTCGGTGGTCCGGAAATTTGTGGAGACCCGCGACTGGAGCGGGATTGTGGCCGCTCTGAAGGCCAGCGGGCTGCGTGGGATGGGCGGAGCCGGGTTCCCTACCGGCAGCAAGTGGGAGATCGTGCGCAACGCCGCAGGAAAAGAGAAATACATCGTATGCAATGCCGACGAGAGCGAGCCAGGGACGATCAAAGATCGTTTCATCATGGAAAACGTGCCCTACCTGGTGATTGAAGGCATGATCACGGCGGGGCGGGTCACGGGCGCGCGCCGGGGGATCCTGTGTATGAGGCACGAATGCGGGAAACCGGAGGAAGTTCGGCTGGGGGAGGTTGACCGGGTCTATTGCGTAGGCTTGCTCGGGGGTCTGCACCTCGGCAGCGGCCCGTGGTT
>JACXTT010003795.1_pt1 | contig 22918 bp, 24 predicted proteins | sample 9270951 | NCBI WGS metagenome assembly JACXTT01 (sample SAMN15532306, study PRJNA645909) | rock metagenome | isolation source: weathered quartz diorite | place: Puerto Rico | collected 2017-06-21
ATAACGTCAACTAGAGTCATAGGGGCCTCATGGACGAAAGACAGAAAAGGGACGAGCTAAAAAAGGTGCCAACTAGGAAACTATTGGCCAGCATCAAGCGGGACTTGAGAAAGGCCGTAGCCGCCTCTCGCTCTGTCGCTAAACCAAAGAAAGGATGACCATTAGCTTCCATACAAAGCAAGTATGGACTATATGGTAACTTTTGTCAAGTGAATAATCGTGTCAGGCGTTTACACTCACAACCCGGTTGTTGGTGAAATCGCGATGTTACAACAGCTATCCGAGTTCAGTGCCGACAGTGCTTAGCCGCCAGTCGGGTCGGAAAAGAAAGCGTTCCCAAAGCCGTCAGAGGTTGATCAACTCGTCCCCTCTCCTTTGCTGTCCTTATACTGCATACTCCGGTACAGGAAACAAAGACCCATGGAAGTCCCAATGGCCTCCATGAGAACCAACAGGTACGCGGTAAGGACAAATGCGGTTCCCCATGAACTGGGGACCTGCTTTCCCACGTGATCTGGACTAATCACTACAAAATGGTTGTAAAGACCAAAGATCAATGAAGCCGCCATGGAGAGTGTCAGGAGGACGAGGCCGAGCCGCTCTTGCGATGCCCACAGGAGAACCATAGAGATCAACGGACAAAGTAGAATCACGCCAATCAGGAAGATCGTGGCCGCCGAGCGCAACTCGACGCGCAGTTCGTGATGTGCTGCCCCGTGAATGATGTTCACCGCTAGGTGCGCGAGCACAATGGCAGTGCCGTACTTGCCTGCGCGACTCACGATCTTGTCCGTGTGAAAAACAAAACTCGCGACATCATGTCGGCCCTGGCGTTGCTGACTCGGGTTGCTTCTGCGGCAGGATTTTTCCCAAGGCAGCCTGGCAGATTCGATTGCGCATGCTCGTTTTCTCCCCTTGCGCTCCTAACTCACGGAGTGCTTCCGGCGGGTCTGTGGAGCTCCTGCTCGACTGAGGGCGGCAGAGTCTCGAGGTGACTGAGGAAAGTGACTACTTGCCAGACCTCGCTGTCGGCCATGATATTTCCCCAGGCCGGCATGGCTGTCCAGCGCGCACCGTACTTAATGATGTAGAAGTTCTGGTTCTCCGGCAGGCGAGGACGCGCCTTCATGAACTGGGGCGCACGCGGATAGAAGGAGCTGCCGTAATCACTCACGGGGTTATCACGCCTGCCGTGACAGTCCGCACACTGGTCCCGATACAGACGCGCGCCGTCAAGCAGGTTTGCTTCAGTCGACAGGATCGGGTTCTGTTGCCGAGGCGCGTGACGTGCTGCAGAAGCATCCACGGCGTTGACGGCAAGTTCCGATTCGAGCCAGGAGGGCTCGGCGTTGGCGCGCAGGTCTGCATAGCCGAGCCTTAAGTAGAGCCAGCCGCCGAGAGCAAGCACGACAAGCGTCGCGAGAATTCCCTGCACGAAATTCCTCATCTGGGCCTCCTTCGCAGAGCCTCCAAGAATTGAGGCTCGGTCGCGAAAAATAGCAAGCAACTGATCAGCGCGCTCCACAGAAGCAAATACTGTAATGTCGGCATCAGGTTTTCCAAGCACTGGGCTGATTCCGAGTGAATCAATCTACCATACGGCATCCTGAGCAATCACGGCGTTGACGGCAAGTTCCGATTCGAGCCAGGAGGGCTCGGCGTTGGCGCGCAGGTCTGCATCGCCGAGCCTTAATGACCGCTGGGGTGGTATCTGCTGTGCGTATCAGCGGTTGGGCGCTACTGGATCCCGAGCATGCCGCACAAGTTATCGAGGTTTTTCAGGATGGGCAGTGGGTGAATGCAGACAATCTGCCGTGAGCCTGTCAAGCGACAGTTGGCCGGTTGGATGAAGCTATACGGGTATTGGAGCAGCAGCGGGAGCTGTTTCCCGCGCGCCCGAACTGGAATGTTCAGAGACCGATAGACCCGGAAGTCGATCAATAAGGAAAATTGATTAGAACCGTCAAGCATATGTCTGTTTAGACGGCTAGATTTTTACTGAATCATGGCTTGAGATGGCATAAGCTGCTATTAGGTGGAAAGCCATCGTAAGCAGTACAGAGAGGACGTCGACAAACAGACAAACCCAAATAGCGATGTCTCCCAGAGCTCTGCGCGCTGGATTCTGATCCTTACCGCAAGGCTCCGCCCATGGCAAGTACTCAAGGATTCGGATAGGGATAGGGACAGCAGAGGGCGTAAATGCGTTCGGCCTCTTGCACCTCGACATTCCTTCCCTGAAGATGTTTGTACCCCATGTCCCCCGACTCGACATCAACCAATGCCCACTACGACGTCTTCGCCCGCACTGCGAGTTCCGAGATTGACGCTCCAGCGCTCGAAGGCGCTCTCCGCCGCCATCTGCGCGGTGACGTCCGATTCGATTCAGGCAGCCGCGCTCTCTACGCGACCGATGGCTCCAACTATCGCCAGGTTCCAATCGGAGTCGTAATTCCGCGTGACACGGAAGATGTCCTGGCCGCGGTCGCTCTCTGCCGCGAGCATCGCGCCCCGCTCCTGTCCCGCGGCGGCGGCACTTCGCTCGCCGGACAATGCTGTAACGTCGCGGTCGTACTCGACTTCTCGAAGTACATGGCTCGGATTCTCGAAATCGATCCCGAACGCCGCATTGCCCGTGTTGAGCCGGGAGCGATTCTCGACCACCTCCGCGCCGAAGCAGAGAAGCATCACCTGACCTTCGGTCCTGATCCGGCGACCCACGACCGTTGCACACTCGGCGGCATGATCGGCAACAATTCGTGCGGAGTGCATTCGATCATGGCCGGCAAGACCGACGACAACATCGAGTCGCTCGAAGTCCTGACCTACGATGGCCAACGCATGCACGTGGGTGCGACCAGCGAGGACGACTTCAATCGCATCCTGCGCGAAGGCGGCCGCCGCGCTGAGATTTACTCTGGGCTCAAATCGATTGCCGACCGCTGCGGAGATCACATCCGTCGCCAGTTCCCAAACATTCCACGTCGAGTCTCGGGATACAACCTGAACTACGTGCTGCCGGAAAATGGCTTCCATGTCGCGCGTGCGCTGGTGGGCACAGAAGGCACCTGTGCCACCATTCTCGAAGCCACGTGCCGCCTGGTGGAAAGCCCCTCTGAGCGCGCACTGCTCGTCATCGGCTGGCCCGACATCTACGAGTGCGCTGACCAGGTTCCGCAGATCATGGAGTACCGTCCGATTGGCTTGGAGGGTTTTGACGACGCGATCGTCAGAGCCAGCCGCCGCATCGGTATCAACTTGGAAGGCCTGGCTCTGCTTCCGGAGGGCAAGGGCTGGCTGCTCGCCGAGTTCGGCGCGGACAACGCCGCCGATGCCGAGGGTCAGGCGCGCCGTTTGATGGTGGCTCTCGACCGCTCCGCAAGTCCTCCCGCCACGCGGTTGCTCACCGACCCGCGACAGGTGCGGCGAGTCTGGGAAGTGCGCGAGTCGAGTCTGGGGGCGACCTCGCATGTACCGGGCGAGCCTCCGCGCTGGGAGGGCTTTGAGGATTCCGCCGTTGCTCCCGAGAAGCTCGGCGCGTACTTGCGTGACCTGCGCAAGCTGATGAACGCCTATGAATACGACGGCGCCTTCTACGGACACTTCGGCCACGCGTGTGTGCATACGCGCATGAACTACGATCTCGAATCGGCGGAAGGCGTCCGCAAATTCCGCCAGTTCATGGAAGAAGCCGCAGACCTCGTTGTCGCCTACGGCGGATCGCTCTCCGGCGAGCACGGAGACGGCCAGTCGCGCGCCGAACTTCTTCCCAAAATGTTCGGGCCCGAACTGATGCAGGCGTTCCGGGAATTCAAGTCCGTCTGGGATCCCGACTGGAAGATGAACCCAGGCAAGGTGATCGAGGCCTACCGCATCGACGAAAATCTCCGCCTTGGGCCCGACTATGATCCGTGGCAGCCGGAGACACACTTCAAGTTTCCCGAAGATCACGGCAGCCTGGCGGGCGCCACGATGCGCTGCATCGGAGTCGGCCGCTGCCGACGCTATGAAGGCGGTGTAATGTGTCCGAGCTTCCGCGTCACGCAGGAAGAAGAGCACTCCACCCGGGGCCGTGCTCACTTGCTCTGGGAGATGACGCAGGGCGAACTGATCAAGGATGGCTGGAAGAACGAAGCGGTCAAAGAGTCACTCGACCTCTGTCTCGCCTGCAAAGGTTGCAAGAGCGATTGTCCGACGGGCGTCGACGTTGCGACTTACAAAGCGGAATTTCTCTCTCACTACTACGAGACCAATCGGCGTCCGCTGAATATGCTGGCGTTTGCGAACATCGATCTCTGGGCGCGCGCGGCGTCGCACATGCCGGGGCTGGTGAATCTGACCACGCAGCTGCCGTTGTTGCGTGACATTGCCAAGCTGGCTGCTGGAATGCCTGCCCAGCGCCGAATTCCGACGTTTGCGCCGCAGACGTTTAAAGACTGGTGGAACTCGGCGGAGCGGGCGGGGCGCCCGCTCGATAGCCGGTGGGGCGCCGGCGCCACCGTCTTACTGTGGGCGGATACTTTCAACAATCACTTTCATCCAGAAACGGCGAAGGCTGCGGCTGAAGTGCTTGAGGCTGTCGGCTTCGACGTTACCGTGCCCCGCGCTCACCTCTGCTGTGGGCGGCCGCTGTACGACGCCGGCATGCTCGACCGCGCCCAGGGCCTGCTGCTCGACATCATGGACGAACTGCTTCCCGCGATCGAAGCAGGCATCCCGATTGTCGTGCTCGAGCCCAGTTGCGCGGCAGTCTTTCGCGACGAACTTACCAACCTGTTCCCGAAGGACGAGCGGGCGCAGGCTCTCTCCCAGCAGGTTTTCCTGCTCAGTGAATTCCTCGAGAAGCACGCCAAAGACTTTCCGCTTCCATCGCTCGCGCGCAGGGCGCTTATCCACGGCCACTGCCATCACAAGGCGATCATGAAGATGACGGCGGAGGAGTCCGTCCTGCAACGCATGGGCATCGATTTCACCGCTCCGTCCCCCGGATGCTGTGGCATGGCTGGAGCGTTCGGTTTCGAGAAAGAGAAGTACGAAGTTTCGAAGGCCATCGGCGAACTGGAACTGCTGCCCGCCGTTCGCAAGGCTCCGACCGACTGGCTGATCGTCGCCGACGGCTTCAGTTGCCGCGAGCAGATTGCCCAGGAAACCGATCGCCAAGCCCTGCACCTGGCGGAAGTCCTGCAGATGGCTCTGCGGGAGACTACGCAAAGCCCCGAGGGCATTCCGCTGTTCGAGGCGGCACCACAGCACTACCCGGAGGACGCCTGGGTGCGGCCACGGGAGGCGGCCATTCTGCGGTCGATGAAGCGAACCGGGTTGGCGGTTGCGGGGATCGCTGCGGGCGCTGCGCTGCTCTGGAATCTGGCCAAGAGGCATTGACGCCCCATCCATAAATAATTGATTAATAATGACTTATCGAGTCGCACATCTCGTCCGGTTTCTGGGAGAATAGATAGGGTAGGCGCCGTCCGCAGTCATCCCTGTGCTCGTCTGAGGAAGCTGAAATCCATGGAACCTGAACGCACTTCCGTCCTCTCCCCGGCGATAGAGAGCCGTCCCGCCAAGGTTCAGGAGAAGAGCCTCCAAGGCTCGGTGCTGGTTCTGATCCAGTTCGACGTGTGCGAGGAGATTCGGCTTGACGACTTGCGCGACATTTTCGGCGCCCGCAGACAGGAGGCGAGCTTTAAGCACCCGGCCCCGGGATACGTCCGCTACGAGCGTCCACCGGTAGTTAAGCGGATCGAGCCGCTGATCCTCGAAACTGGCGAACGCCTCGACGCCCAGATCAAGTATTACGACTACGGTGTACTGAGTGTCGTGTTCGAGTTGCCGTTCTCCGGCGATTGGGACACCCTTGTGCGCCTCTCCAGCCGTTGGGTTTGGGATACGGACTTCGCCAGCCTCGCGCAGAAGGTTGCCAGGCAGAAAATCGAGCGCGCACGTCCGGCGCTGGTCAAGCCGTACGACGAGTGGCTGAACGAAGATTACTTCATCTTTCACGTGCGCGAGATCGCGGGCAGCCCCCTCGCTGCCGAAGTGCTTGGGACGGAGGGCGGACGCATCGCACAAATCGTACGCGGGGAGAATTGCCCGCTTTCCGATGGTGAACGGCAGGAGATTCTGCAGTCGCAAATCTCGTATTATCCGAACGACCTGACGGTGATTGGCTGGAACGGCGCGTTTCTCTATGACAATGCAGCCGGTGCGGAAACCATTATCCAACTGCTGGAATACGCCAACTCACAGCTGCTGGAGTTCCGCCACTATGACGAATTGCTCACCCGCGAGTTACAGAGCGTTTATGACTTCATGGAGCACGGCAGCACTGGTATCATGGCGCGCTGGCGCACGGCAAAACGCGCGACGAGGCTGCACACCGTCCTGCTCGATGTCGACGAACTGACCGAGCGTGCCGACAACGCCATCAAATTTCTGAGCGACATGTTTTCCGCCCGCCTGTACAAGGTGGCAGCGTCGAAGATCGGTGTCACCGACTACAAAAACCTGGTCAATCAGAAAGTCCATACCGCTGAAGAGCTCTACCGCTTCATGGTGGACCAGTTCCATCAGAGCCGGGCATTCGTGCTCGAATTGATGGTGGTTATTATCCTGATCATTGATTTGATCTGGCTGTTTAAGGGCAGCATGCCGATTTGAAATGAGCTCTTAGCTCTCGGCTGTCAGCTCTCAGCTTATCGTTTTTGCTGAGAGCTCAGAGCGGACAGCTGAGAGCTTTTCTTCGATGATCGCCTTCCTTACCCTCGAACTCCGCATCGAAGCCGCGCAATCGCTTAAAGACAAGCGACAGGTGGTGCGCAGCTTGAAAGACCGGCTACGGGCGTCGTTCAACGTGTCGGTCGCCGAACTCGACCCTTCGAACCTCTGGAACCAGGCGACAATCGCCGTGGTCAGCGTGTCCCACTCCCGCGATTACCTCGATGGCTTGATGAAGAACGTAGAGCGCGCTGCCAACCGCATTACCAACAATGCGGGGGCGGAAATCACAGATTCGCTCGTGGAGTTCTACTAGATCAGGTCTCAAGTGTTAGGTCTCAGGTGTCAGGAAACCACCCGACCCCGCCGCATTGCGACAAGCTCGAAAGCCTGGAGACGTACACCTGAGACCTGCGACCTGCCTTTCTGCTATTCTGATCGGTTTTCCTTGGCAAGATATGGAACGGCGTGGCCAGAAATATCATCGGGACCGCCTGGGCGAGGCCATCCGCGAAGAGATCGAGACGATCCTCGAGGGGGAGTTGGGAGATCCACGGATCGGACTGGTCAGCGTCTCTGGAGTGCAGATGGCCGATGACTCGCGGTCGGCGCGGGTGCTGGTCAACGTTGAGGGAGACGATAACGAAGCCGAACGCAGCCTGGAAGGATTGGAGGCGGCGAAGAACTACGTCCGGCACGAACTGGCGGAGCGTTTGCGGCTGCGCCGTCCGCCGGAACTTTTCTTCCAGCTCGATCGTTCTCACCAGTTGGAAAGCCGCGTGGAAGAGCTTCTCGACCGCGCCAAGAAGCGCAGCCGGAAAAAAGACTAATGTCGTCTGAGTGAAACGGGCGACTGGGTACTAGGTACGGGGTACTGCTTTCATGCTGGAGCGGGTGCTACAAGAAATTCGCGGGCGGCGCCACTTTGTGGTGACGTCGCATGCCCGGCCCGACGGAGACGGGATTGGCTCGGCGCTGGCCTGCGCGCAGATTCTCCGGCACATGGGGAAGGAAGCGGATGTCGTGATGCACGACGGCGTGCCGCGGATTTATCAGAGCCTGCCGTTTGCCGATCGCGTGATCCATTCCGAGTCGGTTCCTCGCAACGACGCAGTTATCATCCTGGAATGCGACAGCATCAAGCGGACTCAGCTCAAGGGGCTGGAAGACTGTTTCCTGATCAGCATTGACCATCATGTCAGCGGACGAAATTTTGCCCAGGTCAACTGGATTGACTCGTCGGTGATGGCGACCGCCGAACTGGTGTATCGAATGGCGCGGCTGGCGGGTGTCCCTGTGGACGCAGACATCGCCACCTGCCTTTACACTGCGCTCATGACCGACACCGGCTCCTTCATGTTCGAGGGCACCAACGAACATACCTTCGCGATTGCGCGGGAGCTGGTGCTGGCGGGGGCCGATCCAGCTCACTGCGCGCGCAATATTTACTTCGGCCACTCCACTGCCAAGCTGCGCCTCTTGGGCGCCGCGCTCGCCAATCTGCACCGCGAAGGGTCGCTGGCATGGATCTGGGTGACGCAGGAACAGATGCAGCGCTTCGGCGCCCGCGAAGAAGATTGCGAGGGCCTGGTGAACTACGCGCTCTCGATCGGAGACGTGCAGGTTGCGGCTTTCTTCCGCGAATTGCCCGACGGCCGCTGGCGCGTCAGTTTGCGCAGCAAGGGAGAGGTGAATGTGTCGACTGTCGCCGAACACTTCGGCGGCGGCGGACATAAGTGCGCCAGCGGCTGTTCTCTGGACGGGCCCATGGGGGTTGCGGTTTCCAGGGTCATCGAACGGCTGCGGGCTGAGAGAGCGGCGGTGAATGCGACATGAATATGGACCTCACGCGGCAACTAATTTCCTTTGTTGGAGCACTGCTGATCCTGATCGCCTATGTGGGCCATCAATTGGGATGGGTCAACTCTCGCGGTGCCGCTTACAACATCATGAATGCCACCGGGTCGGCAATCCTCGCCTGGATTGCGTTCCATCCCTTTCAAATCGGCTTCATCGTGCTCGAAACCGTTTGGACCGTAGTCAGCCTGTGGGCGCTCCTGCGGCCTCGTCAGACGTGACCCTTCGATGAACACGCGAACGCGCACTGACGTGTTGCTGCTCGTAGCGTTCTGCGGATTTCTTTTTTTCTACGGACTCGGGGCATTCGGCCTTCTCGGTGCCGACGAACCGCGCTATGCGCAAGTGGCGCGCGAGATGCTCGATCGGCACGACTGGGTTACTCCCACACTTCAAGGCAGGCCCTGGCTGGAAAAGCCGGCTCTTTACTACTGGCAGGCGATGGCTTCCTATTCCGTCTTCGGAATCAGCGATCGCGCCGCGCGCATGCCAGCGGCTGTGGATGCCGCGTTGATGATCGCGGCAATCTATTTCTTCCTGCGGCGGCTCCGGCCGGGTTCTGAAACGGATGGATCGCTGATTGCCGCTGGTTGCGCCGGCGTTATTAGTTTTGCTCGCGGTGCGTCCACCGATATGCCGCTGGCGGCGATGTTTGCGATCGCTTTGCTGGGATGGTATGCGTGGTACGAGAGCAGAAAGCGCTCGGGCCTGGTGGTTTTCTATTTTTTTCTGGCCTTGGCGACGCTGGCGAAGGGGCCGGTAGCTATTTTTCTTGCGGGCGCCGTCCTGTTGTTCTTTGTCGCCGTGAAGCGTGACTGGCCCGCGATACTCGGATCGTTGTGGATGCCGGGTGTTGTACTGTACCTCGCGGTTGCGCTGCCGTGGTATGTCGAGGTGCAATTCCGCAACCCGGATTTCTTCCGGATTTTCATCCTGGAACATAATCTCAGCCGCTTCGGGCAGGACCTGTATCACCATCGCCAACCCTTCTGGTTTTATCTGCCGGTATTGTTGCTGGCGCTGATGCCGTGGACGCTGTGGCTGGTCCTTGCGGTGGCGGAAAGATTACGCCTGATCTGGTCGGAAAAACGGGAAGCATTTGCGACGACCGAAGATTCGTGGCAGCTGTTTCTGCTGGTCTGGCTGCTGGTGCCGGTTCTTTTCTTCAGCGTTTCGCAGTCCAAACTTCCGGGATATATCCTGCCTTCTATTCCGGCAGGTGCGCTGCTGGTCGCTGAATATCTGCGCGGGCGGCAAAGCGGAAGCGCAAGCGCAAGAGTTTCTCACTGGCTAGCGGGGTTTCACTCCGTCCTGTGTGGGTTGCTGGTTTTTGCGGCGCTGGCAGCACCTGGCATTCAGCTGAATCATCGCCTGGCGGTGGGAACGGGAACGTATGTCGCGACCGGCGCAGCTGTCCTGGTCATGCTGGGAATTGCCGCCGTACTCTTGCGGATGGGTGTTCGCATGTTGCGGCCCGCCACGATGATCCCGATCGTAGTAGGAGTAGGCGCGCTTCTGCGGCTGGCGGCGCCCGCGATTGATGCTACGCAATCAGCGCGTCCGATCGCGCAAAGCATTCAGAGCTTTTCGCACGAGCCGGTGCCGGTCGCTCTGTTTCACGCCAATCGTCAGCTGGAGTATGGGCTGGAGTTCTATCTCAATCGTCCGGCGCAGCGCTATGAGATCGGGCAGGTGCCGCGCGCGGGCCACGTGCTGGTCGCAGAGCAGAACTCCGAGACGCAATTCGACGAATTGCTGCGTGGGCGCAGGGTTTCTTTTTTGACGGCACTCCCGGCGCAGAAACTGGAATTGTACTGGGTGGGCGCAAGCGAATGAAGCGGACGGAGCGCCGGCGCTACGGTCGTTGACCGGCGGAAACTTGAAACATTCAACCTGCTAGACTGCTGCACGGGAGCTCGGTCCTCCGTGGAAATCCTCGATCTCAGGCACTTTTCTTCCGCTGAACTTCGGCCGTTGCTGGAGGATGAGATCGCGGTCTGGGCGCGGCTGCTCTCGTGGGACTACTCCGGTTCGGCTGAGATGATCCTGCGCTATTTGGACTCCAAGATTCTGCCCGGCTATGCCGCCATTGAGCGCGGGAGCGTCTTCGGTTATTCATTTTTCGTTTATGAGCAGAGCAAGGGTGTGATCGGCGACTTGTTCGTCCGCGACGGAGGCCGCACCCCCAACCGGCGCGAGGTTGAGGAACGGCTGCTCACACACGTGATCGAAACTCTGCAGCAATCGCCGGGGATCCATCGAGTTGAAGCGCAACTCCTGGCGCATGAAACCGGCGAGGTCGTACGGCCATTTCTACAGCAGGGTTTCAGCCGCCATCCGCGGGTCTTTATGACGATGGACATTCCCGCGCGCGGGGCCGAGCTTCCAGCTGTTAAGCCTGAGTTTGAGATGCGCCCCTGGTCGGAGCAGGAATATCAGTCGGCCGCGGCCCTTATTACGGCGGCGTATCGGGGACACGTCGATGCCGAGATCAACGACCAGTACCGGACCTTGAGCGGTTCACTGAGGTTTCTGAACAACATCGTGCGGTTTCCGGGGTGTGGGGTTTTCGACGCACAAGGTTCCTACCTGGTCTTTCAGAAGTCTAACCACACATTGATCGGACTGATCCTGTGCTCACAAGTGCGTGCCGACGTGGGACACATCACACAGGTCTGCGTGCTGCCGGAATATCGGTCGAGCGGATTGGGAGAAGCATTGCTGGCGGCCTCGACCAAGAATCTTCGCGGACGAAATTTTCGCTCGATCGCGCTGACAGTGACTGAGGCGAATTCGCGGGCGATTGCGCTATACAAACGGATCGGATTCACTTCCAGCCGGGTGTTCGATGCGTTTGTGTGGGAAGGGTGAAGGAGGCAGTTAGCACTTAGCATTTGGCACTTAGCCAAATCCTCGCGGTAGAAGCTCTCAAGGTTTCGCAGTGACCGAACTCCGAACTACAAACTACCGTCTCAGCAGCCACATCACCCAGCCCGCCGCGAACACTCCGCCAACGAACAGTGCGAAGCAGTACAGGCCGTAGCGGATCTGTTCCATGGTAGTGTTGCGCTGCGTAATGCCGAAAACCACGGACGCGAAGAGCGCGAATAATGCGGCGGCACTGAAGTGTGAAAGAGTGAAGTTCACGGTTTCTTCCCCAGCGCGATGTGGTGAGCATCGGCAGCGGCGATGAAGTTCAACAGTCCCGCTACGATCACAAACGTCTTTCCATAGTCGGCAGTAGCGTGAGCGGCTGCGGCCTGGCCCCAGCCCATAATGCGGGCGAGAAAGTACAATGCTCCGGAACCCAGATCGCCGACAAAACCCAGCATCTCGAGAATGTCACCGCCGTTAGGCCCATAGACCCTTCCGTTCATTCCCAGACCGATTACGAACATCGCGACCACTGAGATCATGAGCAGAATTCCGCGCACGTAACGCTTCTGGATGAGGTGTCCCGCGCCCGGAATCAGCCAGCCCACGATCGGTGCGATGATTGCCGTATTGGTAAGCGGATACTCCGGCGTAGCGGCCGCGTTCGGTGGTTTTTCAGTGGAAGTCTTAGCCATTCAGATCGTCACGATCTCGCGTTGGATTTTACCAGTGACCTCAGCGCTGCCGGAGCGGATCAGCATGTTGACTTCGCTGCGCACTCCGAACTCGGGCAGATAAATACCGGGCTCGATCGAAAAGCAGGAATTCGGCAGGATACGGCGCTCGTCGTGAATCTCGAGGTCGTCCATGTTGGCGCCATTCGCGTGAACTTCAGTGCCGATGGAGTGGCCGGTGCGGTGAATGAAATAGTCGCCGTAGCCGGCTTTCTTGATGTGAGCTCGGACGGCGCGGTCCACTTCCCAACCGGCAATCGGGCGGCCAGCGGAAACGGCGTCCAGCACGGTTTTCACTCCAATGTCGCGTCCCTCACTAACGATCTTGAAGATTTCACGATGGCGATCGGTGGGCTTGCCGACCACACCGGTCCAGGTGATGTCATAAAACACCGCGCCGGGCGTATTTCTCTTCGCCCAGACGTCGAGCAGGACGAAATCACCTTCGCGAATCGGTACCGGGTGTTTCGCGCTGGGTTCGTAATGCGGGTTGCCGCTGTTAGCGTTGACGGCGACGATCGGCGAATCGTCGGTGACCAGGTTCTCGCGCTGGAAGGCGTCCATGAACCACTGCTGGATTTCGTGCTCGTGGGTGCCGCCTTTGCGGACGCGGCGGCCGATTTCCTGAAACGCTTCTGCAGTCAGCCGGTCGATGATGTCGCGGGCAGCAAAGTGGGTGGCAATCTGGTCATCGCTCACGGTCGCCTCGAACTGGGCGACCAGATCCTGCGAACTGACGACATTCTTGCCGAGGCCACGGATCAAGTCCACCGTTCCGGCGTCAACCAGCGAGATGGTAAAGACCAGATTGTTCGGCGAGTACTGCATGGCGATATCGCGGTGCGACGCCAGCAGCCCCTTCATGCTGTCGAATAATTCCTGCCATCCCGAGTAGAGGCGCTTCGTGCCGGGGAGAGTGTCCAGGTGACCGGCTTCAATCTTGTGGACAAGCTTGGTGGGCTCGCCTTTGGCGGCGATGAGGTAGAACCAGCGGCGGGTGACCATGAGGCCATTGGGCAACCCCAGAACGCGATAGGCGATCGGGTCGCGATGGTGATGGTCATAGAAGAGCCAAGCGTCGATGTTGCGCTCGCGCAAGGCTTTCTGGATGGCTGTGAGGTCCATGGACAAAGGGTTATTCTACACGACTGCTGGCCGGGGCTGATGTTGGACCGGGTCTGTGACCCGGCCGGCGGGCGGGAGACCCGCCACTACACAAACTGTGGTAAAAAATACTGTTAATGCCAATGCTCGTCTCTGGCAGTCCAATCCCGTTTGAACCAGGTGCGCCGTGCTGAGGGCAGGATTGATCGCTCTCTCGGAAAGCCGCTGGCTGCGCAACGTCGCGGAACGGTCCAGCTTCGGCCAGCGCACCTCCAGTCGCTTCGTGGCCGGTACCACAGTGGCCGACGCCATTCGCGCCACCGAGGCGGTAAATAAATTCGGCGCAAGCGTTTCCATTGACAACCTCGGGGAGAACGTCACCAACGCCGACGAGGCGAAGGCGAGTGCACAGCTCTACCATCATCTCTTGGATGAGATTGCTGCCCGGAAACTGAACGCAAACATCAGCCTGAAACTGACGCACATGGGCCTTGACCTGGACGAGGCCCTGGCGCACGAACTGGTCAGCGGCCTGGTTGCGCGCGCGGCCAGCATGTCGCCCAAGAACTTTGTACGGGTGGACATGGAAGGCTCGGCGTACACGCAACGCACACTCGACTTTGTCCACCAGTTGCACCGGGCTCCGGGGAACGCGGGATGCGTTGGGGCGGTGATTCAGTCCTACATGCGGGGGGCAGAGGCCGACATCGAGAAGCTGCTGGCTGATGGCATCCGCATCCGGCTGTGCAAAGGGGCCTACAAGGAGCCGCCGGACATCGCCTTCCAGAAGAAATCAGAGGTGGACGAAAACTACGTAAAGCTGATGAAGATCTTGATGAAGAGCGGGATCTACCACGGCCTGGCCACTCACGACGAAGCCATCATCAAAGAGGCCAAGGCGGGTGCCCTGCGCGACAACATCCCACGTAACGCCTTTGAATTCCAGATGTTACACGGCATCCGCCGAGACCTGCAGCAGGGGTTGGTGAAAGAGAGCTGGGGGATGCGTGTCTATATTCCCTTCGGGAACGAATGGTATCCCTACCTAATGCGGCGGCTGGCGGAGCGTCCTGCGAATGCCCTCTTTATTGCCAAGAACCTGCTACGGTCGTAGGCCGACCGACGGCACTCACCGAAAAAGGAATTCCAGTGTTTTTTCCAGAAGGGATTTTTCGGTGCGCGTCGTTTTATAGAAATGGAAGCCAGCCCGGTCGAAGTCAGAGCTTGCCCCCTCGGCTTAGTGCTTGACTCTGACGGGGTTCATGGGTCTGTGGCTCGCGAAATTTGCATTCGAGACTCCGGGTTTCCATCTATCCTCCGTGTCGTCAAGGGGAAGGACGGCGCGGAGGCTTTTTTCGCCTCGCTCACGATTGCGTCGTAGGGTCCTTTCAGTTCCCATCAATAGCTGCGGCGATCGACCTGGATTTTGGGCGCCCTCATGAAGCGACGGTATTTTAATCTGGCGTTGATCTAAGAGTCTTGAGCTTCGTCCCCTCCCAAATGTAAACTCCTTCGCTTGGAACCGGGTTTGACTACCATCCTGGGGGGCTGGACATGCCTTCGTATAAACATCTTCTGGCTTGTGTCGTAATCTCTCTCGCCCTGGTGATGGGCTGCGGCGGCGGCAGTGAAAGTATGTCGGCACCTGCTCCGGTGTTCACGAGCACGCCGCCAACCGCGGCAACGCAGGACGTCGCGTACAGTTACTCTATTACAGCGACCGATCCGGCCGGCGGCACCGTGGCCTTCGCGCTGAGCAGCGCGCCGTCGGGGGCGGCAGTCAGCGGCAACACCCTTTCCTGGACACCCACAGCCTCCCAATCCCGCCTCCCCGACGCCTTTACCATCACCGCGACGACTAGCGAGGGTGGCCGCGGGACACAGTCCTGGAATGTCTCTCCCAGCGGGACCATCAACGGCAGCTGGGTCAACACACAGTGGACTGCGAGCGGATCAACCAACCGGCCGTTTGATTGGACGAAGTTAGGACTCGCTCCGCAAGCACTCATCCCCCAACCGGACGGAACATTTGCCACAATCCAGGGGACTGGCAATGCGGACGGCACATTCAGCATTCCCGCTGTCCCGGCGGGTTTTTACTGGCTGCGGATCATATCGCGATCATTCTGGACCAGCAGCAGCATCTTTGATAACGGCAGAGACATTGTGGGGGGATCCATCGGTGTAATCCCGGCGCCCGAAACCACGACGTTCGCTTTCGACGTCGCAGGACTCGACCCCGTGGTATCGGGAGACCAGTTCGCCTTCCTGATGGACTGGGCAAGCTCTTTTTCTGTGCAGAACATCGGTTTTGCGATTCCGTCGCCCGCTGGATCGACGACGATGACTACGTCGTACACGCCTCCGCGATCCAATCTGGACTATTCGACCGCAAGCAACGGTTTCTTGCTGCAGTACGAGCCGGTTTCAGCCGGTTCCATCACCGGAGTGGCGTTGGGTCCTGAGCTAACGGCCTCCAACCTGTCATTGACCAGCGGCACCACCAATCCTGTGGATGGAACATTGAACCCCTCGCCACACGCGTCTTTCGATCTGAGCGTGAAGGGATCGCAGTGGGCGCCCCTGTTCGTCAGTGCCGGACCAGACACGGTTACGCCGATGGATGCCTACATCAGTATGTCGGCCCGGCCCTATGCTCCTCGGAATGTATATAGGAGAGCCGCTAAATCTGCCCCTGTTTCTCCCCCCACTCACTGCAAATCAGGGCTTCACCATTGGGTGGCCAACCGCCGGTACTTGTGGCGATGGAGTAGCAATAAACCCGCAGATCATCGTCACCTCGTACCCGCCGATCCTTGCGGACCAGGACTTCGGAACGCTAACCTACGGCGATCCATTTGATCCCAGCTGGTCAAGAGTGTTCAGCTTGTGTCAAACGGCCTCAGTCCAGATTCCGGCTCCCGGTTCCAACCCGCCCGCTACGTTCTATTTTCAGGATGGCGTCAACACGGTAATCCCGACTGGACCAGTCTCTCCGCTGGCCTTGCCAGTGCAGAATCCAACGATCAATGGGGCGGGCTTTTTTGCCGCCAATACCATTAGTCCGACGGCTGTGACTCTGAACTGGTCTGCGCCCGCTGGTGGTATGACACCCTATGCCTACGAGGCCACTCTGTTTGCGTGGGAGACGCTGCCGGATGGCAGCATGGGATATCGCTCGGCGGGCGAGTTCTACAGCGCGAAGACCAGCATGACACTGCCAGCTCTCCAGCCCGCCACGACCTACGTATTCATGCTCACCACTGAAGTAGACGGACGAGCGAATGTGGAAACCAGCCCAAATCGCTCGGCGCTGCCCACCGCAGTGGCCAGTGTCATTTCCGCTCCGATAACCACGAGTGCAGGGCCGCAGAAGGTTCATCGGAAAGGGTTCGGTGCCGGTGAGGCCAAGCAGTAGAAAGCCTAGTACAAGCGGAAGTTCACTTCCACATTGACCACCACGGCGACGGGCGTCCCGTCCATTCTGCCGGGTTCGAAGCGCCACTGGCGGACGGCCTCCACCGCCTTTTCGTCGAGGCCGAGACCAAGGGAGCGGGCCACGCGGATGTCCCTCGGGAAGCCGTCGGCGCCGACGATAATCTGCAGAACCACCACTCCCTGATATTTCACCTTGCGCGCTTCCTCGGAGTATTCGGGCTCGGGATCGTAAATCGTGTGGGGTGCCGTGACACCGCTGCCGACACGGTAGGGGCCTTTCCCAATGCCGCCTCCCCATCCGTCACCCACCCCCGGACCTGTTCCGGGACCGACTCCGCCACGATTGCCGTTCCCAATGCCGCTAGTGGTTCCGATACCGTTAGATGGTGGCCCGAGAACACGGGAGAAGGGGTCTCCGGTGGGACCGGTTTGCGGGAATGAGAGGGCCGGCGGGCCGACTACTGTGGGCTCCGCGGGGAGCTTGGGCTGCTCATTGCGGACGACAATCGAGGGCGGAGTGAGTTGCTCACGATCGAAGCGAGGCGGGTTGCCTTTAGACGCCTGTAACTTGTCGGAGTCGCCACCACCGCCGCCACCACCAGTCCGGGCGGGCGCGGGCGGCAAGACATATGACCCAATGTCCGTCACGAGGACGGAAGACACCCTAGGTTTCTCGTGGAAGCGCGGAGCCGCCCAAATGCCAGACGTTACCAGCAGAGCAACCATTACTGCATGGCCCACGATCGAAGCCATGAAGCTGCTGCGGTGGACTGGATACATGCCATGCCCCGAATCGAAGAGTGTCGGCAAGATATCCCAAGTGACTGCCGGGTCTCGTGGCGCACCCTCGAGGAGACGCCTCGACTCTGCGGTTGCCTCGTCCAAACCCGCGGAGACCGTGTGTCCGATCATCGCCTGGTCCAACAGGTCGGCCTTGAAGCGTGCCTTGAATTCCGGCACAGGAAGGGTGCGCAACTCGGCCGCGATTGCCAGTAGTTCAGCAACCACCGGATCGGCAGCAGCCGGTTCAGAATCGGCGCCGGCAAGCAGCGCTTCGATGCCTGCATCGAGTTGATCCATCAGCGACGTGTTAGACATGACGACTCCTAATTCTGGTCCTTAAGCTCTGCAACGCGCGGAACTGCAGTTGCTTGATCGCACCCTCGCTGCGCCCAAGTTCCTGCGCGATCTCCCGCAAACTCCTCTGGTCGACAAAGCGCCGGCAGATTACAAGGCGCTGGTCTTGCGGCAGTTCTTCCACTAGCTGAAAGAGCATAAGGCTCTCTTCGACCTTCGCGTCGGTGCCGGTCTCATGCCAGTCATCAGCCGGAATCTCTTGGCGTTTCCCGGCCCGCCGCCAGCGATCCGCCAAGCGGTTGCCTGCAATCCCAAGCAGCCAGGCTGCGAACGGTACGCCTTGCCACTCGAAGCGTGCAAGGTTGCGCAACGCCTCGTGGAAGACGTCCGCGGTCAGATCTTCGGCGTCCTGCCGGCTCGGGACGCGGCGGGCTATAAAGGCATAGACGCGGTCGAAATTGCCTTCGTAGAGCTCGGCAAACTGTGCCGGGTCGCGCTGCGCGGCCGCAATCACAAGATGTTCGTCCGTTCCGTTCTCAAGAACCTTCAAATCGCTCTCCGCGGAGACCTTCTGACTAGCTAATCGTGGGATGCGGGGGAAAGGTTACGGTGCAGGGGCAAATTCCTTGGCTGGATCCGGATTCGCAAAGAAGTCGGCCGGCGGTATACGTGGCGTGGGCATGCCGACTGCCTTGGCATTTAGGGGACTGACTGGTGGATAACCTCTAGTAAGTTACTAGACTATGCGATACTCGTGAGACATCAGGCAGAGCCCCCTCGCCTGTGCGATCCCACAAGGCCATCCTGGCCTGAATTCCGGGTTACGAGGTTCTGTGATGATTCGCTCCGATCGCAATCGCTCCATTGCTGTTGTGCTCGTGCTCGGTGCCTTGCTCACGATTCCCGCCTTCGCGGCAGAGACGCCGGGTAGTTCCCCGCAAGACGTTCTGACGCATCACGGCGACAATCTCCGCACGGGCTGGTTTTCCGCCGAATCCCAGCTCAACGTGAGCAACGTCAATGCAAATTCTTTCGGACTGCTAACAACGGTGGTGCTCGACGGACGAGTGGACGCGGAACCGCTGTATGTGTCCCAGCAGATGATTCTGAACAAGGGCATACACAATGTCGTCTATGTGGCTACAGAGAACAACAGCATTTACGCAGTCGACGCGGACGGCGGAAAAATTCTGTGGCACAAGCGTTTTGGAACGCCCGTCCCCTATCAGTACAAGAATTTCGACGACAATGTGTTTCCGTGGATGGGTATTCTCAGCACGCCGGTGATTGACCGCAGTCTGGGAAATTTGTACTTCGTCGCCGATACCTATAATGGTACGGTCGACTCTTTTCATTTGCATGCGATCTCGCTGAGTTCCGGACAGAATAATGTCGTAAAGCAGACGACGATCAAGATTTCGGCACAGTTGGCGGATGGAACCACCTGGACGTTCAATCCGAAGTTCCACTTGCAGCGCCCAGGCCTATTGAAAGCCAATGGCGGCATCTACGTGGCCTTTGGAAGCAATGGCGATATCAACCCGGATCAGTCGCGGGGCAGCATCGCGCGCTACGATGCGGCGACGCTCCTCTCGATGGGAAGCGACGTGACGGATACTTTGGATCGGCACAATTTCTCGTATTTCCTGTCTTCAATCTGGCAATCGGGTTACGCTCCGGCCGCCGATGCAAACGGAGATGTTTACTTCTCTACCGGCAACAGCGATCCGGGCCAGCCCAGCTACTCGCCAAGCTTCAATCGGCCGGACAGCATTGTCCACCTCTCGGGTGACTTGAACAGCCTGGTGGACAGCTTTACTCCGAGCAATTATTTTCAGCTCGACCAGGCGGATCTCGATCTGGGCTCGGCAGGAATGATCCTTCTTCCAGACCAGCCTGGATCCATTCCCCATTTGGCGGTGGGCGGTAGCAAAGACGGCCGCGCGTTCCTGCTCAACCGCGACAACCTGGGCGGCTACACGCCAGGCGGCCCCGACAAAGTGGTGCAGACGGTTGACCAGGGGAATTGCTGGTGTGGGCCTGCTTATTTTGTCGGATCCGATGGCCATTCGTATGTTCTGACTGGCGGCTCGAACGGCATCACCAGTTGGCAACTGCAAACGAGTCCCTCGGTCCAACTGGTCAAGAAGACTTCCACCGGATCGAGTGCTGCGGATGGCTTGCCCGATTTTGGCGGCACCATTCCGGTGGTTTCCTCCAACGGAACGACTACCGGTACCGCGGTGGCCTGGTTCATCCAAAAGCCGCAATCGTCTTCCGACTCGGACCCGGGAACTCCGATCACGCTAATGGCTTACGACGCCTCCAACCTGGCCAAGCAGCTATTCTCCGCGTCAGCAGGCACCTGGACCCACGCGGTGAACAGCAATGCCAACGTCGTGCCCACGGTTGCGAACGGCAAGGTTTACGTTGCGAGCAACCGGCAACTGCAGATCTTTGGCCTCTTGCCGCCGAAAGGTGCCACGTCCCGAGCCGCGCAGGCCACGGCCCCTTCCCGTCCGGACTCGGTCACTTGTGCGCCGAGCCAAAGTGCGGCGCTTGTGGTGGGCGCTTCGGACGCGTCTACTCATGAGTGGCACGGAGCAGTCTGCCGGGCGAGCGGCGACGATCTGCAACTCAACTTGCGAAACGGTCACAGTGTTGCTATCGACGTCAGCAATGCTTTTGCGCGGCATCAGCGGGTCACGCTGACCCCTGGGCGGACGATTCACGTGACCGTGGCAATTGACGGCAAAGGCGCGGCGCATGCGTTCAAGATTGCTCCGGCACACACACTCTCAACCTCGACGCCTGCAGATCGATGAGAAGGGCTCGGCGGCCTGGCGCGCCAAGAATAAGCTCACTGGTTGGGAGTCTCGTTTTGCCCGCCGCCATCGCCCGGCGCCAGCGGGAGCCGGGCGGCTCCGCTGAGCAGTTCGCGCTCATGGTCGGAGAACCGGCTCTTGAACTCGTCGGAGTCAATGAGCTGGTCCCGCTGTTCGGGCGTCAGGCTGCTCATGCGGCCAATGGCTTTTCTTAGCAGCTGGCGGCGCTCCGGCGGGAGCTGACGCATCTCTTGGTTGAGCTGGTTCGCCTGCCGCTTCTGATCGGGGGTCAGGTGCTCCCTGATTTCCATCCGGTTCAGGATTCGTTCCTGCTGCTGCGGCGGCAGGCTCGAGAAATGCTGCAAGCGTTGCAGCAACTGCGCTTGCCGGTGCGGCGGTAGTTTCTGGAAATCGGGATCCTTCTCCAGTGCCTGGCGCTGCTGGTCAGGCGGAAGATCCTTGTAACGGCGGAGCCAGTCGCCAGCGTGGTTCTGAGCGGCGCGTTCGGCTTGGCGATCTTCTTTTTGTTTTTGCTGCTCCTGTTTTTTCTGTTCTTGCTCCCGACGCTGTTCCTGCTTTTGCGCGGCATGCGGGCGAGCCGGTTTTGCGGGAGCGTGTTGAGCCCACAGCGGAGCAGTCGTCAACCAAAGAACTGCCAGCGCGACACCCACGACTTTTGCTCGCCCAAACACGTTTAATCCCTTCTTACGGATTCGCCGTCACATCGTCTTGAACCTGGAGCTCATCCAGCACGTCGAAATCCGCATACAGGTCGGGATTCTTCTCCAGAGCTTGCAGATCACCGACCGCCGTACCCCGCTGGACCGGGACGCTCGGAACCGGAATTCTTATTGCCAATTCCCCGGCACTGCCGGGAAAGAGAATACCTCGGTTGCCGATCACAAGTGCACCGGCGACCATCACTGCCGCCAAAGAGACAACGGCCGCCGGGCGCCGCAGCCAGCGCATCCATCCCGCGGCCGGACGCGCCATTTCTTCCCGGATGCGCGCTCCCAGCCGCGTATCGAAATACGGCCCCGGCTCGGGCGCCTGCCATTGATCGAGCAGCGCCATCGTCTGCCGGAACCCCTGCAGCTTCGCGGCACAGGCGGAGCAGGAGGAGATGTGCGTCTGGACGTCCTGCATCCCCTTGTCCATGCCGGCGGCCAGGTCCGGCAACAATTCGCGAACTTGATTGCAATTCATACCGCTTCCCCTATTTCGCCAAAACAAATTCTTTCAGTTGCTGGCGCAAAGTTTCGTAAGCGCGGAACAGCAATGACTTTGTCGCAGATTCGCTGAGCTTCATCACGTCTGCGATCTCGCGGTAGTCCAACTGCTGATACTTGTGCATGATCACCGCCATCCGCTGGCGCTCCGGCAATCCCTGAACTTTTTGGCGGATCACGGCCATGCGTTCCCGCCGCAGCATTTGTTCTTCCGCGGTCAGCGACTCGTCAGCCAAGTCGGGCGTCACTCCCGTTTCCTGATCGGGCTCGTCGAGTCGCAGAGTATTCTCCGGACGCTCGTGGCGCGTGTCCCGCGCATGATTCACCGCCAAGTTGGTCGCGATCCGATACAACCACGTATTGAACTTGGCGCTTGCTTCGTAGCTCTCTCGCGAACGGTACACTCGGAGGAACACCTCTTGCGCCAGTTCTTCCGCCGCCGCCGGGTTGTGACACATCCGGTACATGAAGCCCACTATTTGCCGGCGGTACTTTTGCACCAGGTAGGTGAAGGCGGACTCATCGCCCGTTTTCACACGCAGCATCACGTCGGCGTCGGTAGTTGCCTGAGGGACGTCCGCGATCGGGGCCGTGGGCAAGCCTCCCGCCACAGTCAGCAGTCCACGGTCAATGGCGACACTGCTCACACTGTTTGGAACCCCATCCGCGCCAGAAAGTTGCGCGCTCCCGGAGGGTGGGTTGAGCGAAGAAGTGTTTGTGAATGAATTGGTTACAGTGTGTGCACCGGAAGTGTCCGAAACCGACATGATGAGAGCTTGCAGAAAAGGCTATCCGCAGCGGGCCCTGCGGTCAAGACGCAGGCTCGGTGCCAGCGGTACAACCCCAATTTGCTACAATTCCGATACCGCGTTCTTGGGCGCTTAACTCAGAACACAACTGCTAAATCCCGTTGATTCGGCTGTCCTTGGCTCTCCGGGAATACGAAAATGCCCCTATTTGGGGTGGGTTCTTTGCCCAAGTTTTGCCCAAGATTGCCAATGGCTCAGTCCCCTCGGAAGAAGTCTCTGGACTACTCGGTCACGAGTCCACAACTCCACCGATT
>JACXTT010003796.1_pt1 | contig 22913 bp, 38 predicted proteins | sample 9270951 | NCBI WGS metagenome assembly JACXTT01 (sample SAMN15532306, study PRJNA645909) | rock metagenome | isolation source: weathered quartz diorite | place: Puerto Rico | collected 2017-06-21
CGTATGGAGTCGATAACTACGCTGAAGCCATGCAGGCCGCGCGGTTGGTGGCGAAGATCCTGCGAGGCGCCCGGCCTGCGGACCTGCCCATCGAAAGCGTCAACAAGCTCGAATTGGCCATCAACCGCAAGACGCTCCGGGCCTTTGGCGTGACCATCTCACCGGCGATGGCAGCCCGAGCCGACCGCGTCTTCGAGGGCATCGGAGACTAGCAGGCCTCAGCCCAATGTAAACGACTGCGCGGAGGTGAAATGACGCTCAGTCAAGGCTACCAGGACGGTTTTCGCGACGGCTGGCCCGATCGACAATCCGTTCGGCCCGAAAGTGTTACCCAGGTCCTCAGAATGAACTGTTACCCGTGTGTTCGGAATGGACCGAGTTTAGTTGGTGGACGATACTGGACTTGAACCAGTGACCTCTGGCATGTGAGGCCAGCCTGTGAGTTTCCAGAACTTAGCGAAAGTACGTGCAGACACTAGCCGCTACCAGAAGTAAAGAGTGCGCGGAAGTGCCCGAGAGTGCCGGGGGATGCCTGCCCGATGGCACAACGAAAAGCACAACGCCCCTCGCAGTGCTACCCTCGCCGCGGATAGGGGTTTACCACGCTTTTCATACAGGCCTAGGGCGCGGTCCACGAGTAAGCGGGGCATACCGCATTGGCAATCGACGGCCAGAAGATGCGGGCAGCAATCATCGAGGCTGTGGACGAACGCGCGCGGCGGTTCGGTCCATCAGGCGGACTCCAGGCAAACGGCGTGCTGACTGACGCGTCCGCGAAGATCGCAGGCACGAACCGCCGTCTGACCTCTGACGAGGAGCAGGCCCTGCTCGTCGCGTTCTATGACCTCTTTCGCACTGGGCACCTCTGCTGGGGTTTCAATCTCGCCAACGCTAGTCCTCCCTTCTTCCATGTCAGTGAGCAAGGGCGTCGAGCCCTTGAGCACCTCAGCCGGGACCCGATGAATCCTGACGGATACCGCGCTTATCTCGCGGGCCGCGTGACGCTGAATCCTATCGCCGGGTCGTACGTCGACGAGGCACTACTGACGTACAACGCCAACTGTTACCGCGCGGCTGCAGTCATGATTGGCGCGGCAGCCGAGAGCTTGCTGTTAGAGCTCCGCGATACCGTTGACGCCGCCATGAAGAAGGTCGGCCGAAGGTCGGCCAATATCAATAACTCCATCGTCAGCCGCGTAATCGAAGCCGTCCGGAAGGAACTCGAGATGCAGCGAGCGGGAATGCCCCACGATCTCCGCGAAGAGTTTGAGGCGTTTTGGCCAGCCATGACCCAACAGATCCGCTCGGCGAGGAATGACGCCGGCCATCCCGCGACGCTCGACCCGGTGACTCCCGAACGTGTGCATGCCGCACTCCTGATGTTCCCAGAGCTCGCAGACCTGACATCGCGGCTTCGTTCGTGGGTTTCAGCGCACTACCGAACCTGATGGCCCGACGCCGACGACGGGAACACGAAGCGGTCTTTCCGAAAGCCCTGCACTGGTCCCGCGGCCTCGACCCGCTGTACGGCTGGGAGATTCCCAAGCTCAACATCGACACAGCAACGGTCCAGCAGTTCAAAGGCGACCGGCACAGCACGCTCGGCGAGAGCCTGCTGCACGCGTGGCTTGTGGTCGCCGCCCAACGTCTTGAGCGCAACAATGGACCCGCGGCCTGGCAGCTCTGGCAGGACTACGCCACCTTCCGCGTGATCTATGCGAAGTTCAGGGCTGACCACCCGGACAAACTGATCCGCTTCGTGGAGTGGTTCTTCGAATATGTTCAGCGCCGGAAGTCGATTGGCAATCGGCGGGACCAGTACAAGAGGCCGCCCGCGATGCGCGCGCTAGCGCTCTTTCAGTACCGCCGCATGCTGCCGGCAGTCCAAGCCGCACAGCGCACAATGACGACACCCGATGCCATGCACCAGCGCCTCCGTGAACTTCTGGACTGGACAGGGCGCGAGGGGCAAGCGCTGGTACTCCCGCAGCAGCTTGTCCGCGACGCGCTGCTGCCCGCAAGCGCCTTTCTCGTGACCCGCCAGCTCGTCGCGCTAGTGCACCATGACATTGCGACGGTGCTCCGCAAGGCGAGCGAATACGAGACGAATCCGTTCTACATCTGGCTCGATGAGGAGCTGCCGCCGATTCCGTAGGCCGCACTCGGTCCACCCCTTCCTACCTGATCGCGCGCAACAGATTCACCTCGGTCGCCGCTGATTCATCCCCGATAGTGGCTCACAGTAGTTCAGGAGCGCGCCGGAGCGCGCAAAGGGGAGAGCAATGGTGGATCGATTGCTTCGTGATGACGAGGCTGCCCTGATGCTCGGGCTTACGCCGGCCACTTTGCGGCGAATGCGAGCGCAAGGGCTCATCTCCGAAGTGCGACCGACTGGACAACGCGCCGTGCGCGTACGTGAGAGTGATGTCCGCGCACTGATAGCACGGGGCGAACCGCTAGAGCCGCAAACACAGCCGGCGGCATGACCCGAAACGACAACGCCCACGGCGGGCAACCGTGGGCGCCAGGAGAACGAATTGGCAATAGGCACTCTACCACGAGTCAGTGAGGCTGAACTGCGCGAGCATCAGCGCCGGATTCGAGAGACGGTCTCACGCTACCGCGCCTGGTGCGTTGAGACGTGCACGCCTTGGGTGATGAGTCGCTCGCAGGCGTCGCGCGCATGACTCACTCGGCGGTGCCGGCGATGGACCTCGACGCAGAACGCGCCGCGCTCGGCGCCGTCCTGCTCGGCGGTATCCCGGTGTTCCGCGCGCTCGGGCTGTCACCTGTCACGTTCTACACGGAGAGTCACCGCGCCATTCATCGCGCGATGCGACGCCTGGTGGACCGCGGCGAGTCGCCGGACCACATCACGGTCGCGGCCGAGCTCGCGCGCGTCGACGATCTCGAGCTGGCGGGCGGGCCCGCACAGATTGCGCTCCTGCTCGAGCAAGGTGCGACCGCAGTCTATGCGACGAGCTACGCGCGCATCATCGCCGAACACGCGCAGCGCCGGGAATATGACGCGCTGGCGGAGCGCCTCGCCAATGCGAACGGGGCCGGGCTGGCGGCACGGGCGGCGATGCTGCGCGAGGCCGAGACGCGCATTCGCGAGCTCGCACCGCTGGCGCCCGCGACCGTGCCGACTGAAGCGGCCCAATTCCTCGCGCATCGGTTTCCCGTGCGGCAGGATCTCATTGCGCAAGGTGTCCTTCCGCGGGCGGGGCTGCTCCTGTTCAACGGCCCACCGAAGGTCCGCAAGTCGATGCTCTGCGACAACCTGATGCTTCAGCGCACGCGGGGCGCGCCGTGGCTCGGGTTCGCAACCGATCCCGGCATCACGCTCGCGATCCAGGCCGAGCATTCGCCCGAGTCCTGGCAGCGGCGAATTGCCGCGATGACCGCGTACGATCCGGAGCCCTTGCCCACCGGGCAGCTATTCCTGCGGACGCTTCGCGGCTGCGCAATTAACACCGCTGACGGGCTCGCGACACTCCACCGCCTGCTCGATGAGACCGGCGCCGATCTGCTCCGGATTGATCCGCTCGCCCGTTACATGCGGGGCCGCGAGAACTCGAATGACGAGGACGGCATGGGCGGCGTGGTCCGCGCCATCGACACGATTCTGGAGCGTGGCTGCGCTGTGGTACTCGTCCACCACCAGGGCAAGCCGGGGAAGGATGACCCGCGTACTGGCGGCATGACCCTGCGGGGTGGGAGTGCCTTGTACGCCGCCGCCGACAACATCCTAACCGTCGAGCGCGATGGACCCGATGCGGTGATCCTCAGCTTCGAGCTCCGCGACGCCCGCCCGCTCCCGCCAATGCGCCTCACCGTCACACCGGACCTCTGGCTGACGACCACTGGCGCCGATCCGGAGCTTGTCGCGATCGCGAAACTCACCGAACCCATGCGGCTTCCGTACAAGACACTCATCGGTGCCGTCCAGCAGGATCTGTCGCTGTCGGAGTCGACCGCCAAGCGCCGGCTGAACGCTGCGATCAAGGCCGGCTTGCTCGAGAAAGACGTCGATGGGCTCTACGGGCCGGGTTCACGGGTTCAGCAAGATTCAGCCGATGTGTGAACCCGCGATGAAACGCGCGCCACATCACAACTATCCCGCGTTCGCGGCGCTCGGGGGTTCAGGTCGGGCATTTCGTCAGGGTTCAAGGGTTCACGAGGGTTCTCCCTACGGGAGAGAACCTCGGTGAACCCTCTTAGTGAACCTGACCGGGTTGGCCCTTTGGGCCCAAGCGAAGCGGACAGCCGGAAAAAGAGAAGGCGAGGACAGAACCTCGTCCCCGCCTTCAGGCTCGCCGGCGAGACTCGAACTCGCGGCATCCCCTTTTCGAAAAGGGCGCTCTTCCACCTGAGCTACGGGGCCAATAGTCAGGTTAACTCTCGATCTGGGTCGCTGCAAGCAGGGGCATTCGTGCGCGCGTCCTCGCGCGGCGCTTCGCGTGGTGATGGCGCGTGTGCCCCTCGCTCGGGACCAAAACCGCATGCGGTCTTGCTCGAGCCCGCCGTCGTCGCGCTTCGGGGTGTCGCGTGAGCTCCGCGGACGTTCAGCGCGTTGGCATCGGCTGCCAATCGCCGAGTCGTGGCGCTAACGGTGTCGCGCACTTGCGGTCCGTTGTGCCGGCCGTTGTGCTTCCGGGCCAGCGCCTTGTGGACGTCGAGGGTGCTGCTCGCTACCTCGCGGTCAGCCGGCGCAGCGTCTTTCGACTGCTAGAGGCGGCACGCTGAAAGCCGTGCGTTTACCTGGCGTTCGTGCCGTCCGCGTCGATCTCCGCGACCTCGAGCGCTTAGTGGACGGAGGCAAGGCGTGACCACACCTGGCTGCGCCGGCCGGAAAGCTTTTCGGGACCCACACCGGCATACCAGGGGCATACCCAAATTTGATGATCAACCGCGAAATGCGAGGGGCCCCATCAACGTCCGGATCCGTTACGCGGTTCTCTCAGGGGCCCCCGGCGACTGGAGCCTCTCGGACAGCGGCAACCGGTACCGGAGGAGGTTGACGTCCTAGGCATGTACTGCGGCGAGAAGCCCGCGGGCTGGCGAACGAAGGCCGGGGAACCTTGCCGGCAAGGCGTGTCGGCTGACCCCTCGGTGCCGGGCTGCGTTTTCCATGCGGGAGACGCCACGCGCGTAAAGCGAATGCAGATGACCGGAGGGCTCGCGACTGCCGTCGCCATGAAGGTCAAGAAGGGCGCCCTACCGGAGGACACACCCGAGCTCACGCTCGGGACGGTCGAGGCGATCGACCTGGAGATGCAGAAGGCGCTCGAGCAGCTGCGCCGCGGTCAGCTCGGCGAGCGGAAAGCGGAGATCCTGCTCGCGGCCTTGCAGAAGCTTCGTGTCTCGAGGGTGGAGGAACGCGCGAGCGCTCCCAAACCGCCGATGCAGGTCTCGATCGGGTGGGCCAGACCGCCCTACTGCGAGCGCTGTACGTGCCCACAATGCGAGGCGTTCAAGCGAGGGTACAAGGCGAAGCCTGACCCTGGGCGCGGTAGCGAGGTTGCGTAGCCCTGGCGCGCTAGCGCCGTGCGGCAGCCCGGCTAGGTACAATCACCATCTGTGCTCGCTTCATATACGCCCATGGCCCCGACGCGAGTCCGCGAGCCGTTCCATCGTGACGGCTGGGTCTACGAGGAGAAGGTGGACGGCTGGCGCATGCTCGCGTTCAAGGAAGGCGCACGCGCGAGACTGGTCAGCCGCAACGGCCGTGATCACACGCGGCGCTTCCCCGAGATCGCAGCGGCCGTCACGAAGCTGTCGGCGCGGGCTCTGGTGCTCGACGGCGAGGTTGCGATCTTCGACCAGCAGTTGCGGTCGCGGTTCGACTGGCTGCGCGAGCCAGACCCGAACGCCATCGCGACACCGCCCATGCTGATGGCGTTCGATTTGCTGCACCAGGACGGTCGCGAACTTACCGGCCGACCACTGCACGACCGCCGCGCGCGCCTCGAGCGGGTCGTTCGCCGGCAGTGAATTCGTGTGACCCGTGCGCCGGCTGTCGCAGAACGGCTTCGAAGCGTGGGCGGAGGTCATCGCACACGACTACGAGGGGCTGGTCGCCAAGGAAGAAGCGAGCCTTTACGAGCCGGGGCCGACGCGGCGATGGCTGAAGGTGAAGCAGAAGGGCTGGACCGACGCCGAGGACCGCTGGCAGCGGCGGATCAGCGCGTGAGCCCGCGTTCGTCGCGCACGCCCCTGCGACCCGTCGTCCCTTGCTAGACTCCCGCCAGCCACCCCTACCGAGGTGCATCATGCGGCGGATCGGGCTCGCGGTCGTTCTCGCTCTAAGTCTCAGTCTTGCATTTCAAGGCTCCGAGGCGCAGCAGCCTCAGAAGATGCCGCGACTCTGCTTCCTGACGTTCGATCCGCCTAAGGCGAGCCGATTCGACCCGTTCTTCCAGCGCTTGCGCGAGCTGGGTTACGTCGACGGGCAGACGATCGCGATCGACTACCTGTCCGCCGAGGGCCAGGGCGATCGGTTCCCCGCGCTCGCCGCCGAATGCCTTCGACGCAAAGCGGACATCATCGTCGTCACCACGACTCCGGCGGCGCAGGCCGCGAAGAGCGCGACCAGCACGATCCCGATCGTCATGACGGCGCTGGGGGACCCTGTCGGCACCGGGCTGGTCACGAGCCTCGCCCGACCGGGCGGAAACATCACCGGGACGACGTTGTTGGCTTCCGGGCTTTCTGCCAAGCGTCTCGGGTTGCTCAAGGAGATCGTGCCCCGACTCTCGCGAGTGCTCGTGCTCACGTATCCGGAGGACCCGATCGCGGCGCCCCAGGTGAAGGGACTGGAGAGTGCGGCTCACTCCCTGAGAGTCAAGCTGCTGGTCCGCGACATCCGCACCGCCGACGACCTTCCAGCCGCGTTCGACACGGGCGCCAGGGGGGGCGCCGAAGGAGTCCTGACGACGGCCGAGAGCATCTTCGTTGTTCAGCGCAACCGCGTGGTCCAGCTCGCGGCCCAGCACAAGCTGCCCGCGCTGTACCCGTACCGGGCCGTGGTCGACGCCGGAGGCCTGATGGCGTACGAGTCGGCTATGCCGGATCTCCTGGCCCGCACCGCCGCGTACGTGGACAGGATTCTCAAAGGCGCGAAGCCCGCCGATCTCCCCGTCGAGCAGCCCACGAAGTTCGAGTTGGTCATCAATCTCAAGACTGCCAAGGCGCTCGGCCTGACGATCCCACAGTCGGTGCTGCTGCGTGCAGATCAAGTGATCGAATAGCCGTGCTCGATCAACGCGGCCGACTTCTCATGGCGGCGCTCGGCTTCGCCGGGTGCTCGATGCCCTCCTACGACCGAGCCCTCTGGGCGCTGCGCACCTGGCTCGACTCCTGGTGCGGCATCGGCCATGTCGCCGTGGGGATGCACCGACAGGGTTTTGACCTCCAGTTGACCCAGTACGACGAGCGCGGCTGGCGCGCGACGTTCTACACAACCGGGATGGAGCACTCGCCGACGAGTGCGACCGGCACCGCGTGGGAGCGCACGCCGTGGCGCGCGGTCCAGGGCGCGGCGCGGGATGCGCTTACGCGGCCGGAGCTATGACCGCGCGTCGGAGACGACTGCGCCCGTTGGGCCCGACTTCGGGCAACCGCGCTGCTGGTCAGGCGTCGGCGTGACTGATCAGGAGTCGAGGATGACGACCGACGACCGGATGAGAGGCCTCACGGTCACGGAGCAGACGCGCGGCCAGTCAGCGACGGACCCGATCTTAAGCACCCTCGGTCACTGCGACCGCTACCTCCGCTTCGTTCGGATCGTGGTCGACCGCTACGAGGCGGCCAACGCTGCATACGTCGATCACGCGGTACGGTTCAAGGCGCTGATGAAGGAAGCCGCTGGGGGAACCGGCGGATCCTCGTCGAGCCGACTCACGGAAGAGGATCGAAGGGGTTCCTGGCTAAGTGGACCCTCGGCGAGACCCTGTATTTGGAGATCGAGAGCTTCTACATCCCCCGAATCGGGCTCTCTTGCTGGACGCGTTCCGTCTCCGGATCGAGCCGCTCCAGGGTGTTCAACAAACGGCTTGACCATCACAAGGCGTATATGGCGGCCAGGCTGTTGGCCGTCCCTGGGAGTACGTCTGATCGACGGCTGGTGGCTACTTACGTCGAATTGACGGGCAGCCGCGCCGGGTCCGATTTAATTTAACGGCAGATTTGCCTTTCGCGCGCAGCCCGAACGCGCGTTTTGATCGCGTCCCTGTTGACCAAGCCTTGGTCAGTCAAGTAACGCTGGAGATGTTTCGCGACAATCTGGTTACCAAGTCGAGAGTAATGACCCCACCGGTCGATGGTGAGCCGATCTAGCGGCAGTTGGGGATCGTGCGCGACGAACGCGTCCAAGGTGTCGAGGTACCGAAACCCTTTCGTCTCGAAGGATTCAAGCAATAGCTTATAGCGTCTCGTCCGACGACTGCGCTGTCTCTCGAAGTCCCCAAGATCTGGGAAGATGAGAATCACGGGCAGGGATTCGTGTTGCAGTGCAGCACAGTAGAACTCCTCGAAGAGTGCTGAGGCGAGGCGAAAGCCTTCCGAGGATACTGCGTAGGACCCTTCCCTCGTCACCACCGGATTCAACCTCTCCTTTGCGCTTCGTGTTGCGATCTTGAGCAATCGAACGGACGGCAACCGGTCCATCGGCCCCGCGAGGTATCCCACATGGTAGAAATAATCCCTGCTTCCAATTTCTCTGAGCACTCCTTCACTGTGTGTTACGAAACGCCGGTAATCTTCCACCGTAGTTAAAGGATTCGTGAGTAGCGAGAGATTACCGTTCTCAATCGAGAACCTTGGTTTGGTATAGATATTTATCCGATACATTGCGCTATAGAAAGGACGAAAGACGTTCAGATTCCGATAGATGTTTTCAGACATGAATCCAATGACGACGATGTCCGAATCAAAGTGGACACCGTCCAGAAGATACCGCAGGTAGGCCTGATCCAATCCATACGCCCCTACACCGAAATTGAGAACCTCGAAACGAGCATCGTTGTCTTCGAGCTGACGTTCCCAAGTAGCCTGACCATCCACTTCACTTCCGAACGTGAATGAGTCCCCAAATGCTGACACTCGTACGAGCCTTGCATCTACGTCGTGAGAATAGTCATGTTCTGACCTGATCCCTTGGGAATTGATTCTCACGTCCTTGAAGTGAGCGTTGGGCTTTGGTGCCCAGCCCAAAATGGGGTGGTGGTTGGGCAGCGGAGGACTGTCCTCAAGGCGTGCGATGATGAGATTCTTTTGTTCTTGCGATAAGGCTGAAGGAAGCGGAGCGTAATAGGCTCCCTTCACACGGAGAGCAACGAGACCTAGGTAGCACAGACCTTCAAGACTGACATACATCAAGAATGAAAGAGTAACGCACAGCAGGATTCGATGGATTCTTTTCCCCGATAATGTCACAAATACGTCCTATCGGCCTTGGTCTCCATCAAGCCGAGCCGGATCTGCTCCTGCTTGGCTCTCTCTATCTCCTCGAATGCGCCGCTATCGTCCCGGCTCTGGGATTGAACAAGATGGGGCGAGGCCTTCTCTTCCTGTCCTCGTCCTCGCGACACGCGCTGGCTGGGTTTCTCTCATCGCCCTCGTGATATGCCTTGCGTCAATGGGGATGGTCATTCGTCAGTTTCGACGACGAGGACCGGGGTCAGGTCCCTTCGCCCTGACCCTCGCGCTCAACCAATCTTTCACGCGGCGTCGCTGCGTCGCCGCCACGGCGGGGCGATAGGCGGCCGGGCGCGAACTCACACTTTAAGGTTGCCAGGTACGGTTCGACGAGTTCAAGAATGGCGCTCACCGGACGCGGGCGAAGGCTTCCACCACGCCGGATGAGGAACTCGCCATGGGTGGGCAGACGGTCCGAGCGCCAGCGGCGCTCCTGCTTTGAGTACCACTCAATCGTGAAGGGAGGCACGGTTGGAACTATCGGCGTCACTCGACCAACCTTGAACGCGAGTGCGAGACCCTTGCGCTTGAATGGGTTGGTCACCTTCATGTCACGCGGATCGGGCAGGACGCGCCACTCGTCGTCTCCAGAATATTGGTAATGGGTGCCCAGCAGCGTGCCACGATGAGCGTCCGGATCTTTTGCGCTCGGGCTGTGTGAACAGAACACGAAGACCCTTTTAGCCGGGCTGGTGAGCTGAGCGAGCCACTCCGCGCTGGATGAGTGGGCAAACGACCAGAAGGTCCACCCATATTTCTCGGCTTCACCACGCTTCCATTCGAGAACCTCAGTTGGTGACAGACCGGTATAGGGCCCGAAGGGATGCCAGAAGCCGATTTCAAACCCTTCCCACATTTCTCGAGACTCCCAACTAGGAATATTCGGAACTAGATAATTGAGGCTGGCGGGGAGTCTAGCAGAGATGAACTATTGACGGCGCCTCCCACGCCGCCCGCTGCGTCGCATGCCACGGCGTGCGCTCCCACGCGGTGCCGGTCGCACTCGTCGGCGAGTGCTCCATCCCGGTTGTGTAGAACGTCGCGCGCCAGCCGCGCTCGTGCCACGCGCGCAGTGCCCGGGCGCGCGATCGTACGAGGGTAGCGAACACCCAGCGAAGCTGAGTGCTGCACGCAGGAGTTGACCGCGCTGGTCAATCACCGAGACAATCTCGCGCGCGAATCGATGCAATGTCGGATGTAAGCCTCTCGCTCACTACTGTATCGGCTTCGGCCGATTCACACTCGCGTCGAAGCCACGCGCCCAAATCCTCCGCAGTGGTCAGCCAACCCCTATCGACGCCGTACTCGAAAACCAGCCCCGCAACGAAGAGCAGCAGCAAGAACGCCAGCGGCCAGAGCAGGAGATGCTCCCACCACCTCGACACTGGTTGTCTCAGCCATCCGCGCAGAGTCATGGGCAGACCGTCCCCGGCGGGCGATTCGTCGACTGCCGGTCGCAGAGCGCGCCGCCCTCCTTATGCTGTCGACCCGCGAGCTACTCCTGCATGATCTCGTCTCGAAGCTGATCCGCCGACTTCTGTCGCTGGAAGTCTTCGTCAGCCTCGGGGCCACGGTAGTGCCGTTCATCTGGTAACCCGTTCGGGATGTGTTCACGTGCCCAGCCACGGTTCTTCATGCAGTTCCGATACCGTCCTTTGAGAACGTCGGCAGGCACGCCTGATGGTCGACTTTGAACTGCGCGAACGCCGCGTCGGATCCTGCGCGAGTCCAATACATCGGACCGCCGCCCGCGCAACTGGCGTACACGAGCACGTTGAGCGACAGAACCACCAATCCGATCCGCCGCATGAGCAGCTCGGTGAGGACGGCTGGCGAGGAGTCTAGCTGAACGCTACGACGCGTACAGCCAAGGCAAATGACGCGAGGGTGGAATCGAGAAGCGAAGCAATTTCCTGAATATTTTTTCATGTTTCTCCGCTTGACCGCGCCGGCCGCGGTGACTAGTTTTAACACCCTCGGGTGTGTGCATATGATCCCGAGTTCGACAGGCCCTCAGTAGGAGGAGACCGATGAAGCGATTCGTCTCCGCACTCGCCTTGGTCGCTTTGACCGCTAGCACCGCGCTGGCCACCGAATGTCCGACGTTGCAAGCCCAGATCGACGCCGCGATCGGGACCCGCTACGACCCGAGCGCCGCCAACGCCCGGCAACTCGCGGCGGAGGCCTGGGCGCTGCATCAATCCGGGAAGCACGCCGAGTCGGTCGCGAAGTATGACGAAGCTGCGCGAGCGGCTGGGATCACGCTGCAGCATAAGCAGTGAGCGTCTCGCGACGCCGCGAGCGGCTTGGGCGCCCCTGGACAACACAGCAAACGCGGTGATACGTTCGGCCGGCTGAGGTCGCCACGATGGAGGAGCAGCGGTGGATCTGTCCGGGGTGCTCCCGGACCATCGCGCCCGAAGACACCTTCATCGTCAGCGACGATCACCTCACGCACCTCGACTGCAGGCGTCCCCAGGCTCTGAGTCCTGAGGAACGCGGCCTGCTGTTCCGCTACTGCTGGGACCAGGCGGCGGCCGAGTGCGCGCGGTGCGCCAAGAGCTACCGCATGACCGAACTCGCGTCGGATCTGTTCAGTGGCAAAGAACTACTGTGCCCGCAGTGCCGGGCGGACCTGATCGGCAGCGTGCGGGCGCACCTCTACGGCTGCGCGATGCTGCCTGCGACTGTCCGCCACAGAGCGCGAGAGACGCGGGAGGCCGCGCTGCGTCTCGTGAAGCGAAGCCGGGAACTGTTCGACCGCGCGGACCTCCTGATGCGCGAACTTGAAGTCGCCCTCCGCGCGCTCCGCGAGGCCGCCGTGCGGGAACCGCCGCGGTCCAACAACTAGTCGGCATTGCCCAAAGGACCAGCGAAGAAGCGCCAGAAGGCCAAGCCGGTGCAACCTCCGCTCCCCGGGATGCCGCCGCCCGAGCCCACGGGCACCACACGCGTGTTCCCCATGCAACTCCAGATCGGTGACCGAATGACGGATTCTACCGGTGAATCTGAAGTGGTGGGGCGGCCCTCCAGCTCAGCGGGCGGCAAGAGTACGAGCGTGCGCGTCCAGCGAGTGGACAATCCCGGCGGGACGGAGACACGGATGTGGGGGTCGTACGAAAAGCTCACCGTGACCCGGCGAGCGACCCCCGGGGAACGCAAGCAATGAAGCTGACCTACGAGCATCCGCGCACGGGCGATCGAATTGAGATCCGCCAGGCCGTCAGGGTCGCACGTCGGGAAACATTCGAGCTAAAGTCTGGCGCGGCGGCCTCGCTCGTGTGTTGGGGTGTCATGCCGAGCGGGATGCTGCGGCATCCGATGTTTCTAGAGTGGAAATGAACGTCCTAGCAGATCTCGAAGAATTCGTTACGGACCATCGCACGCACGGCGAGCTGATGGGCGACGCCACAGAGCCGGCTGCTAACGGCTACCTGCTCGCGGTCGCATGCGTGTGCGGCGTGGTGTTCGAACGCTGAATCACGCCAGAAGACGCGACGGCCGATCTTCTGCGCACGCAGCTACGAACGCTTCGGAACTAGACTTCGCTCGGACTGGGCGTGGATCTGCGCGAGCGCTTCCCTCACTGGTCGCAAAGGACGTTGCGGGCGCTTCGCCGCTTGGCAGCGAGGCGATATCGACTACATCCGATCGAGAATCTGACGGCGCTTCGCCTCGTACTCCTCTTCCGTGATGAGCCCGCGGTCGCGCATAGTCTTGAGTTCGTTCAGGCGGTCAACGTTGCTCGGCGCCGGGGCGCGCCGAAGCGCCGGGATGATGTCACGAGCGTCGCGCTTCATGCCGAGGTAGGCGCGTCCGTCGGTCTCGTAGGACCCATCCCGTACACCCGTAATGACGATGCCACTCGAACTGAGACGCGTTCGGATGAACTGCATGAGCCCCGTGGTTCGCTTCGTGGTCGGGGCGAAGGTGCCCCCGCCATCATAGTCGTACCAGTAGCCACGTACCTCGTTTCCATTGGAGTCAGTACCGATTGCGGGAATCACCAGGATTCGGTGATGCCACACGTCGCCGGCCCACGATCGTTCGTCGGCGTTGTATCCCCGTCGCCGCCCTTCGACAACATCGTCCACGCTCTTCGAAGGAAACAACGCGGCGTAGGCTTCGAGCGCAGTCGTGAACGCGGTCTCTTCGGAGATACGGTAGATCACCTGCGCTGCATTCGGTTCGTCCCACAAGAGCGTCGTGCTGTGCGCGCTGCAGCCAAGGACTACGAACACCAGCGCAAGCACCGGCAAGAGGAGAGGCGTCCGCGTTAACTTCATGGGGCGCCCTTTCTGCGCTTCGCGCGCTTCGCCTCGCGCGCGGCCACGGCCTTCTTCGCATGTGCGGACCGCTCGTCGGCCGAGACGCCCGCCCAGCGGAGCTTGCCGCCTAGCTTGCCCCCCTGGCGGCCGGTCTCCTGGAAGAACCTGCGGATCTCATTCGGCATCACAGGCTTCTTCTCCTTCCGTGCCATGCGATCGACACTAGCATGTTGACCCGTCCTGGCCGACATCGAGTGTATCAAGAGGCCCTCTTGACAACAAGACCCCCTCTTGATAATATTTGCCCGTCACTGAGGTCCAATCCGATCGACGAGGAGACGCGATGGGCTCACTTTATCGACCGAAGTCCCGACCTGCGGGCGGCACGAAGAAAGACTCCGCCATTATCTGGCTCAAGTACTTCGATGCGCGCGGCGTGCCCCACCATTTCGGGACCTCGAGGCACTGAAATGGCGAGCGCAACTAAACCCTTTCGAGTGAAGTACGCGCCGCCTGGCATCACGTGGGCCGAAGCAAAGGCGGCGGGCGCGCTGCGCGAGTCCGAAGTGTTGATGATCCGCTATCGCGTCCAGGCCGCACCCGTCGGGAGAGCACGGAGACGACCAACTACGAAGAAGCGAAGAAGGTCCTGCGCGAGCGTCAGTCGGCCGCCGATAAGGGTACGCTCCCTGCTCCAAAGGCGCGCCGGGTGACGCTTGAGGAAATGGCGGCCACCCTTGAGCGCGACTACGAGACGAACCACCAGCGCGTCGACACACTGAAGGCGCGGCTCTCGCATCTGAAGGCCGCGCCGGCCCTAGGCTACGGGCGCGCCGTCTTGGCTCAGCTCGCGCCGGGCGATGTCGAGGCGTACAAGGCCGAGCGGCTCGCACAGAAGGCTAGCGGTCCAACAATCAATCGCGAGCTCTATGTGCTGGCACACATGATCGCCCGCGGCCGCGATCTGGGACACGTGACGGGCTCTCTGCGCGTCCGACTGCACCGGATGGCCGAGAGCCCGGCACGATCGGGATTCTTCGAACCTGGGCAATTCCAGGCCATCCAGGCGGCGCTCCCCAAGCACCTGCGGCCCGTTGTGGCCTTCGGCTATGAGAGCGGCTGGCGACTGCGAGAGATCACGTCTCGCTGCTGGCGCCATGTCGACCTCGAAGCCGGTACGGTTCGGCTCGAGCCCGGCGAGACCAAGAACGGCAGACCGCGCACGATCCGGTGCTCGCCCGAACTCGTGGCCATCCTGCGCGCGCAGCGCGCCAAGGCGGTCAACAAGTGGCCGCGTGACGCGCTGGAGGACCGGCCGTCTTCTTCCGTCCTGGAGGTCTGCCCGTCGGGACGTTCTACAAGGCGTGGACGGCGGCCTGCGAGGCTGCGAACGTCGCCGGCCGGGTATTCCACGATTTGCGACGGACTGCAGCCCGCGACATGGTGCGGCGTGGCGTTCCGGAACGCGTGGCAATGCGGCGCACCGGCCACGAAACCCGCGACGTGTTCGACCGGTACAACATCTGCAGCGAGGAGGATGACCGCCACGCTGCCGAGCTCCTGTCTGGACGGCTGGATGTCGCTGTCGCGATTGCCGGCGACTCCAAGAGCACAACGACGAGCACAACGACGCGAAAATCTGCGCTGAGGCTCATCAAGTGCGGATCGTAAGTACGGGTTTTGTTGGTGGACGATACTGGACTTGAACCAGTGACCTCTGGCATGTGAGGCCAGCGCTCTGCCAACTGAGCTAATCGTCCGTGCGCGCGATCTTACCTACTTGCATTGCAGGTTTCAAGGGCACCCTGGCGATTGTCACCAGGAACGTCACTAGCGAGCTTCAAAGCCGCGAGCCGGCGCAGCGTCTGGTGAAGCGGAGCCAACAACTGACAGAGTGCTCCATGCCGCTCGTGTAGAAGCCGCGTGCCAGCACGGCGCTGGTCCTGCGAGGAATGACCTGATAGACAACCGCACGTTCTGCGACTGAGGATGGCATGAGGAGGGCCGCCCGATGAAGAGAGTCAGCAGCGTTCTGGTGATAGTCGCCGTCCCTATCATTATGGTGCTGGCGCTGGTTGCCTGGGCCGCCGACGTGCAGGGCAAGATCAAGAGCGTCGATCCGAGTGGCAGCATGGTAACTCTCGATGATGGGACCCAAATCGTGATTCCGCCCATCTTTACCGTCGAGAAGTCAGCGCTGAAGCCGGGTGTGAACGTCAAGGTAAGCTACGACGAGAAGGACGGACAGAAGGTCGCGAAGTCCTTCACGCTGATACTAGCGAGGTAAGTCGGGCCGCCGTTCGGAGGGCAGATCGACTACGACGTAGGTCTTCCGAAGCAGACGTCTTCCTCGAAGTCGAACCCTTACTAAGTGGACTCCTCCCCTTCGACGCGGTCACTCGTGCCCAGGATGAACGAACGCGGATTCAGTGCGCGGTCGACAGGGGTCGGACGCTCGAGACTGAACTCGTTGCTCTCCACATGGTCCACACCGGCCACTGTGATCACCATCCCGTCATCCGTCATCTCGATGAACTTTTTCCCCCGGAGATACCACAGCGTGAACTGCGCCTCGTCGATAGAGCAGCCGAAGAGATCGGGGATCACCCGAAGTGGCAGGCTCGGACGGTGGGGCTGAGTGCGGCGTACGTTATAAAGCGCCTGCAGCAACTGACGACGCAGCTCACGCTCGTCCTCCGTCCGTCGCTCCGCGGGCTCCCGTACATCGGCCTTCCCCCCGTTGGAAGGTGACGAGAGCACGCCGAGCTTCTCGTGGTCGTAGGCCGCCCGGCGTACCGGGTCGGATAGCACTCGGTACGCCTCCACGACTTTCATGAATGCCTCTGGATCACCCGTCTCCTTGTTGTCCGGATGATAAAAGGCGGCGAGCAGCCGGTACGCCTTGGTCACGATCAAGGACTGGGCCGCCGGACTGATCTGAAGCGCCTCGTAATAGTTGGGGGTGGCTGGCTTGTTCACTAGTTCGACACCCTTCCTTTCCAGCAAGCGACACGCGGCAGCTAGGAACAGCAACCGGCAACGGAAACACCACTCGCCAAGGTCCGGGAACTGTTGATCAGCGCCGCTACCCTGTCGCGCGGCGATCTAATCAATCGTCGTGCTCCTGAAACGACGGTGACGCGGCGTCGTCAGGAGAATGGTCGGGCCGCTCGGATCTGAGATGCGGCAGGACGACCGTGAAGCAGCTGCCTTGTCCGGGGCGGGACTCCGCACTGACTTGACCTCCATGGGCTTTCGCCACACCTTGGACGATCGCCAAGCCCAACCCGGTGCCGCCCCGATCTCGGTGCGCCTGACGGTAAGGGTCGAAGATGGTGGGGAGCGCCTCGGCCGGAATGCCCACGCCCGTGTCTTCGACCTGGAGTTCGAGTTTCGAATGTGCCTCGGTCAGCCGGACCAGCACGCGGCCGCCACGCGGCGTGAAGCGAATCGCATTGGTGCCAAGATTCACCACGAGCTGGTGTAACCGCTGTTCGTCGCCCAACATCATGAAGTGTGCCCCCCAGCGCTCATGCGCCAGAGCGACCTCCGCCTCCTCGGCCTGCGGGTACAGCTCTTCGACGACGCGATCCACCACCTGGGCCAGGTCGAGCGGTTGTCGGTCGAGGTCCTGGCAGCCGGCACGAAGCCGTGACATTTCAAGGATTTGATTCGCTAACCGAAGCAGGCGCTCGGAGCTCTGTCCGATCGCTTCCGTAAGCCGCTGTTGCCGCTCCGTCAATGGGCCGGGTTCGCACGTGTGAAGGACATCGACCGCGCCGCGGATCGACGTCAGCGGCGAACGGAGCTCATGGGAAACGGTGGCGAAAAATTCCCGCTTCGTGTCTTCTAGCTGACGCAGGTGCGTTGCCATCGCGTTGAATGAGCTGGCGAGCGCCCCAATCTCGTCACGGCTTTGGATGGCGAGTGGCTCCTGGAACGTGCTCGCCGCGACCTCTGCCGTCGCCGCGGACAGCCGGTCGAGCGAACGGGTCATCCGGCGCGCGACGAGGGCCGTCGCCACGAGCGCCAGGCCGACGGCCGCACCCAACGCGGCCAGCACCGCGGTCCATGTGTGGGCCTCGAGTCGTGCCGCGTCGGACTGTGCCGCACGCACCCTCGAGCGTGTCGCCGCCATCAGGCCGTCCAGGCTCATTTGGACTTCGGCAGTGAGTCTCCGCGCGATCCCGTCAGTCAGCCGCAGGGCGCCTGCACGATCACCCTGCCGTAGAAGCGCCTGCTCCCGGCTGAACAGGCGCTGGTATTCCGCGAAGGCCTCGCTGGCCCCGCGGAGGTGCCGCATCTCTTGCTCGCTGAGTGGATACTCGGCGAGGCGCTCGAGATCCTCCGCGACCTGCGCCGCCAGCTGCGTCCAGGTGCTCGCATACTGTCCGTCGCCGAGCACCAGCGTGCGAGCTTCGAGCGCCACGAGCCTCGGCATCGCGTCGCGGGTGGATGCCGTGAGTGTCAAGGCCGGAATGGTGCTGACGGTAATATCCCGGTTCACGGATACGAGACGACCCACAGCACTCAGGCTCACGACGCTGACGCCCGCGAATACGAGGATCACCAGCGCAGAGGCGAGAAACATTTTGGTGCTGAGACGTCTGCCCAGTCCTCCGTGGCGACCTCTCAAGCGAGTCCACCGGCGCCAGTGCCCACACGACTGGATGAACCAATGCCTCAGCCATAGGAGCCGGGGTAGTCGCTCCTGTGTGCTGTAACGGGCGATCCGGGTCGCGTAGCGCGCGACCACAGAGAGGGCTCCCAACCGCCGCGCCCGTGGAATTTCCGATGCGCGAGCAACTTCCATAAGGGGTGTAAGGGGCAAAAACGATACCGGAACTCCGTTCCAGCAATATTAGGAACTTCCGGTGGTATAGGACGTCCGGGCTGGTAAATCTCTAGGCGCCTGATCAGTGCCACGCCAGATCGGGGTCGGGTAGCTAGCGACGTCGCTCAAAGAACCTCGTCGCTCTTTCGTGCGTATCTTCCGGAAATCACAATGGGCTAGCGTTGCTGCTTAGTGATGACGTAGAGTCGCGCCCCATGCCCGACGAGTCTGTGCTCCGCGAGAAGGCGCGCGAGGCGATTCGGAGCAGGAAGCTGCCCATCGCAAAACCCGACCGTACGTTCGGCGGACACGGCACCGCAGCGACATGCGCGATATGCGGCGATGCGGTGAAGCGTGACGAAGTGGAAATCGAGATCGAGTTCAACCGTCACGGCGTCACGCCGGGTTTGGATCGATACCATCTCCACCAACGCTGCTTCGCGGCCTGGGAGTTCGAGCGTACTAAGGTAACGGGCACATCGATCTAGACGTGGAGGTCGGAAGAGGTCGGAGCGGAGGTCGATCATTTTCCTTGTTTTGAGTCATCAAGTTGCTGCTGAACGTCACCCGAGCGATGGCGGCGACGCGTCTCACGAGGCTCGGAGCACTCAGCGTCCCACGTCTCGAGAAACATTTCGTCTGAGCCAGGGGAGTCGTGCCGGGCGTATGTCACGGTCAGCCGCCCATTGGCCCAATTCACCGTTAGCGACTCCTCCTCCTTCAGGCTGTTTGGATGAAGACGGTGCACACTGAGCCTCTTATGAGGGTTGGCCATCGCGCCCGCCTTGTCGGTTCGCGCGGGGTCTTGCTGTGGGAGCATGCGTAAATGTTCGCGGGCCTTTCCCACCACGCGGCCTATTACGCGCCGGAGCCGCCCCGCACGACGCTCTTCGTTCGGTGATGTCGGGATGGGCTGTGGTTGCATCATGGCTCACACCCTCTCTTAAGCAGTTTCAAGAGATGACTTCTCGATACAATGAGACGCCGCCGATTGCGAATGGCACAGCGAAACGGTCGGCGAACAGCACCGGAATGGGCTGAGAGCGACAACAACCGCGAGCCGATCAGCCGCATGAACACCTCGGTTGGGATGGCTGCCGGGAGTTTAGCAGAACTGAACTATTGGCGGTCGGCGCGATCCTCCTGGTAGCCACGGCGGTACTCCCGGCCGTAGAAATCGTTCGTGGGCATGCTGCTCGGCTTCCGGCCGTCGCGCTGATCGGACCAGCCGTCGCGAAAACCGTCCTGGTAGCCTTGACTGAGCATCACTGCAGCTCCGCGCAGCCGTTTAGATTACGGGAATGCGGGCGGGAATCGGGCCGCGAGGAACGCGCGGAGAACACGGCCGAGGAATGTCGTCCTCATGTCTCAGGATCCCGACCATATGCTTCAAGTTCCGCGCTAAGAATCTTAACCAGCGCTGGCGCCAGCGCCTTGAGCATCTCCGACTTCGCCTCCGCAGTGAATTCGGGGTTCTCACGCGGGTCGAGCCTCTCTCGGAGGATCGCTTCTGCTAGATGTTTATCGCCGGTGGCAGGAGCAAGCGCCTCCTCGGCGGCCGCGACCATGTGCGGAGCATCCTTCATAACGCCTTGGATTTCTGCGAACAGCGCAGTAAAGTCTGCGCCCGTCGCAACCTGGGCGTCGATCGCGGCCATGAAGCGATCGAGTGCCGCCTCAGGATCTCCTGAGGCTTCCCGTACTGCGTTCCGCGCAATTGCTTTCAGGCTCATTCGAGCAATCTCCCCACCTTCACACCGAGCGCCTTCGCGGACTTCTCGAGTGTGCTGAACGTCTTGTCCTGCCTGGCGGTTTCCAGCCGCGCCAGGTGATTCCGCGCGACGCCAGACTTCTCCGACAGCGGTTCTTTGGTGAGCCCGTCGCTCGAGGCCTCAAGCATCGTCTGGTCAGCTGGGCCCAGCATGCCAGCGGCGTTTTCGATCACGCGCCCGGCGCCGCCGCTCCTCCGGGCTCAACGCGATCGTCCACCTCGCCGCGATGTCCCGGACACCCCCCTCGGACCCCTGTACTTTCGTGGAGTTAAGAACGCGGGGGGCACTTGTGCGGATAATAGCCCGGGTCGAGTCCAGCGATGAGCTACTCGGCCAAGATGACGTGCGCGCTGGCTCGCACCCGCTCACGGGTGGACACATATTGCACCGCGACGAAATCCACGTAGACGTTCTGGCGGCCGCCGACGTGAGCCACAGCCACATGCCGCCCGGATTGCAGGGCCCACATTCCAGCCCATACGCCGGGCTCAGCGAAAGCGGGCATCGCCTCGAGCTCGGGGCAGCGAACCCACGCTCATATCGGCATTATGTATAGGTTTGCACATATTGACAGGCGTTCTCCAATGGGCAGAATGCCGAGCGTCCCTATGCCCGACGAGCCCGCGCTGCGCGAGAAGGCGCGTGAGGCAATCCTGGCCGGCAGGTTGCCCCGTACAAAACCGAGTCGCACGTTCGGCGGACCTGGTGTCGGCGCGCAGTGTGCGCTGTGCGGCGACAGAATTCCCCACAGCGAGACCGAGTTCGAAATCGAATTCAACCGACACGGCGCGACGCCAGGACTGGACCGCTACTACCTGCACTATCACTGCTTCGCCGCGTGGGAGTTCGAGCGCACCAGGATCTAGGCTCATGCGCCCTCCGGCGGCGTCGACCGCAGCAGCACGCGCCTGGCGAACGGTAACGGCTTCGACTCGCCCGGCATCTCGCGGAGTCGAGCCAGCAAGGCGGCGGCCGCGCCGCCATGCTCGAGCTGGGCCAGGACGTCAGCCATGCGCTCTTGCGCTTCCACCGCCCGCATCGCGGCCGCGCCCTTGCGCAGATCCGCAGAGGCTCGATAGCTGTCGGCGAGGGCGCGCATGGTGTTGCGGCACTCGTTGAGCTCGGGCAGCGCGAGATCGCGGCGGCTATAGGCGTCGTGCTGCTTGCGTACCCACTTGCGGATGGCCGACAGGCCAGACGGCACCGGTGGAGCTCGATAGCCCGTCGGGCTGAGCTCCATCGCCTGGCGGGCGTGCTCCTCGACCCTGCGCTTGCGCTGCGCTGCCTTGTCCTGGCGCCACTGTTCGCGCTCCACGAGGCGTTGTAGCTTCCGCGTGGTCGGCGCCGGAATGGTTACGCGCGCCGCCCGGGGAAGGGTGAGCAGCCGAGGCCACGGACCCTCGAGCTCAGCCGGCGCCGGCAGAGCACTGGCTGTAACGCTCCAGCTATCACGCCGTGATATAGTTCCTGATCGGCATGGCCGCCCCGCGCGTGGACTACGAATCGCTCGCCGATCTGCGCTACCACATTCGTCGCTTCCTGCGGGTCCGTGAGGAGGCCGCGCGCGCCGCGGGGATCGAGCCGCAACAGTATGTCGTCCTGCTGCAGGTCAAGGGGCTCGAGCGACGGCAGCCGGCGACGATCGGCGCGCTGGCCGAGCGGCTGCAGATCCGTCATCACGCGACGGTTCAGCTCGTCGACCGGCTCGTGGAGCGCGGAACGGTGCGGCGGCGGCGCGCTGAGGGCGACCGGCGCGGCGTCGTCGTCGAGCTCACGGCACGTGGCGAGGCCATCCTGAAAAAGCTGGCCCTGTATTCTTTAGCCGAGCTCCGGATGGCCGGGCCCGCTCTGGCCACGACCCTCATGCGGGTGGTCGATCTCGGGGCGGCGCGGCCGCGATCGAAAAAGAGCGGCCCGATCGGCCCTCGGATGTGACACTCCCGATGGGAGGAGGCCGAGATTGATGACGCGGATGATCGCAATCGCGGTCGGCGCGGCGCTCGTCGGCGTACTCGCCGGATTCCTCTGGTGGGGAACGGCGGCGAATCGGTTGCGCGACGACGTACGCGCACTGCAGAACCGGCAGGCCGACGCCGATGTCACGCTCAAAGACGTGCAGGGCAAGCTGAAGAAGACGGAAGACGAGCTGCAGGTGGAGCGCGAGCGTCGCGAGCGCCTGGAGCTGGTCCTGAGCCAGGGCCGGAAGTAGGCCGACCCACTGGGGGTCGACTAGGAGAAGGAGGGTCAAACGCATGAGACGTTTTCCGGTGGTCCCAGCAGCGCTGTTGATCTTGCTCGCGAGCGGATGCGCGAAACAGCCCGCGACGATGCCGGCGACGGCGGGGGCGCCCTCACCCGTGGCTTCGATGGGCGCCGTCGGCCGTACGCAGCCCGCGACGGCCTCGCAGTCCTCGGCCAACACGGCGGCGCGTCCGGTCGCGGGCCGAACGGACGGCACGACGGCGCGACCCTCCCCGGCGGATTTCGCGGGCCTCCGCGGCGCCAAGGAACACAACTTCGATGACGGCCAGTACGGACTCCCCCCGTCCGACGCGAACA